>ERZ773190.2806-NODE-2806-length-12695-cov-5.821203_pt1 | contig 12695 bp, 9 predicted proteins | sample MGYA00511111_ERZ773190 | MGnify/ENA primary metagenome ERZ773190 (study PRJEB29015, sample SAMEA2737777) | human gut metagenome | biome: human gut; feature: human-associated habitat; material: faeces | place: China | collected 2012 ... | reverse complement strand
CCTACACCCTTAGCAGGGGCGCCTCTTCGGCCTCTTGAGTATTTCTCCGAATTCATAATTTCCTTATGATGCCTCTAAGCAGACACACTTGTCCGTCAGACGCATGTAGTATTATACTAAAGCATATTACACATGTCAAGAGCTTTTTTACATATTTTTGAACTTTTTTTACATGTCTTTTTACAAAAAAAGGACGCGCTCACCGCGCGTCCTTAACTAGGCATTCCAAAAGCATCATAAGATATTATTCTTCTGTATCATTTTCTTCTGTTTCAGCAGTATTATCCTCTGCCTCTTCCAGTTCTTCTTCCTCTGCTTCATTGTCTCTGGTAGCACTTTCTCTTACCTTGGCAATGCTTGCAACCTTAATATCAGACTCCTGGTCGATATTCATCAGTTTTACACCGGAAGTATTTCTTCCGATCACGGAAATATCATCTACAGACATACGGATCACAATACCCTCAGTAGTGATAAGCATGATCTCACGACCGTCATTTACCAGCTTTGCTCCGATCAGGTAGCCGGTCTTTTCTGTTACCTTATAGCAGAGTACACCCTTACCACCGCGGATCTGTGCATTAAATTCGCTGATCAGGGTACGCTTGCCCATACCATTTTCAGATACAACTAAAAGATGTTCGCCCTGGCTTTCCATCTGCATGCCAATGACTTCATCATCCTCATCAAAACGCATACCGATAACACCCATGGAAACACGGCCTGTTACTCTTACGTCTGTTTCCTTAAAGCGGATACACATACCTTTCTTAGTCACAAGGAAGATATCCTGGGTATTATCCGTTGCCTTTACTTCGATCAGTTCATCATCGTCACGAAGTACAATGGCCTGAAGTCCGTTCTTGCGCACATTTTCGTATTCTAACATCGGGGTCTTCTTTACCATACCCTTCTTGGTAGCCATAAACAGATATTTATCCTCGTTCAGCTCGCGCATTGGGATAATAGCCGTGATCTTTTCACCTGGCTGCATCTGTAAAAGGTTTACAATGGCTGTTCCACGGGCTGTACGGCCTGCTTCCGGGATCTCATATGCCTTGATCCTGTATACACGTCCAGTGTTGGTAAAGAACATCATATAATGGTGGTTGGTAGTCATAAGAAGGTCCTCAATATAGTCCTCCTCAATGGTCTGCATTCCCTTGATGCCCTTTCCGCCACGGTTCTGGCTTCTGAAATTGTCTACGTCCATACGCTTGATATAACCTAAATGGGTCATGGCGATCACGGTATCCTCATCCGGGATCAGGTCTTCCATGGACATATCATCATCATAGCCAATGGCAGTTCTTCTGTCGTCACCGTATTTTTCAGCAATGATATTGATCTCTTCTTTAATTACGGTTAAAAGCTTCTTCTCGTCTGCCAGGATCGCTTTTAACTCTGCAATACGGATCTGAAGCTCCTTATATTCATTTTCCAGCTTCTCACGTTCCAGACCTGTAAGCGCACGCAGTCTCATGTCTACGATTGCCTGAGCCTGTGCGTCACTTAAGCCGAAACGCTCCATTAACTGATTTTTAGCGTCTGCTACATTGGCAGAACCGCGGATGATGCGGATGACCTCATCAATGTGGTCTAAGGCGATCAGTAAGCCCTGTAAAATGTGGGCACGTTCCTCTGCCTTATTTAAGTCATACTGGGTCCTGCGTCTTACTACGTCTTCCTGATGGGCAATGTAGCAGTCCAGCATCTGGTGCAGGTTCATGACCTTCGGTTCATTGTTCACCAGAGCCAGCATGATCACACCAAAGGTATCCTGCAGCTGTGTATGCTTTAACAGCTGGTTTAAGATAACATTGGCGTTTACGTCACGGCGCAGTTCGATATTGATACGCATACCTTCACGGTTAGATTCGTCACCGATGTAGGTAATGCCGTCGATCTTCTTTTCTTTTACCAGCTCTGCGATCTTTTCGATGAGTCTGGCTTTATTTACCATGTATGGCAGCTCTGTAACGATAATACGTGACTTGCCGTTTGGCATGGTCTCAATATTGGTCACGGCTCTTACTTTGATCTTAGCGCGGCCGGTGCGGTATGCTTCCTCAATGCCACGTTTTCCTAAAATGGTGGCTCCTGTAGGGAAATCAGGTCCCTTAATAATCTCCATGATCTCCTCTAAGGAGGTCTCACGGTCCTCATTTACACGGTTATCGATCATTCTTACAACCGCTGCGATGACTTCACGCAGGTTGTGAGGCGGAATATTGGTAGCCATACCAACGGCGATACCGGAAGTACCATTTACTAACAGATTTGGAAATCTGGAAGGTAATACTACAGGCTCTTTTTCGGTCTCATCAAAGTTTGGTACGAAATCTACGGTATTTTTATTAATGTCAGCCAGCATTTCCATGGAAATACGGCTTAAACGTGCCTCTGTATATCGCATAGCTGCGGCACCGTCACCATCCACGGAACCAAAGTTTCCATGTCCGTCTACCAGCGGCATTCCTTTCTTAAAATTCTGGGAAAGCACGACCAGCGTCTCATAGATCGAACTGTCGCCGTGCGGGTGGTATTTACCCATCGTATCACCGACGATACGCGCCGATTTCCGGTGCGGCTTGTCGTGCCCCAGATGCAGCTCCCCCATATCGTAAAGGACGCGGCGCTGTACCGGTTTCAAACCATCCCTCGCATCCGGGATGGCGCGGGCCGTGATGACACTCATCGAGTAGTTCATATAGCTGCGCTGCATTTCCTCTGAATATTCTGTCGTAATGATCGTTTCAGCCATTCTATTTTCTATCTCCTAAATTCCTGTCATATACTTTCATAATCGTAACTGTTCAGTGCCTTCACAGTCACTCATAATCTTTCTATTAAGCATCTATCTCCGCCTCATCCGCGTGATCGTAGATAAACTGCCGTCTCGGCGGCACGTCGCTTCCCATCAGCATCTCCGTGATCTCCGACGCCATCCGGGCATCCTCGATCTCCACACGCTTGAGCACACGGTTCTCCGGGTTTAACGTCGTCTCCCAGAGCTGTTCCGCATCCATCTCGCCCAGACCTTTGTAGCGCTGCAGGGTAAATTCCCCTGTGTGGGTTTTGCGGTAGCGCTCCAATGCTTTCTCATCGTATAGATACTCTTCTTTTCCCTTTTTCGGAATCACCTTAAATAACGGCGGCATCGCAATATATACGTGCCCGTTCTGAATCAATTCCGGCATAAAACGGTATAAGAAAGTCAGAAGCAGTGTATCAATATGGCTTCCGTCCACATCGGCATCCGTCATCAGGACGATCTTGTGGTAACGCAGCTTCGCAATATCGAAATCATTGCCATATCCTTCCGAAAAGCCGCAGCCGAACGCATTGATCATCGTCTTGATCTCGGCATTCGCCAACACCTTGTCCATCGAAGCTTTCTCCACATTTAAAATCTTGCCCCGGATCGGCAGGATCGCCTGATAGCGGCGGTTTCGTCCCATCTTAGCTGAACCGCCCGCGGAATCTCCCTCGACAATGAAAATCTCACATTTCTCTGCCTCGCGGCTTTCACAGTTTGCCAGCTTTCCGTTGCTGTCAAAGGAAAAACGGGATTTCGTCAGCATATTGGTCTTGGCGCGTTCCTCTGCCTTCCGGATCTTTGCAGATTTCTCCGCACAGGCGATGATCGCCTTCAATACCTCTAAATTCCGGTCAAAATAAAGCTGCAGCTCGTCCCCTGTCACGCTGAACACCGCTTTTGTCGCATCGGCACTCGCCAGCTTTGTCTTCGTCTGCCCCTCAAAGATCGGATCCGGATGCTTGACCGCCACAACCGCCGTCATGCCGTTTCTCGTATCCGGTCCTGTAAATTTTGTATCTTTTTCCTTCAGGATTCCCAGCTCTTTCGCATAGCTGTTGATCATCTGGGTAAAACGCGTCTTAAAGCCCGCCAGATGCGTGCCGCCCTCCTGTGTGAAAATATTGTTGCAGAAGCCGAGTACATTTTCCTCAAATGCATCGACAAACTGGAACGCCACTTCAACCTCGATCTGGTCGCTGACGCCCTTAAAATAAATTGGATCATGAATCGGCGTCTTCGTGCTGTTCAGCTCGCGCACATACGCCACGATGCCGTCCGGCTCCGAATAAGTCACCTTTTCAGCCTCGCCCGCCCGCTTATTCTCATAAAGAATCGTCAGCTTCGGGTTCAGATATGCCGTCTCATGCAGGCGGCTCTTGAGCCAGTCCGCCTTGAACCGCGTTTTTTCAAAAATCTCCGGATCCGGCAGGAAATTGATCTCCGTTCCGGTCTCTCTTGTCTTTCCAACCACCGGCAGAAGACCATCGATCAGTTCAACCGTCGGGATGCCGCGCTCATATGCATCGTGATGGATCTGTCCATTCTTATATACATTGACCTCCAGATGCGCTGAGAGGGCATTGACAACCGACGAACCGACGCCGTGCAGACCGCCGCTCGTCTTGTACGCATTGTTGTCAAACTTGCCGCCCGCGTGCAAGGTCGAGAGCACAATTCGCTCCGCTGCCACACCCTTTTTATGCATCTCCACCGGAATACCGCGTCCATTGTCCCGGACGGTGCAGGAGCCGTCCGCCTCCAGCGTCACGCGGATCTGGGAACAGGCGCCCGCCAGGTGCTCATCGACCGAGTTGTCCACAATCTCATAGATCAGGTGATTCAGTCCCTTCGTTCCCACACTTCCTATATACATACCAGGACGCTTACGGACAGCCTCCAGCCCCTCCAGAACCGTTATGCTGTCCGCATCATACTGTGTTTTACCCATAGATTCATTCCTCCTGTGCCCGACCTGGGAATCATATTTGCTGCCATTCACACGTGTGATGCAAACGGCAGCTTTTATTTCACTGGTCAAGCTGATTTCTTCTACTTATAATACGTATTTATTTTATGACTTTGAAAAAAAGTAGTAAACCGTTCTCATTTACTATAAAAATATTATTACATAAATTCAAAAATTTTGCAACGCATTTTTCAGAACAAATGTTCGCTTTTCAGGCAACCGGATTCCATGCCAGCACTGCCAGCTTTCTTTTATCCCAGCGCCACATCCAGAATCATCATCAACACAAATCCAACCGCAAATCCGATCGTTCCCATATCAGAATGACTGCCCTGCGCCGACTCCGGAATCAGCTCCTCCACAACCACGTAAATCATCGCCCCTGCTGCAAGCGCCAGGAGAACCGGCAGAACCGGTTCCAGATAGCGGTACGCGGCGATCGTCGCAAGCGCCCCGATCGGCTCGACGATACCGGAGAGTGTTCCCATCGCAAACGCCTTTTTCCGGCTCATCCCCGACTCACTCCGAAGCGGCAGGGAAATGATCGCTCCCTCCGGGAAGTTCTGAATCGCAATTCCAAGTGAAAGTGCCAGCGCCGCTGCAAGCGTGATGCCGCTCTTTTCTGCTAAGAATCCGGCAAATACCACTCCGACTGCCATGCCCTCCGGGATATTGTGAAGTGTGACCGCCAGAACCAGCATCGTTGTCTTCTTGAGCCCGCACATATGTCCCTCCGGCTCATCACTTCCCAGATGCAGATGCGGAATCAGGCGATCCAGCAAAAGCAGCATCAGAATACCCACCATAAACCCAATGGATGCCGGCAGAAATGCCAGACGCCCCATCGCTTCGCACATATTCATCGATGGAATTAAAAGCGACCAGACCGACGCCGCCACCATCACCCCCGATGCGAACCCCAAAAGCGTTTTCTGGATGATCGGCTTTAACTCATTTTTCAAAAAAAAGACGCAAGCTGCTCCCGCCGTCGTACCGACAAACGGAATCAAAACCCCAAGTAGCGTATTATGATCCATATTCATTCCCTTCGCTTTCTTTTTTAATATCTGAGCGGTTCTTTCCCCGGAACCTTGTTTTTTTTCTTCTATTTCTCTTTGAGGTACCGGTTTGATCAAAGAAGTCATCTCAAGTTCCTCTGATTGAATATTCCTATTGTAGCATATGCACCTTTCTTTTGCACGGTTCCTTTTTATCATTAAGCCGATTTCATCCGCCAATCCCGGCTCAAATCCGATTCAAACAACCCTCTGTTTCGGCACCGGCATTCTTTCATATATTTCGTTTACAAATGTTTTTTCACAAAATAAAAAAAGAACCAGAAACCAGGCTGTCCCTAATTTCCAGTTCTCTTTTCATTCTTTGAATACAATGATTTATCGCTTTTTAATTTATTTCTGCTCAGAATTCTGTTTGATAAACTCATGAACATCGTTTACGCTTAAATTGCTCTCTTCGATCGCATCCAGTAATTCGCTTAATTCAGCTTTACGAATCTCAGCCGCTAATTCCTTTTTCTCTGCTTTCAGAGCTTTAACGGTTTCTTCTAATTTAGCCAGCTTCTCTTCTACCGCTGCCAGCTTCTCTTTGTTTACTTCTAATGCAGAACGTTTTGGTCCTCTCGGCATAATACATACCCCTTTCGTTTTCTTTGAGAATAGCACAAATCTCTTATTTGTGCAATATCGAACTTCCTTTTTTGAATGTCTTTCTCTCTGGACAAATTTCTTTTGCTTTATTATAATATCAGGTTGTATCCAAACGCAAGAAAAAAGGAGTTTGTATGAGTAATTCCAATACACAGAACGATTTTTCCAAAGGAAGTATCGTTAAAAATATCATGAATCTCGCGATCCCGATGACGCTGGCGCAGCTTATCAATGTCCTGTACAACATCGTCGACCGCATCTATATCGGGCGTATTCCCGATCACGCCACCCTATCTTTGACCGGCATCGGGCTTTCGCTGCCAATCATCACGCTCGTCATCGCATTTGCCAATCTGTTTGGCATGGGCGGCGCGCCGCTCTGCTCGATCGAGCGCGGGCGCGGGAATATCAAAGAAGCCGAGGCGATCATGGGAAATTCCTTCTCCATGATGGTTATTTCCGGTGTGCTTCTGACCGTGCTCTGCCTGATATTCCGCAAACCAATGCTGTATCTGTTCGGCGCCAGCGACGCTACTTATCCATATGCGGATGCCTACATTACGATCTATCTGCTCGGCAGCCTGTTCGTGATGGTCGGGCTTGGCATGAACTCGTTTATCAATTCACAGGGCTTCGGGCGCATCGGCATGATGACCGTCCTTTTAGGCGCTGCCGCCAATATCCTGCTCGACCCGATTTTTATCTTTGTGCTTCACATGGGAATCCGCGGCGCGGCGCTCGCCACCATCCTGTCGCAACTTCTCTCCGCTATCTGGATTCTGCGGTTTTTAACCAGTGACAAAACAATTCTGAAACTGAGACGTTCTTCGATGCGTCTTTCCGCACGGAGAGTCCGGAAAATCGTCGGCCTCGGTCTGTCCGGTTTTACGATGGCGATCACCAACTGCACCGTCCAGATCATGTGCAATGCAACCTTACAGGTATACGGCGGCGATCTCTACGTCGGCGTTATGACCGTTATCAACTCCATCCGTGAAATTGCAACGCTTCCGGTAACCGGCGTCACCCACAGCGCCCAGCCGGTGCTCGGTTTCAATTATGGAGCAAAAGAATACGGACGCGTTAAAAAGGCGATCGTCTTTACCTCTTTTATTGCAATTTTATATACGACCGGTATCTGGCTGATCGTCGATGGTTTCCCGGCATTCTTTATCCGCATTTTTAACCAAGATGCCGAACTCATCGCAGCAGGTATTCCGGCGATCCGCTTATACTTTTTCGGATTCTTTATGATGTCGCTCCAATTCTCCGGACAGTCGATTTTCGTCGGTCTGGGCAAATCCAAAAAAGCGATCTTTTTCTCTATTTTCCGAAAAGTAATCATCGTCGTTCCGCTGACAATCCTGCTGCCAGGTATGTTCGGAATGGGCACCAACGGCGTATTCGCCGCCGAACCGATTTCCAACTTTGTCGGCGGAATTGCCTGCTTTGGAACGATGCTTTTGACGATTTGGAGAGAATTGACGAGATTGCAGAAAGGGAAGGATTCTTAAAGATAGAGAGGTTATTTATTTAAATGAAAGTGGCTAAAAGTTTGTGGGACGGACTTTTAGCCATTGCTGTCATAACGATAGTTTTTACTATGTCAAAAATATACATTAATTTTTTCCACAGGCTTCAATTCGACACGTATGTTCCTTACTTACCTTATCGTAATTAATCCCAACCAATAAAATATTTCCCGTATAATTTAAAATCGATTCTGGATAGTTCTTTTCTTTAATTTGCTGCAGCGCAGTCTGTGCATTCTGATTCCATTTAAGTTCAATTACCAGCGCCGGATAATCATTCTTGTACTCTGGTTTTGGTATAAATACAAAATCCGCAAATCCACGTCCTGTCGGTAGTTCCCGAACTGGTTTAAAATAATATTGCATCGAACTCAGATAAGCAATCGCGAGAACACTGCTCAAAGAATTTTCATTATGATATTGAATAACAGATACATATTCATCATGAATCTTCCCGATCTGTGATGCTACTACTTTCTCATCCAAATCCAGTGTTGCATCCAACAACCTCTCCGACTCTTGCTGAAACAGAAGCATCTCATTCCAGCGTTTGCTTTCTACCGCCCTGGTCAACTCCTGCCGAATTTCTTCATTCGGAACAAACGCCATCTTTTTCGTCTGATCATAGCCTAAATACCCCAAATGAATCATATATGTCAGCACATCGTCTTTACTCTGAATATTCGAAATATCATTTCCAAATGTTGATGTATCTACCTTCACTTCAACTCCAGACAGCATTTCGATAATTGCCGTTTTCAGTCCGTCATAATCCATATTAATGAGCGGCACAATCGCCTCATAAGACGCGGTTTCCGACCAATAGCTCTTAAATTCACCATCCAGCATGACACTCACAACTGCTTTGGGATTATAAACCTGACAATTTCTTAGAACATATCCATCATACCACGCCTTTACCTTATCAAATTCCACCTGATAGCGTTCTGAAAGTTCTTTCACCTCCGCCTCCGTAAATCCAATATACGGAGACAAGCGACCCGCGCTCAACATCGTAAATTCGTCAAAATTGTTCAGTGCCGACTGGGTTTTCTCTTTTTTAATAGGAAGAATGCCCGTCAAATAAGCAAGTTGAATATACTTGGTCGGTTCCGTTCCCTTAAACAATCCCCTCAGGAAACTTATATATTCATCCTGAATTTTCGAATTCGCCGCCATATCACGAATCAGAACATCCCACTCATCAATAATTACAACAAACTTATTCTTCGTTGCATTACAAATAAACGACAGTGCTTCTGGAAGCGAACACGGGTCACTCGGTATTACTTCTGAATAGTATTTTCTTAATTCCTCAATCGTTTTCTCTGTAATATACGATACAACCCTGTCGGCGCCCCCAGCAGCTCCTATACACCACTGGATATCCCAGTGAATCACATCATATCGGTTTAGATGTTCCTTGAAATCCGGGCTCTGACTAATTTCAAGTCCAGAAAACATATTCCCTGAATCGCAGCCCTTACTGTAATACGCTGTCAGCATATCCGCCGTAATCGACTTTCCGAACCTTCTGGGACGGCTATTGCAAATATATCCCTGCAATGTATTCATCACCTTATTGGTATACGTCAACAAACCTGTTTTATCAATATAGATTTCCGAATTCAACGCAACTTGAAACGCTGAATTATCCGAATTCACAAAAATCCCCATATTGACACACTCCTTTCGAAGCTGTTGCTTTGTCTGTTCATAATATTAATCATATTTATATGATTAATATTAACATTTGATAGTTTGAATGGCAAGATCATCATTCAAAACGTTCCTCTACTTCTCAGCCATCCGAATCAGCAACTCCAATATTTCAATTGCCATCTCTTCTTCCCGCATCCAGCCATTATAAACATCCTTCATGTCCTTCAAAATTATGCTTTCATCCGCCACCTCATAAAAGCGTGTATTTACTTTTTCTATGACAGCTTCATCCGGCACATCCTCTTCCATAAAATACATACTCTCTCCATAAATTCCCTTCCTTTTACCACCCATAACATCCCCTAATACCACACTTCCAAAATTTTCTATTCTGCAAGGTGGCAGTTTGAATTCCTCTAAAACAGAATCAAGAATTCTCTTCACTTCATCCGCCGCCCGTTTTCGTTTCGTTAAATAACCATCCAGCGCCCCAAACAGGCGTTCCATTTGTCTCTTCAACTCCGCCGGTGTCTGAAGATAGCGGCTGTTCAATTCTATCTTCCGCCATTCAGCATACTGTGGATGCGGTTTCATCGTCTGATGCCCCGTCCTGAATTCAATAAGAGAAGGATATGGATTTTCTTTCAATATGTTTTTATGTATGTTTACAAGTTCATCATAAAGCGGTCGATAAATCTCCTGCGCTCTTTTCCTATTCAATTCTTCTTTTCGCTGCTGTGTGTTGACCCATATGGACCCAAGCAATGAAAAAACAGCACCGACAACTGCTCCAAGCAATGTTCCGATTATACCTAATAGGGTTTGAGAATCTGCTCGCGTGAAAAGATTCTCTTGTCCTAACAATGTCACAAACGTAAACAGGACAAGAATGACTCCACATATATAGATGCAGATTTTGAATTTACTGAAATAATATTTTAGCTTTAAAAATATCATAAATCCTCACTTCTCTTTGCAAAGAGTTTTCTTGTATTGTAGCATTTCAAAAAAGAATTTGCAAAGATTTGCCCAATCTATTTTTCAACTTCTTTTCTTCTTGCATCCTCCCCTTACATATGCTATTCTATGAAAATAGCAATTCCAGCAAAGCGGTCACTACCGCTGTAAATGAATGTATAGAAGAAAATATCCTAGCCGAATTTCAAGAAACCACAAAGCGAATGCTACAAGCACTTCAATTACTTCAACAAAAGCACAGTCCCGAAGAAGTCGCACACGAAACCGGATTACCTTCTGAAACAGTGCTTGAAATATTATATAAGGAAGGGGCTGTCGGTAAATAACGTTTTTTAGAGCTGACAGCACTAAACAAAAATATCCTGACAGTTACAAGGCTTTCTGGCTCTGCAACTTGTTCAGGATATTTTTATTTTGGTAAATACTTTCTATTTTGGCCGCAAAAAATCCTTGATTGGATTTTTACGGCCACATTTTTTTCTAGGCAGTTTTTCCCTCAAATTTTTTCAGCTTTTCGTATAAAAAACGATGGTATTTATTTATATTTCTGCCAATGGCATACAGCATGAATTCTTTATATATCTTATCTGACGAGCGGTAATTAAAACGCCGGAAGTTCTCATTTTCCTTGATATCTCCAAAATGTCCTTCCGTCTGAATGGAACGTGTCTGGCGTTTCAGGATCCCGCGTTCACTCTGGATATTGGCATGCGATCTTTCTTTCAGTTCCTCCCATTGTTCATTGATCTTCATGACTTTGTTCTTTTCGGCATCTTTCTCCGCATCATACTTATACAGACAGCGCGCTTTATGTTCACATCCGCTGCAGTCTGCACAACCATATACCTCAAAGGTCTGTGTATATCCATCCTGCTCTTTGCTCTCTGTCCTGAGATGCCGCAGTTCACGTCCGTCATGGCAGATATAGAACTGTTCATCTTCAAAGATCCCTGTCCTCATGTTGTAATATTTACTGATATCTTCTGAATAAGCGCGTGTTTTTCGCTTTTCATGATCCTGCAGTTTTATATAACTGGATATTTCATTCCGTTTTAAATAAAGCAGATTTTTTTCACTACAGTACCCGCTGTCCGCAGTTACTTCTTCCAGAATACTCCCGAAAGCATTCTTATGTTTTTCAAGGACCGGGATCAGGGTATTATAATCGGTGCGGTCGCTGCTTACATATCCATGTACGATAAAATAATTCTCTACCGCGATCTGAACATTATATGCTGGCTTTAACTGTCCGTTCAGCATGTGATCTTCTTTCATACGCATAAAAGTCGCTTCCAGATCTGTTTTGGAATAACTGTTTCTGTCTTTTCCCATGATCTCAAAGCATTCTTTATATTCCATCAGTCGTTTTCCGCATTGTTCCAGTTCCTCATGCAGCTGTTGAAGTGCAGGTTTTCTTTTTCCTTTTCCGTAAACGAATTCGATTCCCTCGTTGTCTGCGATCATCGTGAGATTGTTCTGGAGTTTCCGTATTTCAAGCGGTGAACAGTTATCGATCTCTATAATACGGTTATTTGAAAGCTTTTTATGTTTTACAAGCTTTCGTTTTCTGTTCTTTTCGATCACTTCCCGGACTTTATCCATCCCTTCGATCACAAACATCTGTGCATTTCCCAGCTCGTACTTTGTTCCATAATCATTCTCCTGCAAAAAAGAATTATATTTTTCAAAAAGCTGGTCGATAGAGTCCAGAAGTCCTGCCAGATGGTAATTGATGCTTCCGCGCCATACAAAAGTATAACGGTTCGCATTTGCCTCTATCTTTGTACCGTCAATAAAAAGTTCTTTTAATGTGACCAGCCCTTCTTTCTGCAGCCGCCGCATAAACTGGTAATTCAGGTCATCCAGGACATCAGATGTCAGCTTCCTGTTTTTAAAGTCATAAAAAGCATCACGTTTCGGTTTTTGTCCGCGCGTCAGCCAGATAAAAGCAAGGTCTCTTTCACACAGATCAACAATACGGTCAACAGAACGTATTCCCCGCATATTTGCATAGGTAACTACAGCATACATCATAATTGGGTTGTACCCGGTTCTTCCCTTATCTGAAC
>ERZ773190.2796-NODE-2796-length-12741-cov-12.407615_pt1 | contig 12741 bp, 7 predicted proteins | sample MGYA00511111_ERZ773190 | MGnify/ENA primary metagenome ERZ773190 (study PRJEB29015, sample SAMEA2737777) | human gut metagenome | biome: human gut; feature: human-associated habitat; material: faeces | place: China | collected 2012 ... | reverse complement strand
TCTGGCCGCGCTCATGGCAGGCGGCGACAAATTCCTTGAACTCCTCGTTGGTGCCGAGACGCCGGTCTACCAGACGGTAGTCGATGGTGTCATAGCCGTGGGAACCGCTCTCGAACAGCGGGCCGATATAGATCGCCGTACAGCCAAGCTTTGCCGCGTGTTCTGCCCACGCATCCAGCTTTTTGAAAGCCCCGGGGACAGGCTGTCCGTCGTTTTCATGCGCGCAGCCGCACAATCCCAGAGGATAGATGTGATAGAATACCGCATCGTCATACCAAGCCATTGTCTGTACCGCTCCTGTTTTCAAAAAGTTACAGCAGAGCACTTTTCCGACAAAAGTGCATCTGTGTCATATTCAGTATAGCACATTTTCCGACAAAAGTGTGGTAAAAGTGTTGTATATTTCTCATTTTACATATTCCATCGTCCGTGTTCTGTAAAAATTGCGATAAAAGGAGTCTTTCGTATGAATCTTCCCTCCATCCCCAAATCCTTCTTCAACGGCGACTGCTTCGACGCCTACCGCATCCTCGGCGCGCACCCCTGGCAGGGTGACCACGGCGAAGAGGGCTGGCGCTTCGCAGTCTGGGCTCCCGGTGCCACGGCTGTGGAGGTCTGCGGCGGCTTTGACGGCTGGGGCGCAGGCATCCCGCTCCAGAAAGCCGACACCGGCGTGTGGAGCGGCTTTGTCTCCGGGCTGTGCGAGGGGGAGCTCTACAAATACCGCATCCACGGGGCCGACGGCAGCGTGGTCATGCGGGCCGACCCCTACGCTTTCGCGTCCGAAGTCCGCCCCGCCAACGCCAGCCGCCTGACCAAACTGGACTTTTCCTTCGACGACAGCGCATGGATGGAGCGGCGGGATAAATGCCGTAATCTGCCCATGAACATCTACGAACTCCATGCCGGCAGCTGGAAGCATAAGCCCAACTCCACCCAGCCCGACGGCTCGGACGGCTGGTACGATTACGAAGAGCTGGCCCGGGAGCTCATTCCCTGGCTGCTGGAACACCACTTCACCCATGTAGAGCTTCTGCCGCTGGCAGAACACCCCTTCGACGGCAGCTGGGGCTACCAGACCACCGGCTACTTCGCCGTCACCAGCCGGTACGGCACCCCGGCCCAGTTTGCCTCCTTTGTCAACGCCTGCCACCGGATGGGCATCGGCGTCATCATGGACTTTGTCCCCGTCCACTTTGCGGCCAACGCCGACGCGCTGGCCAACTTTGACGGCACCCACCTCTACGAGTACGACAGCGACGTGGGCCACAGCGAGTGGGGTACCTGCAACTTCAACTACTACCGCCGGGAGGTGTGCAGCTTCCTGAACAGCGCCGCCGCCCTCTGGATGGAGGTCTATCACTGCGACGGCATCCGGATGGACGCCATCTCCCGCGCCCTCTACTGGCAGGGCGACCCTGCCCGGGGCGTCAACGAGGGCGCCGTCACCTTCCTGCGGAACCTCAACCACGGCCTGAACGATCGCTGGCCCACCGGCGTTTACATGGCCGAAGATTCCACCAACTTCCTCAAAGTCACGGCCCCCACCCGCTACGATGGCATCGGCTTCGACTACAAGTGGGACATGGGCTGGATGCACGATACGCTGGACTACTTCGCCACCCCCTTCGGCCAGCGGCCCGACGCATACGGGAAGATCATTTTCAGTATGCACTATTTCTACAACGAGCTTTACCTGCTGGCGCTGAGCCACGACGAGGTCGTCCACGGCAAAAAGACAGTCATCGACAAGCTCTGGGGTACCTACGAAGAAAAATGCGCCCAGCTGCGCACCCTCTATTTTTATATGTATGCGCACCCGGGCAAAAAGCTGAACTTTATGGGCAACGAGCTGGGGCATTTCCGGGAGTGGGACGAAAAGCGGGAGCTGGACTGGGATCTGCTCAAGTACCCCTTCCACGATGCATTCCAGAAATATTTCGGCGCACTGAGCCGCCTTTACGCCACCCAGCCCGCCCTCTACGCGGGCGAGTATGACCCCCGCTGCTTCGAGTGGGTGGCCAGCGAGAGCCGGGACGAGGGCGTGTACGCATGGCTGCGCAAGGGTGCGGGACAGACCATCCTCTGCGTCATGAACACCCAGAACACTGCCCACAAAAAGTTCCCGCTCTACCTGAGCTTCCCCGCCGGGGCCGAAGAGCTGCTGAACACTGAGGCCCCCTGCTGGGGCGGCGCGGACAAATCGAAGTCCAAACCCCTCCACACCTCGGACGGCGGCGTCTATGGCCGGGACTACACCCTCACCGTGGACCTGCCCGCCATGGGCAGCCGGATGTTCCGGCTCACCCCCGAAGCACCCCGCCCCGAGGCTGCACAGGCCAGCGCCCGCCGGGCCGCTGCCGCACGCCGCAAGGCAGCCCGCACCCAGAACGCCAAGGCGGATGCCGCTGCATACAACTCCAAAAAGTAATATTTGTTTCGGAATATCCCGTCTGCTGAAAACGCAGCGGGATATTCTGCGTTCTGGCGCAGTCTGCGGCTGGACAAGCCTTGACGGAGCCGTTATACTGTTAGATGGAAAGTTGTGTTTTGCATTTTCCGGAAGTTAAATGAAAGGAATCATCCTTCTATGCCATCTGCTGCTGTTCGCCGGCTCTCGCCTCTGCAATGGGCGGGGGTCGGTCTGGGCGGCTGTGCGGTGCTGCTGGCTCTTCTGGGGCTGCTTGCACCGGCCAGCGCCTTCTTTTTCCCGCTGCTCAGTCTCTGGGCCAGCGTGGGGCTCTTTGTTCTGGCCCTCTGCGTTCTCCGTGTGGCAGGCGCAGAGCTGGACTTCTTCCACAAAGCCGTCGTCTTCGGCATCTGGGCTGTGGCTGTCGTCTATTTTTACTGGACATTATCGAGCCGGAGCTTTGTATACGTCTGGGATTACGCCAACTACCTGCTCAAGCAGTACGACGCCGAAGCCGCCTTTGCCCAGAGTGCAGGCGCGGGCCTCGCATACATCTTCGGCTCCATGGCCGACGACTACACCAATTTTATCACCCTCTTCACCGAGTTCCCATTCTGCCTCACGAGCCACACCGGCGACGCCTATTCCTTCAGTCAGGTGTTCTGCATCCTGCCGACCCTGCTGGTGCTGCTGGCGGGCCTCGTCGTCAAGGTCGGGCAGATCCTGAATGTGAAGAACCGGACGTACTATTTCCTCTTCGGGATGACGCTCACGGCGGCTTATCCCTTCCTGCGGATGAGCGCGGTGCTGGCCCAGCCGGACTGGTTCGGACTCATCTTCGCGTTTGCGATTCTTCTACTGACGCTGGATCTCCGATTCGACAAGCTGGAGCCGGTGCGGTTCGGCCTCATCTTCCTGGCCACTGCCGCCATCATCCTCGCCCGCCGGTGGTTCCTCTACTTTGTGGTGGGCTACTACTTCGCCTACGCGCTGCTGCTCATCGCGGGCTGTGTGCGGTTGGCGAAGGGCGGCGAAAAAAGCGCCGCCCTTGTTCGAATCAAAAACCTCGTCCTCTTCGGCCTTGCGTCCGTCGTGGCGATGGTCATCCTGCTCTGGCCGATGGTGTCCCACATCCTCGCCTACAACTACGCAGGCCGCTACTCCTATTATAACGGCGGCGGTCTGGCCCTCGAGGCGTTCTATCACATCGGCCGGATGGGCCTGTTCAACATTCTCCTCATGGTGCTGGGTCTCGCCTTTGCGGCGAAGCACAGAGCGCCCTCCCTGCCCTGTCTCGCCGGGTGTGAGCTGGTGGTGAGCATCCTGCTCTTCACCCGAGTGCAGAACACCGGCTCGCATCAGTTTCTGCTCTTCCTGCCGGGATACTTCATTCTCTTTCTGCTGGGTGCCGCCGCGCTGGCCGAGGGCATCACGCGCCGCCGGAACCTCAAGCTGGGCTGCTGGGCCTTCGTGCTGATGCTGTCCATGTCAGTGCGGTGTTCGCCGCTGACTACGCTGGCCATGCCGGGTTTCGTCATCGAGCATTTCCCGATTCAAATTCCGGCCACCCAGTATTTCATCTCGCTGGACAAGCTCATCTACGATAGGAAGGACATCGGCCAGATACAGGCCATCGCCGACTGGATCGACACCCACTGCGATGAGGGGGAGCTGTGCTACATGATCCCCCACGATATGCTCTACAACCCCGACCACTTCAAGAACTGCCGCCTGCCGGACACCCCCATCAACGACAAGCTGGCTTTCGGCTTCTCGGTCCCCGGCACCCACAATTTCCCCATGCAGTTCTTTGAGGCCAAATACGTTATCACCTGCGAGCCCTTCCCCCAGACTTACGTCGGCAGCGGCGAGATGTCCATCAAGCTCAACGACCGTTTTCTGGCGGTGCGGGACCAGTATTTCACCTTTGAAAAAAGCTTTGACATGGGCAACGGCACCACCTTTACCATCTGGAAGCGCACCGCTGCCCCCACCCGGGAGGAAGTGGAGTATTATCTGAGCGCTTTCGCTGAGGAAGACACCCAGTACCCTGAAATGTTCTCCCAGGTGGCCGAAGCCTGGCTCACCGCTCACGGGCTGTGAGCTTGCCCTTTCTGCCGAAAACGTGTATAATTCGATTGATTGCTATAAAACCTGCAGCGCCGCCCGCCGGCCTGCTTACGTCATAAGGAGTACGCCACTATGGATAAGAAGAACACGCCTGAAGTGAAGCTGGGCCAGTACAAGGGCCTGGCTGTCACCCGTCACGTCCGCCCCGTCACCGACAAGACCGTGGACATCGAGCTTGTCCACCAGGCCCGGATGCACGCAGTCTACCACCCCACCACCGAACCTGCCAAGCGCGGCTTCCGCGCCCTGCTGGACTTTGCCGGCTACATGGATGGCAAGGAGATCCCCGACAGCCGGATGGAGAAGGTCATGGTCGTGCTGGGCGACGGCAAGCTGATGCCCGCCGCCGAGCAGGCCATCTACGGCCACCGTGCCGGCGAGGTGTTCCGCTTCGACTTTACTTACCCGCAGGACTTCCGTCTGCCGGAGCTGTCCGGCAAGACCGCACAGTTCGAGATCGAACTCCGCTCTCTGGCCGAGAAAGTCACGCCCGCACCGGATGAGGCTTTCGCCAAGAGTCTGGGCTTCGACTCCCTCGATGCGCTGAAGGCTGACCTTCGCGCCAAAAAGCAGAAGATCCACGAGGAAGGGGCTGACCGCGCCGCCGGAAAGCAGCTGCTGGACATGGCCGGTGCCAACATGACCGTGGACCTGCCCGCCGAAATTCTCGACCGCACCGCCCAGAATGAGATGAAGCTGCTGAAAGAGCGCCTCTCCCGCAGCGGCATCACCCTCGAGCAGCACTGCAAGAACAGCCGCACCACCCCGGAAGCCCTCGAGAAGGACTACCGCGCACAGGCCGAGAGCCGCATCCGCTTCGTGCTGGCCGCCAAGGCCATCGCCGAGGCGGAAAACATCGTCGTCCACCCCGAGGAAGTCAACGCCGAGTACCGCCGCCTGTCCCAGCTGCAGGACACCCCCGAGGCTGAGATCCGGAAAGCCCTGCCCGAGGATACCATCGCCGCCGCGCTGGCCGCAAAGAAGGTGCAGCGCTTCCTGCTGGACAACGCACAGGTCACTACCGTGACCGATGCCCCCGAAAAGGAGTGATACCGCTATGGGTCTGTTTACCCGTTATGCAATGGACGCCCTGATGAAGACCTCCCACCCCGAGGTCATCCGCCGTCAGTGCTGGAATCTCCACCCCCACCGCACCCCCTGCACGGCCTGCAAGGACATCTGCCCCTACGGCGATGCCATCTTCACCCGCCCCAACCTCGTTAAAGACTGGGACCCCTGCACCGACTGCGGCCTCTGCGTGTCCGCCTGCCGCTCGGGCTGCATCGTCCCTTCGCCGGAGCAGGTACAGCGGGACACCTCGCTGGCTGATACCGACAACGACACCCTCTGGCTGGGCTGCGAGAAGAGCACCCGCAAGAACACCACCGTCCGCACCTGCATCGCCTCCTTCTCGTGGGAAGCGCTGGCCTATCTGGCTCTGAACAAGAAGCTGGTCCTCGACCTGACTCCCTGCGGTGAGTGCGAGAACGACGTCTGCGCCGCCCAGCTCCGCAAAGAGCTGACCCGTCTGGTGGAGTTCCTCGGCCCCCAGCTCTTCGAGAGCCGGGTCACGCTGGCCTATGAGCAGGACGAAGCGCCCTACCATGTGCAGGAGCTGAGCCGCCGGGAGATGTTCTCCCACATGACCGAGGGCTCCCGCGCCGGCACCAAGAAGCTGCTGCAGATGCTGCCCGGCCTGCGCAGCGAGGAGGACAGCGCCGCCGACTTCCGCCTCATGCTCCACCAGCGGACAAAGCAGCTCAAGGCTGCTTCCGAGACGCCGCTGCGCTACGGCTGGTATCTGCCGAACTTCACCCAGAAGTGCTTCGGCTGCGGCAAGTGCGAGAAAGCCTGCCGCTCCGGCGCACTCAAGCTCGAGGATATGCCCGACGGCCAGACCCGCGTGGTCATCACGCCCTGGAAGTGCAGTGAGTGCGGCGTCTGCGTCGCGGCCTGCTCCAACAGCGGCATCGACGGCATGAAGCTGCGCCAGCTCACCACCCTCGGCCCGGTGAGCGTCTACAAATGCAGCAAGACCCTCTGTGCTGACTGCGGCAAGCCCATCGCGCCGAACAGCTCCGAGGGCATCTGCTCGGTCTGCCGCATCAAGCGCCGCACCAAGCAGCGTCAGGAGGAGGCCGCAGCCCGCGCCAAGGAGCGGATTGCCGAGCGCGAGGCCCGCAAGGCAGCGGAGGAAGCTGCAAAGGCCGCTGCCGCAGAGCTGGCCGCTGAAAATGCCGCAAATGCTTCCGGTGCCGCCGCAGCCGAAACGGCAGCGGTTCCCGTCTCTGCCGCGCCTGCCGCTGCGGCGGCAACAGCTGTTTCTGTTGCAGAAACAGCATCTGCACCCGAAAAGGATTGACGCGGCCGCAAATCAATGCTATACTCAGTCATGACCACACTGTTTGGTGGCCGGGACTGTTACAAAGGAGTAACGGATGGATTTCCGTTGCTCTTTTTTCATAAAAAACGGTCCATTTGTCCGTTGCCGGGAAACAGCGGACACCGCACAACGCGATGCTGTCCTTTGTACAGCAAAAACAAGAAAAGAGGGAATTTATGATGAACACTTCCATCTCCCGCCGTCAGTTCCTGAAGGCCAGCGGCCTGGCAGCCGCCGGTGCCTGCGCAGCCGGCCTGCTGACTGGCTGCGGCGGCTCTTCCTCCGGCAGCGCTTCCGGCGCAGCCTCTTCCGGTTCCGGCTCCAGCTACACCATCCTGTACGACAGCCAGCCCGCTACCCTGAACTACCTGACCACCGGCACTGACCTTGAGATGGTCGTAGGCGCAAACTGCGTGGATACGCTGGTCGAGTACGACAACAAGGGCGTCATGCGCGAAGGCCTGGCCACCAGCTGGGACTGGGATGTCGACACCCTGACCTGGACGTTCCATCTGCGTGAGGAGAATTGGGTGGACTGCAACGGCGAGGTCGTGGCCCCCGTCACCGCACAGGACTTCGTGGACGCTCTGAAGTACGTCCTGACCCCGGACTACGCCGCCTCCAACGTGGGCCTCGTCACCGCTTACATCGCAGGCGCTGACGACTACTACAACTACCACGTCTATCTGAACAACGCCAACACCGGCGTCGTGGACGATGACGGCACCACCTACACCGTGGACGGCAGCGGCGTCGTCACCGTGACTGCCCCCGACTCTGACCCCGCCACCTACGCACCGGTGGACTTCGACGCCGTGGGTGTCACCGCTGTGGATGACCACACCCTGACCTACACCCTGACCTACGACTTCCCGGGCTTCCTGAGCCTGCTGTGCTATCTGCCCTACGAGCCCGCTTATGGCCCGCTGCTGGAAGAGACCGGCGACCAGTTCGCTACCAGCGCTGAGACCACCTACAGCTGCGGTGCCTTCTATCTGGCCGCCTATGAGTCTCTGGAGACCTGGGTCATGAAGAAGAACCCCGAGAACTACGACGCTGACAACGTCTTCATCGACACCATCAGCCGCATCTACAACGCCGAGTCCAGCGTCAACGGCCCCGAGATGATCAAGCGCGGCGAGATTGACGAGGCCACCATCGGCTCCGACATCCTCGACAGCTGGCTGTCCGACGACACCACCAAGGACATGGTGTCCATGGACCGCCCCAACACCAACTACACTTACTTCTATATGTTCAACTTCATGCCCTTCTCCCACGAGTTCTCCAACTGGAGCGTGGAGGGCATGGATGCCGAGTACGAGCCGGAGAACTGGGCCAAGGCCATCAACAACACCAACTTCCGCAAGTCCTTCCTCTACGGCATCAACAACTCTGTCACGCTGGCCGTCAAGGCACCCGAGGGCTACGACAACTACAAGCTGAACACCATCACGCCCCCCAGCTTCTGTGCCAACGCTGACGGCGTGGACTACCTCAAGTGCGGCGACCTGGCCAACATCACCGAGTTCTTCGACGAGGCCAAGGCCAAGGAATACCGCGACGCTGCCATCCCGGAGCTGACCGCTGCTGGTGTGACCTTCCCCATCAAGGTGCAGATGCCCTACAATCCCTCTTCCACCGACTGGGACAAGCAGTGCCAGGTGTTCAAACAGCAGCTCGAGGGTGTGCTGAACGACGGTTTCGATTTCATCGACATCGTCATCACTGCCGGCCCCTCCGACAGCTTCCTGTCCAGCGTCCGCCGCAACGGCAAGTTCGCTTTCCTGCAGTGCAACTGGGGCGCTGACTACTCCGACCCCCAGACCGAGACCGACCCCTTCTATCAGGCCGAGGGAGCACGCGGCAGCCGCTACGCCTTCCTGCGCACCGGCGTCGAGGACGGCTTCATCACCGGCGACACCGCGGACGCCGTCATGAACTACATGAAGGCCATCGAAGAGGCTGTCAAGATCACCGACGACATCAACGCCCGCTACGATGCCTTCGCCAACGCCGAGGCTTCCCTCATCAACAATGCCCTCGTCGTCCCCATGGGCATGAGCATCCCGCCCTACATTGCCACCCGTCTGAACTACTGGGAGGGCCAGTACGCTTCCACCGGCTTCTCCAACAAACGTCTGAAGGGCATCCACGTCCTCGACCACTACATCTCCATGAGCGAGTACGAAGCCAACCGCGACGCCCGCTAAGACTTTTTGAGTCGGTCTGCTCCAAAGCTCTCCGTTTTCCCACGGGAAAGCGGAGAGCTTTTCGTTTCTGAAGCTTCTTACATGAATTTTTGTAACGAACTTTGCTAAATCACTTTCCAAAAGTGGTTTTTTGTTGTATTCTATTCCTATCCGACATTCATTTTATAAAAGAGAGGGGTGCGCACAGATATGCTCAAATATCTGGCGAAACGCATCGGGCGCTCGATACTGACCCTGTTTATTATCGTCACGCTCGTTTTCTGCCTTTTGCGGCTGATGCCGGTGGAAGGCTATTTTGCTAACTACGAAAAAATGACCGAGGCCCAGATACAGGCCGGCTTACAGTCCATGGGCCTGCTGGACCCGCTGCCGGTGCAGATCGGCCGCTTCTGGGTCAATATGCTCCACGGCGACCTCGGCGTGAGCCACATCTATAAGGTCAACGCCTCCGTCACCAGCATCCTCGCTAAGAAGCTGCCCATCTCCATCCAGATGGGCGTGTACGCCATGCTGCTGAGCCTTGTCATCGGCATCCCGATGGGCCTGTTCATGGGCCGCTTCAAGAGCCGCTGGCCCGATAAGATCGGCACGGCCATCATCGTCCTCATCCAGGCTGTGCCTGCGGCAGTGTATTATCTGTACATCCAGATGTACGGCACCACCGCGCTGAACGTGGGCCTGCTCTTCGACGCCTCCAACTGGAAATACTGGGTGCTGCCCGTCTGCTCCATGAGTCTGGGCAACGTGGCGTTCTACGCCATGTGGCTGCGCCGGTACATGGTGGACGAGAGCAACAAGGACTATGTCCGCCTTGCCCGTGCCAAGGGCGTGAGTGAAAACAACATCGCCCTGCGCCACATCTTCCGCAACGCAATGGTGCCGCTGGTGCAGTATATTCCCTCCGCCTTTCTGAACACTGTGGTCGGCTCTATCTACATCGAAAGCCTCTACAGCATCCCGGGCATGGGCGGCCTGCTGGTCACCTGTGTCCAGCGCCACGACAACACGATGGTGCAGGGCATCGTTCTGCTCTACGCCTGCGTGGGCATCATCGGCCTGATTCTGGGCGACCTGCTCATGGTGCTCATTGACCCCCGCATCAGCTTTGGCAAGAAAGAAGGTGGCCGATAATGCTTTTCCGTATGAAAGATGAAAAAGCACACCAGCTCGAGGCAGAGCTGGATAAGTTACAGGCGGACGGCCCCGCCGCATGGGCAAAGCTGCCCGAAGAAGAGCTGTTCACCCCCGCCGGGTTCAGCGAAGAGCGGGCCGAGGCCACGTCCTACTCCAACTACAGCTACTGGGGCAGCACCTTCCGTGCTTTCTTCAAGAACAAGGTAGCCGTGGCCCTGCTCATCGCGCTGGTGGCCGTGGTGGCCTTTGCCTTTCTCCAGCCTTATCTGCCGGGGCAGGCAGACCCCAACCTCTGCGCCGTGGACCCCGTCACCGGCATCCAGTACCGCAACATCGCTCCCGGGCAGGACGGCTTTATCTGGGGTTCCAACTCCATCGGGCAGGACCTGTGGGCCCGCATCTGGGCCGGTGCCCGCACCAGCCTGACCATTGCCTTTTTCGTGGCTCTCATCGAAGCCGTAGTGGGCATTACTGCCGGTGTGCTGTGGGGCTATGTGCGCGGGCTGGATTTTCTGTTCACGGAACTGTACAACATCTTTGACAACATTCCCACCGCCATTGTGCTGATCCTCATCTCCTATGTGGCCTCCCCCAGCATCTGGACCATGATCCTGGGCATGTCCATCAAGGGCTGGATCGAGATGGCGCGGTTCATCCGCAACCAGATCCTCATCATCCGTGACCGTGACTACAACGTTGCCTCCCGCTGCATCGGCACCCCCACGGTGCGCATCGTGCTGCGCAACCTGCTGCCGTATCTGGTGTCGGTGATCATGCTGCGCATGGCCCTCACCATTCCGGAAGCCATCGGCAACGAGGTGTTCATCACCTACATCGGCCTGGGCCTCTCGGTGGAGACGCCCTCGCTGGGCAATCTGGTCAACGACGGCCGCAAGGTGATGATGCAGGCCGGTCTGCGCTACCAGCTGCTCTACCCCACCCTGATTCTGAGCTTTGTCACCATTGCGTTCTATCTGATCGGCAATGCGTTCTCGGACGCCGCCGACCCGAAGAACCACCTGCAGTAAGGAGGAATGCATGATGAACGAAAATGACTGCATCCTCTCGGTGCGGGGGCTGGATATCCGGTTCAACCTGCGCGGCCGGGTGCTGCACGCCATCCGCGGCATCGACCTGGACCTGTACCGGGGTGAAGTGCTGGCCGTCGTGGGCGAGTCCGGCTCCGGCAAGAGCGTGTTCACCAAGAGTTTCATGGGCCTGTTGGACACCAATGGCTCCATCACCGGCGGCACCATCGACTACTACCCTACCCCCGGCGCAGAGCCGGTGCGCCTGTCCGGCCTGAAAACCGAGAAGGACTGGCTGCGCATCCGGGGCCGCGAAATTGCCATGATCATGCAGGACCCCATGACCAGCCTGAACCCGCTGAAAACCATCGGCGACCAGATTTTGGAGGCCGTGACCCTGCATCAGGGCCTGAAGGGCACCGAGGCCAGGGCCAGAACACTGGAATACCTGCGAGACGTGGGCATCTCTGACCCGGAAGTGCGTTTTAAGCAGTACCCCCACGAGTTCTCCGGCGGCATGCGTCAGCGCGTGGTGATCGCCATTGCGGTGGCCTGCAGCCCGAAGATCCTGATCTGTGACGAGCCCACCACCGCCCTGGATGTGACCATTCAGGCTCAGATTTTGCAGCTGCTCAAGGAGCTGCGGGCCAAGTACCACCTGACCATCGTCATGATCACCCACGACCTGGGCGTCGTGGCCAACATTGCCGACCGGGTGGCCGTGATGTACGCCGGCGACATCGTAGAGATCGGCACCGCCGACGAGATCTACTATGACCCCCGCCACCCCTACACCTGGGCACTGCTGTCCAGCATGCCCCAGATGGGCATAAAAGGCGAGGACCTGTTCAACATCGTGGGCACCCCGCCCAACCTCTTTGCCGAGATCCGCGGCGACGCCTTTGCGCCCCGCAACCCGCAGGCACTGAAGATCGACTATGTCAAGCGCCCGCCGTACTTTGAAGTTTCGCCCACCCACAAGGCCAAGACCTGGCTGCTGGACCCCCGGGCACCCCACATCGAGCCGCCTGCTGCGGTGAAAAAACTGCAAAAGGAGGGCTTGTAAGATGGCCGAGGAAAAAGAAGTCCTTCTGGAAGTAAAGGACCTGAATGTGACCTACGGCTCCGGCCGCAAGGCCTTTGCCGCCGTACAGAACGCCAATTTCCAGATCTACAAGGGCGAGACCTTTGGTCTGGTGGGCGAGTCCGGCTCCGGCAAGACCACCATCGGCCGGGCCATCCTGCGCATTCTGCCCACCTCTGGCGGTGAGATCCTGTACAAGGGCCAGAAGATCAACGGCAAAATCCCGCGTGCGCTGGACAAGCAGATCACCCGTGAGATCCAGATGATCTTTCAGGACCCGCAGTCCTCGCTGAACGAGCGCGCTAAGGTGAGCTACATCGTGGGCGAGGGCCTGCAGAACGTGCGGCCCGACCTCTCCG
>ERZ773190.2791-NODE-2791-length-12763-cov-11.250000_pt1 | contig 12763 bp, 10 predicted proteins | sample MGYA00511111_ERZ773190 | MGnify/ENA primary metagenome ERZ773190 (study PRJEB29015, sample SAMEA2737777) | human gut metagenome | biome: human gut; feature: human-associated habitat; material: faeces | place: China | collected 2012 ... | reverse complement strand
GCAAGGTGCGCAGCCGCATCGTGGCCGACCAGCTGGTCAAACTCATCAAGGAAGCGGACCATGTGGTCATCATGGGCCACCGCATGAGCGATCTGGACGCCATTGGTGCCGCCGAGGGCGTATTGCGCATCTGCAAGATCTGCGACGTCCCGGCGGTGATCGCCGTGAAGCGGGACGCCACGCTGGCGGGCAGCCTGATCGACGCGCTGTGCAGGGCGGGCCAGAAGGATGACTTCATCGACCCGAAGGACGCGCTGCCCATCATCTCCAAGCGCACCCTGTGCGTGGTGGTGGATACATACCAGGTGGGCCTTGTGGAAAGCAAGGAGATCCTGGAAAAATGCGGTAAGGTGGCTGTCATCGACCACCACCGCAAGGGTGTGGGCTACATCCAGAACCCGGATCTGGTCTGCCATGAGCCCTATTCCTCCTCGGCCAGTGAGCTGGTCACCGAGCTTTTGCAGTATGTGGGCGACCGCGACGACAAGCCCAACCGGGTGGAAGCCGAGGGCCTGCTCTCCGGCATCCTGCTGGACACGCAGGACTTTACCCTGCACACCGGCGTGCGTACCTTTGAAGCCGCTGCGGCCCTGCGCCGTTACGGTGCCGAGACGGAGCGGGTGCGTCAGCTGTTTGACGTGACCATGGTGGAATATGCGGCCAAGGCCGAACTGGTGGAGCGGGCACGGATGTACAGGAACTGCGCCATCTCGGTGGGCGGCGAAATCGCCCCGGAGGCCCGTGTGGCCATTGCGCAGGCCGCCAACGACCTGCTGCGCATCCAGGGCGTGGACGCCAGCTTTGTGGCGGTGCAGGTGGGCACCGGGGTGAACATCTCGGCCCGCAGCCTGGGTGCCGTGAACGTGCAGGTGATCATGGAAGCACTGGGCGGCGGCGGCCACCAGACCATGGCAGCGGCACAGCTCAAGCACATCACCCCGGAGGCGGCCCGCTCCCGCATCGAGACGGCCATTGACAACTACTGGGCATCCCAGAAAAAGAGCGGTGCCGAAGAAAAATGAGAGTGAGAGGTTCTTCCCATGAAACAGTATGATTACCTGATCGTCGGTGCGGGCCTGTATGGTGCCGTGTTTGCCCACGAGGCAAAGAAGGCCGGCAAGAAGTGCCTTGTCATCGACAAGCGCAGCCACATTGCGGGCAACATCTACACCGAGCCGATGGAGGGCATCAATGTGCACCGCTACGGTGCCCACATCTTCCACACCAACAACAAGACCGTGTGGCAGTATGTGAACCAGTTTGCGGAGTTCAACCGCTACACCAACAGCCCGGTGGCCAACTACCATGGCGAGATCTACAATCTGCCCTTCAACATGAACACCTTCAACAAGATGTGGGGTGTGGTGACCCCCGCCGAGGCAAAGGCCAGGATCGAGCAGCAGAAGGCGGAGGCAGGCATCACCGACCCGCAGAATCTGGAAGAGCAGGCCATCAGTCTGGTGGGCACCGACATCTACGAAAAGCTCATCAAGGGCTACACCGGCAAGCAGTGGGGCCGCCCCTGCACCGAGCTGCCGGCCTTTATCATCAAGCGTCTGCCGGTGCGCTTTACCTACGACAACAACTATTTCAACGCCCTGTATCAGGGCATCCCCAACGGCGGCTACACCGCCATGGTGGAAAACATGCTGGAGGGCACCGAGGTGCGCCTGAATGTGGACTATCTGGCCGACCGTGAGGCGCTGAATGCGCTGGCCGACAAGGTGGTGTACACCGGTCCGGTGGATGCCTACTTTGGCTACCGTCTGGGGGCTTTGCAGTACCGCAGCGTCCGCTTTGAGACCGAGGTGCTGGACACCGACAACTATCAGGGCAACGCGGTGGTCAACTATACCGATGCGGAAACTCCCTACACCCGCATCATCGAGCACAAGCACTTTGAGTTCGGCACCCAGCCCAAAACGGTCATCAGCCGCGAGTACAGCGCTGAGTGGAAGAAGGGCGACGAGCCGTACTACCCCGTCAATGACGAGAAGAACGGTGCCCTGTATGCCGAGTACAAGAAGCTGGCCGATGCGGAGCCGGACGTGATTTTTGGCGGCCGTCTGGGCGAGTATAAGTACTATGACATGGACAAGGTCATTGAGGTAGCTCTGGACGTGGCTGCAAAGGAACTGGCGTAACCGCTTCCCGGGCAGAATGTGGTCGTGTGGGGCAGGCTTTTTGCCTTTTGCAAGAAGCATGGCCGCCGGGTACGTTCTCTTTTGTGTGCCAAAAGAGAACCAGAAAGGACGGCGGTGCCCGCAGGCCGACAGCAGCATATGCCGTTTGCCGTTACGACCCCTCCCGTGAAAAAGTAAATCAGAAAAATCCGCAGATTTTTCTGATTTACAAATTAAAAATAAAATTCCCGCTGAATATGGCCAGAGCGGAGCGGCGGCCATTTTAAATGGTCAGGCGCTTCCTCTTGCCCAAAAGCGACAAATGCGCTATACTATAAACACAACAACTGCACCGGTTTTCCGGTGAGAAGTGAGGGATACTATCATGAAAGTGATTCTCAAGCAGGATATCAAGGGCATTGGCAAGAAGGACGAGATCCACGAGGTCTCCGACGGCTACGCCCGCAACTACCTGTTCCCGCGCAAGCTGGCCGCTGTGGCGGATGCCAGCGCTGTGAACATGGCCCGCGGCAAGGAGGCCGCAGCCGATTTCCACGAAGCTGAGAACGTGGCAGCCGCCAAGGCTCTGGCTGCCAAGATCGAGGGCAAGACCGTGACCATCAAGGCCAAGGGCGGCGCATCCGGCCGTCTGCACGGCAAGGTGACCGGCAAGGAAGTTGCCGAGGCACTGGCTGCGCTGGCAGGTGCACCCATTGATAAAAAGAAGATCGAGCTGGAGACCAAGGACATCAAGGATGCCGGTGTGTTCAACGGCAAAGTCCGTCTGTACGTTGGCGTCGTGGCTTCCTTCAAGATCCAGGTGGAAGTGGAACAGGCCTGATCTGTGTGCCGTTTGCGCCCCCTCACAGCAGGGGGCGCTTTTTGGCTTTACAGGATGCTTTGGATTTTGGATAAGGACAAACTACTATGCCGAACGAACGACGTTATTCCAATGAACTGAATCTGGAGAGCGTGGGCATCAATCTGCCCTACAATATGCAGGCAGAGCAGAGCGTGCTGGGCGCGGTGCTGCTCAAGCCCGACACCCTGACCGATCTTGTGGAGATCCTCAAGCCGGAAATGTTCTACACCCGGCAGAACGCCCAGATCTGGACCGAGATGTTGCGCCTGTTCACCAACGACCAGACCATCGATTTTGTCACCCTGCTGGATGCAGTGGTGTCCGATGGTGTGTTCCCCAGCGCAGACGAGGCCAAGATCTACCTGACCGGTCTGGCAGAAACGGTGCCCAGTATCTCCAACGTAAAGGCTTATGCCCAGATCGTGCAGGAAAAATATCTGGTGCGCCAGCTGATGGGGGTAGCCAAGGACATTTTGCAGGACGCCGGGGACGAGCCGGACGCCGACCTTCTGCTGGAAAATGCCGAGCAGCGCATCTACGAGATCCGCTCCGGCCGCGATTCCAGCGCCCTGACCCCGCTTTCGTCCAGCATGGTGGAAACGCTGACCAACCTGCAAAAGATCAGCGGCCCGGATGCGGATAAGTACAAGGGCATTCCCACCGGTTTCCGTCTGCTGGATACCGTGCTTACAGGCCTTGGCCGCGGCGATCTGGTCATTCTGGCAGCCCGTCCCGGTATGGGCAAGACCAGTTTTGCACTGAACATCGCCACCCGCGTGGCCATGCAGCAAAAGGTGCCGGTGGCCATCTTCAGTCTGGAAATGACCAAGGAGCAGCTGACCAACCGTATCCTCTCGTCGGAGGCCGGTATCGACAGTCAGGCCTTCCGTACCGGTGCGCTGCGCGCCGAGGACTGGGAGTATCTGGCGCTGGCCACCGAAAAACTGCACGATGCACCGATCTATATGGACGATACCTCCGGTATCACCATCACCGAGATGAAGGCCAAGATCCGCCGGGTGAATCAGGACCCTGCCCGCCCCAACGTGGGCCTGATCGTCATCGACTATTTACAGCTGATGACCACCGGCCAGCGCAGCGAGAACCGTGTGCAGGAGATCAGCTCCATCACCCGAAACCTGAAGATCATGGCTAAGGAAATGAATGTGCCCATTATCGCACTTTCTCAGCTGTCCCGTGCGGTGGAGAAGCAGGGCAACAACTCTTCTCACCGGCCCCAGCTGTCGGACCTGCGTGACTCCGGTTCCATCGAGCAGGATGCCGACTGCGTCCTCTTCCTTTACCGTGATTCCTACTACGCCAGCCAGAACCCCGATGGTGCCGAGGTGGATGCGGATACCGCAGAGTGCATCGTGGCAAAGAACCGCCACGGCGAGACCAGCACGGTGCCGCTGGGCTGGGATGGCGCACACACCCGCTTTATGGATGTGGACTTCAAACGCTGATGAACGACGAAACATCAAAATTGATCACAAAAGTAGAACGCTTTGCCCGGCAGGAGCAGCTGTTTGCGGCTGTGGAGCCGGGCCGGGCTCTGCACCTGTGCGTTGCCGTTTCGGGCGGGGCCGACAGTATGGCGCTGCTGCGGGTACTGCTGGAACTGCGGGAAGCTTTTGAGTATCCCCTTACGGCCTGCCATGTCAACCATGGCCTGCGGGGTGAGACTGCGGACCGGGACGAAGCCTTTGTCCGGGCCGAGTGTGCCCGGCTGGGGGTGCCGCTGACAGTCTTCCACCCGGCAGATGTGGGAATGGCTGTGCCGCCCCATGCCGGGGAGGACTGGGCCCGCAAACTCCGCTATGCCTGCTTTGCCCAACTGCTGGCAGGCGGGATAGACTGCATTGCAACGGCCCATACTGCTACTGACCAGGCCGAGACCCTGTTGTTCCGGCTGGCCCGGGGTACCGGGCTGCACGGGGCAGGGGGCATCCGGCCCAGGCGGCCCGGCTACTGCCGCCCGTTGCTGGGCCTGACCCGGGCCGAGACCGAAGCGCTCTGCGCCGCCTTCGGGCAGGCGTGGGTGACGGACGAGACGAACGAATCCGATGCCTACGCCCGCAACCGCCTGCGCCATGGGGCCGTTCCGGCCCTGCGCAGCGTCAACGCTGCGGCAGAGGAAAATCTGGCCCGCTTCTGTGAAAAGGCGGCCCGCGCGGATGCCTACTTTGCCAGGCAGGCAGAACAGCTGCTTTCCATCGCACATCTGGATGCAGCCCAGACTGCCCGCAAGGCCCCGAAAGCCGGGGCAGTGTGGCGGCTAGAGCCGCTGCAGGGCGCTGACCCGCTTATTCTGGAAGCAGCGCTCCACAGCCTTGTTGCTCCGGTGCGGGATGCCGAGGAAAAGTACATCCGCCTGCTGGCAGAGCTGGTGGAGCAGGGGAGCGGGGCGGTGCAATTGACCGATACGGTCCGCTTCTGCGCAGGCAGCGGGATGCTCTGGCAGGAAAAGAGCCGGCCGGAAGCGGCTGCGGCCCCGGCGTTTTCGCTGCCGTTTGCCCCTGCCGATGGGGCAGAATTTGCCCTGCCCGGGGGCCAAACCCTGAAAACACGGCTGTTTGTAAGCGGTTTTCGAGAAAAAACACAGGGTGTTCATAAAAAAGACTTAAAAAATCGGGCGGATTATGCTAGAATAACCTTGTTATATTCTGCCCTTACGCTGCGCACCCGTCAACCGGGAGACCGGTTCCGGCCTGCGGGGCGGGGACTGAGCAAGCCCCTGCGCAAATGGATGAATGAGGCAGGCATTCCTGCCGGAATACGAGAGGGCCTGCCGCTGCTGGCGGCGGGCAGTGAGATCCTGTGGGTCTGTGGGGAGGGCTTTGCCGAGGGGCTGGCCCCGGACGAGGAGACTGTACAGATCTTGCAGTTGGAATTGGAAAATGGAGGAACAACCCATGAGCATGAATGACGATATCAAGAACATCCTGGTCAGTGAGGAAGCATTGAAAGCCAAGGTTGCCGAACTGGGTGCACAGATCAGCAGGGATTACGAGGGCAGAAACCTTGTCCTCGTCTCCATCCTCAAGGGTTCGGTGGTCTTTATGGCCGACCTGATGCGGGCCGTGACCATCCCCTGCAGCATTGATTTTATGGTCGTGTCCAGCTACGGCGGCAGCAATACCACCACCAGCGGTCTGGTCAAGATCATCAAGGATCTGGACGGCGACCTGTCCGGCAAGGACGTGCTGATCGTGGAGGACATTCTGGATACCGGTGTCACCCTTTCCAAGCTGGTGCCCATGCTCAAGATGCGCAACCCGAATTCCGTGAAGATCTGCACCATTCTCGACAAGCCCAGCCGCCGCAAGGCCGACATCCAGCCCGATTACGAGGGTTTCCAGGTGCCGGACGAGTTTGTGGTGGGCTATGGTCTGGACTACGATGAGAAATACCGCAACCTGCCCTATGTGGGTGTGCTGAAACCGGAAATCTACGCATAATAAAAACGAATTAGAACTGGAGTTGATCCCTTTTGCAACCGAAACGACCTCGCTTTAATCCCCTGATCCTGGCGCTGGCACTGGCCGGTGTCCTGATGATCTGGTCGGTGCTGGGCACCAGCGACAGCAGTACCGGCGGCTCCACCATGAGCTACTCAACTGTGGTGCACTACTTTGAGAACAACCAGGTCACAGCCTTTACGCTGGACCGCAACACCAGCATCATCACCCTGACGCTGAAGGAGGGCAAGCAGGAGCTGCCCGAAACCACAGGTGCCACCGCTGCCACACAGGCCTCCGGCGGTTTGCTGAGCAATATGTTCTCCTCCTCCACCTCTTCCGTGGGGGCAACCAGAAACGATGACGGCACGGTGACGGTGCGCTACAAGCTGCCCTACGCCTATGTGTTCATCGAGAACGTCCAGCAGTATATCGATTCCTACGACGCAGCCAACCCGACCGCGCCCATGGAGTACGATTACACCACCCTGAAGGAGTCCATCCCCTGGATGGAGATCCTGTTCTACCTGGGAATGCTGGGCTGCACCGGCTTCCTGCTCTTCTCCATGATGCGCGGCGGCGCTGGCGGCGGCGGTATTATGAACGTGGGCAAGGCCAAGGTGAAGGACGAGCACGAGAACAAAAAGACCGCGACCTTTGCCGACGTTGCCGGTGAGGACGAGGAAAAGGAAGAGCTGAAGGAGGTCGTGGAGTTCCTCAAGAGCCCCGACAAGTTCAACACGCTGGGTGCCCGCATCCCCCACGGCGTTTTGCTGGTGGGCCCTCCGGGTACCGGTAAGACCCTGCTGGCCCGTGCCTGTGCCGGTGAGGCAGGTGTGCCCTTCTACTCCATTTCCGGCTCCGATTTCGTGGAAATGTATGTCGGTGTCGGCGCATCCCGTGTGCGTGACCTGTTTGATAAGGCCAAAAAGACCATGCCCTGCATCATCTTCATCGATGAGATCGATGCCGTGGGCCGTCAGCGCGGCGCAGGTCTGGGCGGCGGCCACGACGAGCGGGAGCAGACCCTGAACCAGCTGCTGGTCGAGATGGACGGCTTTGAAGCCAACGATGGCGTCATCGTGATGGCAGCCACCAACCGTGCCGACATTCTGGATAAGGCACTGCTCCGTCCGGGCCGCTTTGACCGTCAGGTCTATGTGGGCCTGCCCGATGTCAAGGGCCGCGAGGAGATCCTCAAGGTCCACACCAAGAACAAGCCTCTGGCTCCCGATGTCTCCCTCAGGGTCATCGCACAGCGCACCGCAGGCTTTGCGGGTGCTGACCTGGAGAACCTGGTCAATGAGGCCGCTCTGCTGGCTGCCCGCCGCAGCCGCAAGGCCATCACCATGGAGGATATCGAGGAAGCTTCCATGAAGGTCATGGCAGGCCCTGAGAAGAAGAGCCGTGTTGTGACTGCCGAGGAAAAGAAGCTGACCGCCTACCATGAGGCGGGCCACGCCGTGGCAGGCTTCTATTGCAAGCACCACCCCCGCGTGCACGAGATCACCATCATTCCCCGCGGCCAGGCTGGCGGCTACACCATGTATCTTCCTGAAAAGGATCGCAGCTATGTGACCAAGGGCGAGATGTTCGAGGATATCGTTTCCAGCCTGGGCGGCCGTGTGGCCGAGCAGCTGATCCTGGAGGATATCTCCACCGGTGCCTCCAACGACCTGCAGCAGGCCACCAACATCGCCCGGCAGATGATCACCAAGTACGGCTTCTCGGAGCGTCTGGGCCCGGTGGTCTACGGCACCTCCCAGGAGGAGACTTTCCTGGGCCGTGATCTGGGCCAGGGCAAGGGCTACAGCGAGACCACCGCAGCCGAGATCGACGGCGAGATGCGGGACATCATCGACGAGGCCTATGAGAACTGCCGCCGCACCCTGACCGAGCACATCGACCAGCTGCATGCACTGGCCAAGGCCCTGATGGAGCGCGAAAAGCTCAACGAGCAGCAGTTCAACACCATTATGGCTGGGGACACCCTGCCTCCCCTGGAGGACGTGGATGCTGGGCAGCCGGAGCAGACTGTGCAGCCTGCCCAGCCTGTGGAGACCGCCGAGAAGGCAGAGACCGCAGAGCATGCCGAGCAGGCCGAGACGGCAGAACAGCCGACCGGTCAGCAGCCGGAGCAGGCCCCCGCACCGGAGCAGGATGCCCCGGAAGCAACGGAATGATCCCGGAAAGGAGCGAGTGTCGTGGAGGAAAACTTCAACCCGGTCGCACGGACCCGTGCGAACTATTACACCCCGGGCAGCCCGGTGCAGTTTGTCTGCGTGGAGCTGCTGCGGGGGGATGTCAGCGGCGAGAATGCCGTCTGCCTGACCTTCAAGAACATTTCCCGCGTGACCCTGACCGCTCTGGAAGTGCACTTCAAGTGCAAGGGCGTGGACGGCGTGATCCTGTGTGAGGATCAGTTTGAGTACCGGGACATCGAAGTGAAGCCCGGCGAGCTGTTTGGCATGGACGATGCCGTGTTCATTACGTCCAAGGCCATCACCAGTGTGGACGTCTCGCTGGTCAACGTGTACAACGGCAAGCGCGTGGTGCACCTCAAGGACATCAAGCGGGTGCGCCTGTCGGCACCCCGCCGCCTGAGCCCGGAGCTGCAGAAGGCGCTGGAAAGCCGCATGAACCGCACCGGCCTGAAGTATCAGCCCCAGGTGTTTGAGAACGGCTGGTACTGCGCCTGCGGTGCATTCCATCCCAAAGAGGAAGATACGGTCTACTGCACCGAGTGCCGGTGTGACCGCATCCTGCTGCAGAACGCGCTGAACACGCTGCTGCAGCAGGAGCAGCCTGCCCGGCCCGCAGCCGAAGTTCCGGCATCGCCCGCCGCAGCGGAAGAGCCTACCCGCATCGTGGGGGCTGCACCCGCTGGCGAGGAGCCCACCCGCGTGGTGAGCGCACCCCGCAGCCCGGCCGAGGAGGTGGAACCCTTTGAGCTCCGCCGCGAGCCGCTGGAGGATGCCGAGGAGCACACCCGTGTGCTGGATGCATCCACCCGGGCAGCGTTCCCGGGCAGCAGCGCCGACGAGGGCACCCGGGTGATCCCCACGCCCTCCCGCTGCGCCGAACCGGTGCAGGAAGTGCCGGATGACGATCTGGACGAGGACGAGGAAGATGACCGCGACAGCGTGGCCGAAGCGCTGATCCGCTGGGTGCCGCCCATCACGGCCATCGTCTGTGCGGCAGTGGCCCTGTGCGGCTTTGTGTATTATCAATTCATGCTGTAAAAGAATGCAGAAAGAAGGCGGAGGAAGGCGTGTGCCACCTCCGCCTTTTCTGCACAAGAAGGAAAAAGGAGGCCATTATGCAGGACGAAGCATTGCAGGCTGCATTTGAGATCAAGACCGAATGCGACGAGATCAGCCGCCGCCTGCTGCGCTGGCACTGGGAGCAGAAGCCGGGCAGCCACAGTCTGGACGCGCTGCTGCGGCACATTGCCCAGCGCCAGAAGGAAAGCCCGGACTATTACGACCGGATGCCGGACCTGAGCGGCAAGACCAGCTGGCAGCAGCTGGACACCACCCTGTGCATGCGGGTGCTGCTGGACCCGGAGAAGGACGCCGCCAAACCGCTGGACCTGCTGGGCAATACCCGGCACCCCGGAGCGGCCCGCCGGGCCTGCAACGCGGTGCGCACCGCCCGCAACGAGGCGGCCCACGCCGCCGACGCGCAGGATGCAGCGCAGGCCGCACTGCTGTTCCATGAGGCCATCGAGAGCCTGGAAGAAGGGTATGCGGACACCGCCTTCCGGGAAAATGAGCTGGCCCAGTATTACCGGGAGGCCGAGAGCTTTCTGGAGCAGTGCGGTGCCCGGAAAGCGGCCCGCTCGGCCGACAACACCCGCGGGCAGAGCAAAGCGGCGAAGCCTGCGGCCCGTACCGGCAGCAGGACGTCGGGCGGGAAAGCGTCGAACAACAGCCGCACGGCTGCCCGCAAGCGCAGCGCCCCGGCACGCCGCAGCTCCAAAAAGAAGCGCACCGGGAACAGGACCATCCTGACCCTGCTGCTGGTGGTGCTGGTGCTGGGCCTGCTGCTGCGGGCACTGCACATGGGTGTCCTGTAAGGGCTGCCCGCCGGAATAGCAAAAAAGAGTTGGATTCTGCTTGCCAGATGCAAGCGGATTTGTGCAGGACTGCCAAAAACTGGGGATGCCGCTGCAACAAAACAGGCCATTGCACCCCTTGCGGGACGGTGCAGGCCGGTTTATAATAGAAAGTGAAAACGTTTACAATCTGCGGGATGCAGAGCATGTGAGAGGAACTTGCCCCATGACCATCAGTGACATTGCAAAAATGGCTGGCGTGTCCAGCGCGGCAGTCAGCCGATATCTCAACGGCGGGCCGCTCAGTGAACAGAAGCGGGAAGCCATCCGGGAAGTGGTGGAAAAAACAGGCTATCGCCCGGACGCTGCCGCGCAGACTCTGCGCACCGGCCGGGTGAACCAGATCGGGGTCATTGCCCCCAGCATCAGCTCCCAGTCGGTGGGGCAGATCACCGCCGGCATCGCCAGCGAACTGGATCAACAGAACTACCTGATTCTGCTGGGCAACACCGAGCTGGACGAGCAGCGGGAGCTGGGCTACCTGACCGCCATGCAGCGCAACCATGTGGCGGGCATCATCCTGCTGGGGTGCTACCACAGCCCTCAGCTGGCCCGGGCCTTCAAGGCCTGCCGGGTGCCGCTGGTGGTCACCGGGCAGCGCTTCCCGGAGGTGCCCTGCGTGTACAACGATGATCGCAGTGCGGCCCGGGAGCTGGCCCAGCGGATGCTGGCCTGCGGGCACCGCAGGCTGGCGTACATCGGCGGCACCGAGAAGGATCAGGCCGTCGGGCTTGCGCGCCGTCAGGGTGTGCAGGACGCCCTGAACGCTGCCGGGCTGGACGGCGACAAGCTGCCCCGGCTGTGCTGCTCTGCCTTTACCATGGAAGAGGGCGAACGCTGCATGAACGAGCTGCTGGCCTGCTGCCCGGATCTGGACGGCGTGGTGTGCGTGACCGACACGGTGGCGCTGGGGGCCATGCGGGCACTCAGGGCGGCAGGCCGCGCCATCGGCACCCAGGTCAGTCTGGCCGGCATTGGCGACAGCTGGGTGGGCGGCGTTGTGGAGCCGGGTCTGACCACCGTGCGCTTTTACCAGAAACAGGTGGGTGTGGAAGCCGCCCGGATGCTGCTGCAGATGCTGGAGCACCCGGAAAACGGCGGTCCTGTCCGCCAGACCACCCTGGGGTACAGCGTGGTGGACCGTGGTTCGATCCGGATGAAGGAGGACGCATGAACCGTAAGCTGATCTTTTTGGACATTGACGGCACCCTGCTGCCGCCGGGGGATATGCTCATCCCGGACAGCACCCTGCAGGCGCTGCGGGCGGCCCGGGCCAACGGGCACAAGCTGTTTCTGTGCACCGGACGCAACCTGCGCATGACCGCGCCGCTGCTGGAGTACGGCTGTTTTGACGGTGCCATCTGCAGCGCGGGCGGCTATGTGCTCTGCGACGGGCAGGTGCTGGTGGACCTGCCCATGGAGCCGGAACAGTGCAGCGGCCTGAGCGCCGTGCTGGAGCAGCACGGCGTGGACTACACGCTGGAGTCCCGTGACGAGACCTTTGCCGGGCCGAAGATGACCGCACGCTGGAAGTTTACCGCCGACGCGCCGGACAAGCCGCTGAACAGCGAAGCAGCCCGCTGGCGCAAGGCCATGCAGGACGGCATGAGCCTGACCCCGCTGAGCCGGTACGACGGCCAGCCGATCTACAAGATCGTGTACATTGCTGAGCACCTGCACGATCTGGACGAGGCCAAGCGGCTGTATCAGGACCAGTTCGTGTTCTGCGAGAGCAACCTGGACACCATGGATGACGGCATGGTGAACGGGGAGCTCATCAACCGCAAATTCGACAAGGGCACCGGCATCCGGGCCATCTGCCGCCATCTGGGCCACCCGCAGGAAGATACCATTGGCTTTGGCGACAGCGATAACGACCTGCAGATGACCCAGGCCGCCGGGATCAGTGTGTGCATGGGCAACGGCTCGGAGCGGCTGAAGCAGCTGTGCGACCGCATCGCCCCCACCGTGTACGAGGACGGCCTTGCAAGAGAGTTTGCAGCCCTGGGCCTGACAGAGTGAAAAAACAACAGCAGGCAGCTCCTTTTTGCGGGAACTGCCTGCTGTTTTGCTATGTGAGGTAAAAAGCGTGGTAAATAATAAGAAAAGCACGCTGATTCCAGACGAATCAGCGTGCCTTTTTCGTGGAGCGGGCAATGGGAATCGAACCCACCTCCTCAGCTTGGAAGGCTGATATACT
>ERZ773190.2785-NODE-2785-length-12783-cov-5.913655_pt1 | contig 12783 bp, 9 predicted proteins | sample MGYA00511111_ERZ773190 | MGnify/ENA primary metagenome ERZ773190 (study PRJEB29015, sample SAMEA2737777) | human gut metagenome | biome: human gut; feature: human-associated habitat; material: faeces | place: China | collected 2012 ... | reverse complement strand
TGGAGCATATCCGCATTACGAAAAATAACCGGCTCCTATTTGAGGGCGGCTATGATCCGGAGCACGACATGGGGTGGTACGATCTGGACGGAAGCTGGGACCCCCTTGCCATGTCCGTTTCCTATGGCAGCACCGTTGGAGACGATTACTGGGATCATTATGAAACGGATGGAGAGACGATCCTCAACTTTGCCCAAGGGCCGCAGCTGGTGTGCCGGGGCAGCTGGGCGCTGTATTTCACCATGCTGCTGTTTTCCGGCCTGCTGGCGCTGGATGCCGCATACCCATTGGCCCTGTTCCGCTGCCAGCATATGTGCGATGTAAAGGATCCGGAGCCGTCGGACTTCTATCTGGGAATGCAGCGGGCGGGCTGGTGCATTGATCCGATTTTGCTGCTCATCGGGTACAACATCGCCCTGTGGGTGCTGCCGTAGCCGACTGAAAACGGGGAATTGACCAAAAGCAGACAAATGTATGTCCGAATGGGCATTTTACATACAGAAAAACACGAAAAACATTGCAAAGGAAAACATACTATGGAAGAATATGAAGTAATCAGCATCCCGGTATCTGACGGAACAGAACGGGATTTTGCGATCATGGATACCTTTGAATTTGAAGGACAGGGATATCTGGCAGTTTCTCTGATTGAAGGAGATGAGATCCAGGAGGGCGTTTACATTTACCGTTACCACAATGCAGAAGATGGAGATGTTGTGGTAGAGCAGATCACTTTGCCTGCAGAATACAAAAAGGTGACAAAATTTTACGAACAGATGTAAGCAAAAAAATATCTCGAAAAGAACCTGCATCTTGTGATAAAATAAAAAAGAAAATCAAATTTTGATCAATAAAAACAGGAGGAAAAAGCGATGGAGAAATCAACCGTTTATTTTACTGATTTCAGATGTCCGGTTGGCACCAGCCAGCTTGATAAACTGAAGAAACTCTGCGTTACAGCCGGAATCAAAGACATTGATATGGATGGAAAATTCGTGGCTATTAAAATGCATTTCGGAGAACTTGGCAATCTGGCTTTCCTGCGCCCGAATTACGCAAAAGCAGTAGCTGATCTCTGTAAAGAGCAGGGAGGACTTCCGTTCCTCACAGACTGCAACACTCTTTATCCGGGAAGCCGTAAGAATGCACTGGAGCATCTGGAGTGCGCAAATCTCAACGGATTTAACAGCATTTCAACAGGATGCCAGATCATCATCGGTGATGGCTTACGCGGTACAGACGAAGTAGAAGTACCGGTAGTTAACGGTGAATATTGTCAGACTGCACTGATCGGACATGCGATCATGGATGCAGATATTTTTATCAGCTTAAGCCACTTCAAAGGACATGAAGCAACCGGCTTCGGCGGTGCACTGAAGAATATCGGAATGGGATGCGGAAGCCGCGCAGGTAAGATGAAACAGCATGCCAGCGGAAAACCTGCAGTAAATGAAGAACTCTGCCGCGGATGCCGTCGCTGCGCAAAAGAGTGCGGAAGTGATGCGATTACATATCCGAATAAAAAAGCAGTCATTGATTATGATAAATGTAAAGGCTGCGGCCGTTGTATCGGAGCTTGCGGTTTTGATGCAGTATACAATCCAAACAGCAGTGCAAATGAACTTCTCGACCGTAAGATGGCCGAATATGCACAGGCAGTCTGTCATGGACGTCCGCATTTCCATGTAGCACTTGTTCAGGATATCAGCCCGAACTGTGACTGCCATGGCGAAAATGATGCACCAATTCTTCCTGATATCGGAATGTTTGCAAGCTTTGACCCGGTTGCTCTGGACCAGGCCTGCGCAGATGCCTGTCTGAAAGCAACTCCGATCGAGAACAGCCAGCTTGGAGAACACCTGGCAAAACCTGACTGGCATTGCCACCACGACCATTTCAAAGATTCCAACCCGAACATTGAATGGCAGGCAACACTGGATCAGGCAGAGAAGATTGGTCTGGGAACCAGACAGTATGAACTGAAGATTGTGAAATAATATGTTTATCAGCAATGGAAAATAAATGCGAAAAAGTAATAAACAAAAAGGACCGGATGAATGAACTATATTGTCTTTGACCTGGAATGGAATCAGAATCCTTCGGGAAAGAAAACACGTAACGACAGGCTTCCATTTGAGATTATCGAGATTGGGGCTGTAAAAGTAAACAGCAAAAAAGAAATAACGGATCATTTTCACCGACTGATCAAACCACAGGTCTATAAATGGATTCATGACAGCATCCATGAGGTAATTCATGTAGATTATAAAGATCTTATGAAAGGAGTGCCCTTTGAGCAGGCAGTCAGGGAATTTATTGACTGGTGCGGAGAAGACTGGTACTTTTTTACCTGGGGAAATCAGGACGTGATGGAACTTCAGAGAAATATGAAGTTCTATGGCCTGCTGGATCTGTTTCCCGGACCTGTGACCTATTATGATGTGCAGAAACTATACAGTATCAGTTACGATGACGGTACACACAGGTGTGCATTGGAGCATGCGATCGATGAGCTGAAAATAGAGAAATCCAGGGGGTTTCACCGGGCGCTTGCAGATGCCTGGTATACAGCGAAGGTCCTGGAGAAAATAAATAACATAATCATCATCAATCATCCGTCACTGGATGTTTACCAGAATCCAAAGAAGAAAAAAGACGAGATACATATTTCCTATCCGGATCATGACAAATATGTATCCAGAGAATTTGCCACAAGAGAGCGAATCATGAAAGACTGCGAGGTGACCAGCACCAGATGTCCGGTCTGTCATCTGCCTGCAAAGCGCAAACTCCGATGGTTTATGAATAATCCAAAGGTTTATTACAGCATATCCAATTGTGAAGAACATGGACTGATAAGAGGCAAGATCCGCATCCGAAAAACAGAAGATGAGAAATATTTCGCTGTAAAGACATTGCGTTTCACAGATACAGAAGAAGCGGAGGAACTTCGTGAAAGAAAAGAAGTCCTCCGCCTCAGGCGAAAACTAAAAAGAAGCGTTGAGAAGGAGATCTGAAAGGATCTCCTTTTCATATTGCATTCCATATCCGACCATATGGCCGTCTAAATAATATTTACTTTTAATTCTCTTTGGACCGACAGAATTGTTCAGAAGTTTTTGCTTCTTTACAAGCTGGCTCACATCGGTTCCTGTGGGGACAGTTACGTACACATGCCTCATATAATAGAAGGAACACAGATTATTCCAGTCCTTTAACAGGTGCTTTTCACATGGAAGAAATGCTGCCGGTACCGGATCGGTATCTATATTCAAGTCTACTTTTTCAAAATTGTCGAAGCCGTAATCCAGCAGAGAAGTTGTGTCAGGAAAAGCACCGTTTGTAGAATTCAGCACAACTGCAATGAGAATGGAATTTCCTCTCTTGGCATAGGTGACAAGCGTACTTCCCGCTGCATCGGTGTATCCGGTCTTTCCTCCCAGAACCCCATCGTATGCATAAGACTGTCCGGGCATCATCTTATGGTGATTGAGAAGATAACGGGTTTCAGACTGCTTATTAGTCGGAGGAATCTCATAAACCTGTGTGGTCACAAATTTACGGAATCTGGGATTATACCAGGCTGCCTTTGCAATCTTCATCATATCACCTGCGGTGGTATAATGCGTCTCATCCGGAAGACCATTTGGATTATTAAAATGGGTGTTCTTACAGCCAAGCTGAGCTGCCCTCTGGTTCATCAGTTCAACAAACTTCTTTACAGAACCGCTTGTTTTTTCTGCCAGAGCAAGAGCCATCTCATTGGCGGATTCCAGCATCAGAGCCATCAGGGCCTGCTCTACTGTGAAAACCTCTCCTGTTTCTGCGTAAATGCTGGAGCTTCCGGCCTCAATCCCATAAGCCGCTTCCTGCGACATGGTGATCGTATCGTTCATATCCAGATATTCACAGGCCAGAAGAGCGGTCATGATCTTAGTGATACTGGCGGGATATAGCTTATCTTTGGCATTCTTGGAATAAAGAATAGTATCAGTGACTGCATCCATCAGCACTGCGGACTGTCCCTCGATATTAGGACCTGTGGGCCATCCTTTGACAGAATCGATATCTGAGGCCTGTGAATAGGTTTCTGAATGACCGGCTTCAGGAGTGGCAGAGGTCTCGGCAGCGTAAGTGACTGCAGGCTGAGAGGTCAGAATCCCTGCACAAAGCATTCCGGTGAGGAAACGTTTCATTAATTTATGAAATTTTGTTTTAAACATTTGAAATTACCCTTCATTAAATATACATAGTAGTTGCTTTCCATATCCTAGAGCGTGTTTGAAAAATCATTCCTGCAATCTGCACGCCCCATTTTGCGGTATATTTCACCCGAATTCGGTTGCCGTAGCCCGCTACGGCGCCCTCATCCGGGAGAAATCTCCCACAAATTGTGACGCACATCTTGCAGAAAGCCTTTTTCAAACACGCTCTAGTACATCGTTTTAAATGACGTTCGGACAAAATATTCTACCTTATTATATCATTAATTACAATGCCTGTGTAAAATTTATATGATAGTATGTTAACAGTGTGTTACTGTTCGGGAGTTTGACAGTAACCAGTGTTATTAAACAGTAACAGGATTACCCTAATATTCAAAAAAATACTTGACACAGTGAATTTTGTGACCTTATAATGAATCCGCATAGTTAAATAAATGATATGTCCACAAAAACGTTGATGGAGAGAGTAACTGCAGGGGAAAGCAGACAGCGAACCGGGGAGGGTGTGAGCCCGGTGGTGAGTAAATGCAGTGAAGATCACTCCGGAGTTGCAGCTCTGAAGGGTGTACAGACAGGTAAGAGCTGACGGAAATCCCCGTTAAAAGATTCATGTATCGGCAGAGGATGCCCGTACAATGTAACAGGTGGTATAGCGAACGTCAATAAACCTTCGTCCTTTTACAAAAGGGCGATTTTTTTATGGGCTTATTTTCGTTCTTAAAGGACACTGGAAATATTTTTCAGCGTATATAAACGTCCTGCATATTTTCAGGTGTCTGATACAAATAATTTAAACAGGAGGTAAATTACTGTGTACCAGAAAGTTGATACGAACTTAAACTTTGTAGACCGTGAGAAAAAAGTAGAAGAATTCTGGAAAGAAAACCATATCTTTGAGAAAAGTATGGAGAACAGAAAAGAGGGAGAAACCTATACATTCTACGACGGACCGCCTACTGCAAACGGTAAACCGCACATCGGCCATGTACTTACCCGCGTTATCAAGGATATGATCCCGAGATACCGTACAATGAAGGGCTACATGGTTCCGCGTAAAGCAGGATGGGATACTCACGGACTTCCGGTAGAGCTGGAAGTAGAGAAGAAACTTGGTCTGGATGGCAAAGAGCAGATCGAAGAATACGGTATGGAGCCATTCATCAAACAGTGTAAGGAAAGCGTCTGGAAATATAAAGGAATGTGGGAGGATTTCTCCTCTACTGTTGGTTTCTGGGCTGATATGGAACATCCATACGTAACTTACTATGACGATTATATTGAATCCGAATGGTGGGCATTAAAAGAAATCTGGAACAAGAAGCTTCTGTATAAAGGCTTCAAGATCGTTCCTTACTGTCCAAGATGCGGTACCCCTCTTTCCGCACAGGAAGTATCCCAGGGATACAAAACTGTAAAAGAGCGCTCCGCAGTTGTAAGATTCAAGGTTGTTGGTGAAGATGCATACTTCCTTGCATGGACAACAACACCATGGACACTTCCGTCCAACGTTGCACTCTGCGTAAACCCGGATGAGACTTACTGCAAAGTAAAGGCAGCAGACGGATATACCTATTATATGGCAGAAGCACTCCTTGACAAAGTCCTTGGCAAACTTGTAAAAGAAGAAGGCGAGAAAGCATATGAAGTTCTGGAAACCTACAAAGGAACAGACCTGGAATACAAAGCATACGAGCCGCTTTTCGCATGTGCAGGAGAGGCAGCAGCAAAACAGAAAAAGAAAGCTCATTTCGTAACCTGTGATAACTACGTTACTATGAGTGATGGTACAGGTATCGTTCACATCGCACCTGCATTCGGTGAAGACGACAGCAGAATCGGACGTAACTATGAACTGCCATTCGTACAGTTCGTAGACGGACAGGGTAACCTGACAAAAGAGACACCATACGCAGGCGTTTTCGTAAAGAAAGCAGATCCTATGGTCCTCACAGATCTGGACAAAGAAGGCAAGCTCTTCGATGCTCCGAAATTCGAGCATGATTATCCACACTGCTGGAGATGTGACACACCACTGATCTACTATGCAAGAGAATCCTGGTTCATCAAGATGACAGCAGTTAAGGATGACCTGATCAGAAATAACAATACAATCAACTGGATCCCTGAGAGCATCGGTAAAGGACGTTTCGGCGACTGGCTTGAAAACGTTCAGGACTGGGGTATCAGCCGTAACCGTTACTGGGGAACTCCACTGAACATCTGGCAGTGTGAATGCGGACATATGCATTCCATCGGAAGCCGTCAGGAGTTATTCGAGATGAGCGGTGATGAGAGAGCCAAGACAGTAGAGCTTCACCGCCCATACATCGATGAGATCACACTGAAGTGTCCGGAGTGCGGTGGAGAAATGCATCGTGTACCGGAGGTTATTGACTGCTGGTTCGACTCAGGAGCAATGCCTTTCGCACAGCATCATTATCCATTTGAAAACAAAGAATTATTTGAGCAGCAGTTCCCTGCAAACTTTATCTCCGAGGCAGTAGACCAGACCCGTGGATGGTTCTACTCACTCCTTGCAGAATCCACACTGCTCTTCAACAAAGCACCATACAAGAACGTAATCGTTCTGGGACATGTCCAGGATGAGAACGGACAGAAGATGAGTAAGTCCAAAGGAAATGCAGTTGATCCATTCGATGCACTGAACAAATACGGCGCAGATGCCATCAGATGGTACTTCTACATCAACAGTGCTCCATGGCTTCCGAACCGTTTCCATGGCAAGGCAGTTGTGGAAGGACAGCGTAAATTCATGAGTACACTGTGGAATACTTACGCATTCTTCGTATTATATGCAGACATCGACAACTTCGACCCGACCAAATATGAACTGAACTATGACCAGCTTCCTGTTATGGACAAATGGCTCCTCAGCAGATTAAACACAACTGTTCAGGCTGTAGACAATGATCTGGCTAACTACAAGATCCCGGAAGCAGCAAGAGCACTTCAGGAATTCGTAGATGAAATGAGTAACTGGTATGTAAGAAGAAGCCGCGAACGTTTCTGGGCAAAGGGAATGGAGCAGGATAAGATCAATGCTTACATGACTCTGTACCATGCACTGGTAACCATCGCCAAGACAGCTGCTCCGATGATCCCGTTCATGACAGAAGACATCTATCAGAACCTGGTAAGAAGCGTGGATAAAGATGCTCCGGAGAGTATCCATCTCTGCGACTTCCCAACTGTAAACGAAGCATGGATCGACAAAGATCTGGAAGCAGACATGAAAGAGCTTCTGGAGATCGTAGTTCTGGGACGTGCCTGCAGAAATACAGCAAACATCAAGAACCGTCAGCCGATCGGAACTATGTATGTAAAAGCTGAGAAGAAAATGAGTGAATTCTACACTGACATCATCGCAGACGAACTGAATGTCAAAGAAGTAAAATTCGCAGATGATGTAGAATCCTTTATCTCCTACAGCTTCAAACCGCAGCTTCGTACAGTAGGACCGAAATACGGTAAACTCCTTGGAGGAATCAGACAGGCTCTCACAGACATCAATGGAACAGCAGCAATGAACGAGCTGAGAACCAACGGTGTCCTGAAACTGGATATCAACGGAAACAATGTAGAACTTACAGAAGAAGACCTTCTTATTGAAACAGCACAGACAGAGGGTTATGTATCTGAATCTGACGGTGAAACATCCGTAGTCCTGGATACAAACCTGACACCTGAACTGATCGAAGAAGGATTTGTACGTGAGATCATCAGCAAGATCCAGACCATGAGAAAAGAAGCTGGCTTCGAAGTTATGGACAAGATCGTAGTATACGCTCACGGAAACGACAAGATCCAGGATGTCATGAAAGCACACGAAGATGAGATCAAGTCAGAAGTACTTGCAGACGAAATGGTACTTGGCGAGACCGATGGTTATGTGAAAGAGTGGAACATCAACAAAGAAGCAGTAACTATGGGTGTTAAGAAACTGTAATTGACAACATTCGGTCAATTACTGACAAGGTAATGATAAGTTACAGGTATTTCACAGGAAATATACTACTTTCGCAATGCACGATAAAAAAATGTTATAAATTTCGGCAATTATACACATGACAGACTGTCGAAAAAAGAGTATCATTATCTTTGACAGTCTGATTTCAGAGAGGAAATTGGAGGCAGAGATTCTTTGCCCCCAATTTCTCTGATATGAGAAAACAGAAGAGTTGACGGAATGAAGAGGTTCACCGGCAATATCCGCAGGGTGTATTGCTGAGAATAAAGTGAACAGTGAAACCATTACGGGAGGTATGAAATGACAAACGAAATGTTCAAGAAAGAGGCATTCAAGAAAAGCGTAAAAGACAACGTAAAATTCCTCTATCGAAAAACAATTGAAGAAGCTACACAGGAGCAGATTTTTCAGGCAGTAAGCTACTCTGTAAAAGATGTTATCATTGATAACTGGCTTGCAACACAGAAAGCTTATGACGAACAGGATCCGAAGATCGTATACTATATGTCCATGGAATTCCTGATGGGACGTGCTCTCGGAAACAACCTGATCAACCTTTGCGCTTACGGTGAAGTAAAAGAAGCTCTCGAAGAACTGGGATTTGACCTTAACTGTATCGAAGATCAGGAACCGGATCCGGCACTTGGAAACGGTGGTCTGGGAAGACTGGCTGCATGCTTCCTTGATTCTCTCGCAACTTTAAATTACGCAGCATATGGCTGCGGAATCCGTTACCACTACGGAATGTTCAAACAGAAAATCCAGAACGGTTATCAGATCGAGGTACCGGATAACTGGTTAAAGAACGGCTACCCATTCGAACTGCGTCGTCCGGAATATGCCAAGGAAGTACACTTCGGCGGATATGTAAGAGTAGAGTACGATCCTGAAAAGGGCGGAAGCAAATTTATCCATGAAGGATATCAGGCAGTAAAAGCCATTCCTTATGATATGCCGATCACAGGATATGACAATGATGTAGTAAACACACTTCGTATCTGGGATGCAGAGCCGATCGTAGACTTCGAGCTTGATTCCTTTGACAAGGGTGATTACAAGAAAGCTGTAGAGCAGGAGAACCTTGCCCGCAATATCGTAGAAGTTCTTTACCCGAACGACAACCACTATGCAGGTAAAGAGCTGAGACTGAAACAGCAGTACTTCTTTGTATCTGCAAGCCTCCAGGCAGCAATTGCCAAATATAAAAAGAAACATGGCGATATCCATAAATTATATGAAAAAGTAACATTCCAGATGAATGATACACATCCGACTGTAGCAGTAGCAGAGTTAATGCGTATCCTCATGGACGAAGAAGGACTCGGATGGGATGAAGCATGGGAAGTAACAACCAAATCTGTTGCTTACACAAACCATACTATCATGTCCGAAGCACTTGAGAAATGGCCGATCGAGCTCTTCTCCAGACTGCTTCCGCGTGTATACCAGATCATCGAAGAGATCAATCGTCGTTTCATCCTTGAGATCCAGGCAAAATATCCGGGAAATTATGAGAAGATCAAAAAGATGGCTATCATCTATGACGGACAGGTTAAGATGGCTCACCTTGCAATCGCAGCAGGCTACTCTGTAAACGGTGTTGCACGCCTTCATACAGAGATCCTGAAGAATCAGGAATTAAAAGACTTCTATGAAATGATGCCTGAGAAATTCAACAACAAGACAAACGGTATCACTCAGAGACGTTTCCTGCTCCACGCAAATCCACTCCTTGCAGACTGGATCACAGAGCACATCGGACCGGACTGGGTTACAGACCTTCCACAGTTAAAGAAACTGGCAGTTTATGCTGATGATGAGAAAGCACTCCAGGAATTCATGAACATTAAGTTCAAGAACAAAGAGCGTCTGGCTAAATACATCCTTGAGCACAATGGCGTAGAAGTAGACCCGCACTCCATCTTCGATGTACAGGTTAAGAGACTTCACGAGTACAAACGTCAGCTCCTGAACATCCTGCATGTTATCTATCTGTACAACCAGATCAAGATGCATCCGGAAATGGAATTCTATCCAAGAACATTCATCTTCGGTGCAAAAGCATCCGCAGGTTACGCAACAGCCAAGAAGATCATCAAACTCATCAACTCCGTAGCAGATGTAGTAAACAATGACGCTTCCATCAACGGCAAGATCAAAGTTGTATTCATCGAAAACTACAGAGTATCCAACGCTGAGTGGATCTTCGCAGCAGCAGACGTTTCCGAGCAGATCTCCACAGCAAGTAAAGAAGCATCCGGTACAGGTAACATGAAGTTCATGCTCAACGGTGCTCCTACACTTGGAACAATGGACGGTGCTAACGTAGAGATCGTAGAAGAAGTTGGCGCAGAAAACGCATTCATCTTCGGTTTAAGCTCCGACGAAGTAATCAACTACGAAAACAACGGCGGATACGATCCAAACGTAATCTACAACACAGACGAAGAAATCCGTCAGGTACTGATGCAGCTCATCAACGGAACCTTCTCCAATGATACAGAACTCTTCCGTGACCTGTACGATTCACTTCTCAACACAAAGAACACAGACAGAGCAGACCGCTACTTCATCCTCGCAGACTTCCGTTCCTATGCAGACGCACAGAAACGTGTAGAAGCAGCATACAGAGATGAAAAAGGCTGGGCTAAGAAAGCACTCCTCAACACAGCATGCAGCGGTAAGTTCACATCCGATAGAACTATCCAGGAATATGTAGATGATATCTGGCATCTGGATAAGGTTATTGTCAGAAAGAAATAATATGTTTGCTTTAACACCTTAAAGCAGATGGTAGAGAAACAGCAGAGAATGATAAAAAAAGTTCTCTGCTGTTTTTGTGATGCTGGAAACAGGAAGATATTTTTGATAAAATAAGAAAAGATAATCAGTTTTGACAGGATGGAGGAATGCAAGATGCTGAAAATATTTTTTGGGGACAATCCGGGAGACAATTATATTTTTAATCCTGATGTGTTTTTCAATAACACATATGAAGATGAGTGGATCACAGATCCATTGACAAAAGAGATGGTTAAGGATGTGGATCAGTCGGAGGTTATCAGCTCCAGACTAATCGACAGCCCTGTTCTTGGACCGGTTTCAGTAAAGGAATTGTCAGGTGGTGTGAAAACCCTGATCCTGCTTGCATTTGATAAAAATCAGAAGATATTTAATATATCCGTATGTGGAAACAACTGTGCGAAGTGGATTCTGGAAATTGGGAAAAAGAAAGATCTCACGGTCAATCTTCGTCATGTCATGAATTTTGGAGACGGAAAATTCGAGATCGAAATACTGAACACGGGTGAAATTGTTTATGACATGGAAAAGTTTTCGGAAATCGCCGGGAAATATGTGTAGGAGAGAGGTATGAAAGGAAAATATAAAGTAATTGTACAGAATAACCGGCTTCACTATGAACTGGAGATCAGACGAAATATCACGATTATTCAGGGCAATAGCGCGACAGGGAAAACTACGCTGGTCAATATGTTAAGGCAGGCAGAAAATCTGGGGAATTCCAGTGGAATCGATGTTCAGTGCGATGTGCCATGCAGAATTCTGGAGGGAACATCCTGGAAACTGATTCTTGAGAATTCACAGAAAACGATCTTCTTTATTGATGAAGAAAATGCGTTTATGAACACAGAGGAGTTTGCATCAGCTGTATGCAAGTCCGATAATTATGTTGTTCTGATTACAAGAGAAAATCTTTATAATCTCCCTTACAGTGTCGAAGAGATATATGGCTTGCATTCATCGGGAAAATACCAGAATACAAGAAAAGTGTATCAGCAAATGTATCAGATTTATTCCAATATGGAAAATGTTCCGGTGAAACCGGAAATATTGATTACGGAAGATTCAAATTCCGGTTATATGAAATTGTGAGGAAAAAGAAGAGGATTCATCTGTATTTGCCGGAACCCTTTGAGTGGCTGGTATTGAGTTCAGGATTGATTGAGGGGAAAGACATTGAAAACATGCTGGAAGAACCAGAGAAATATATAGACAGCAAAGAGTATTTTAGCTGGGAAAGGTACTTTACAAAAGTCCTTGTAGATCGGACGCAGGACAGTTATCTGCAGTATAGGAAAGCAAAGCTTAACGCGGCATATCTGCATGAGAGAAATAAGAGGACGATTTTGAAAAGTATTCGCGGAATTGAATTTTAAGTGTCAAGTATATGTGATAAGCAGAAAATATGATTCTAAATAACGAAAGGAGACGACTGATTGCCGTCTCCTTAATTGTTTTATAAATAAATACCAGCCCATGGTCTGAGCGGGAGGTTCAGAGTTACCCATATGATTAACTTGTTGTCCCAGATAACAGCAAATTATTTTCTTGCGAAGCCAAGAGCTATCGGCATATATGTAAAAATGGAGGTCCGGGAGCATATCTTTGTGCCGCTGGGCAACGGAACCCTGTTCTTAGGAGTTGTGTTTGGACTGGAACATCTCCTCGCCAGCGGCGTGATCGAAAAGATGCCGAAGGTCATTGCGATCCAGAGTGAGCACTGCGCACCGTTTGCGGAGGCGGTAAAACAGGGATTAAAGTCGGATC
>ERZ773190.2773-NODE-2773-length-12846-cov-3.126730_pt1 | contig 12846 bp, 7 predicted proteins | sample MGYA00511111_ERZ773190 | MGnify/ENA primary metagenome ERZ773190 (study PRJEB29015, sample SAMEA2737777) | human gut metagenome | biome: human gut; feature: human-associated habitat; material: faeces | place: China | collected 2012 ... | reverse complement strand
TGTTGGCGATGGCGGTATGCACCTCGTAGCCCTTCTCCTCGGAGAGGTATTTCACACAGAACGAGGTATCGAGACCCCCGCTGAACGCCAGTACGACTTTTTCCTTTTTCATGCTATTTCCGTTTTTTGATTTTCTACTTCTTTTTGAGGCTGAACACCTTTTTCAGCCAGTTCCGGAACGCCATCCGGTAGGGCGCCAGACGCGAATGCTCCCGACGCGGCTGCTTCGGGTCGTAGAGCATCCCCGTACAGAGGCACATGCGGCGGTGGTTACGTTGGAGGATGTCGTAGTTGCAGCACCCTTCGCACCCCTTCCAGAAGGTCTCGTCGTCGGTCAGCTCCGAAAAGGTCACGGGCACGTACCCCAGCCGCGAATTGAGCTTCATGACCGGAAGCGATGTCGTGATACTGAATATCTTAGCATACGGGAATCGTCGTCGGGCTAGTTCGAAGGTCTTCTCCTTGATCCGCGCCGCCAAACCCATGTGGCGGTAGTCGGGACTCACGATCAGACCAGAAGTCGCTACATAATCGCCGTGCTCCCAGCACTCGATGTAGCTAAATCCGACCAGCCGGTCGCCGTCGAGGGCGACCACGGCCTTGCCTCCCTTGATCTTGGAGGCAATGTACTCCGGCGAACGCTTGGCGATGCCGGTGCCACGCTGCAATGCCGATTCGTAGATCAGCCGACAGATTTCGTCGGCGAACTTCGCATGATCCTCCTCGGCAAATACCACGTGAATCGAATTCATTCCCATGTCTTGCTAAAATGGTAAAAATAATAATAGTTTACTAACCTGACTGTTGAGTTACGTTCCGGCAAAGTTAAGGGAAATATTCCAAACTTGTCGCCTTCGGCCGGAAAATATCGCGGATCGGGGGCGCTTTCGGCTCGGCGACCGAAAATCGGGGCATCCGTTCCGTCCCTGCCGGCCGGAGCGAGGCGCCGGAGACGCGAACCGCCGCGGGACGCTTCGCGGGCGGAGGCCCGCCGTTTCGGCCGGTCTCCGCGGCCTCTCCCTTCCGCGGAAAATTCCGTTCGCACTTTCTTTTCGGAGAAAGAGCCGGAGAGGATCGCGGGGCGGGAATGCAGGGAGTCCGCCGTCCGCCTCGCTGGACGATCACGATGGATCGGGGTCTTTTTTCCATCGAAAAAAGCAGCGGCGCGAAGCCGATCCGTTCCCCTGCCGGTGCATCCGCTGCGTATGTCCGCGAACGTCGGAAATCGCAGGGTTTGCGCGGCAGCAGACCGCGCCGCTTTTCCCGGGAGGCGGGCGGATCGTCGAACGCAGCGTCGCCGCGACGGTTTCGAGAGGTGCCGGCAGCCCGGCAGGGTAAGGACGCGGGCGTTTTCCCGCGGTTCCGGCTCATCGGAAAGGGGCGCGCAGGTGCGGTTCGGAGAGTCGCAGACGATGCGGACGGCTCCTTTACAAATGGATCGAATCGGGAATCTCCTGCAACCGGCCCTGCGTCAGGTCGCGGTACTGGTTGGGGGTGATGCCCGTCTTCTTCTTGAAGGCGATGTTGAAATGCGAGGGGTATTCGAATCCGCTCTCGAAGGCGATCTCCTGGCAGGTGAGCGCCGAATTGGTCAGCAGCTCCTTGCTCTTGTTGATTTTCAGTTCCAGCAGATATTGCGCCGGGGCGAACCCGACGTACTGTCGGAAGAGCCGGCGGAACCGCGAGTAGCTCATGCAGATGCGCGCGGCGACCTCCTGGCAGGAGAGGTTGCGGTTGAAGTTGTCCTGCATGATGATCTTCGCCTCGTTGAGCTGCGCGGCGACCTGCATGTCTTCGAGTGCGGTCTGCATGTGCTCGGCGTAGGCGAATCCCAGCAGCAGGTTGACGATGCCGGCCAGAATCTGCTGGAAGCCGCTGCCCTGCTCCTGCGCCGTGCGCAACGCCAGTTTGTAGAGATTGATGATATCCTCGTGATAACCGACGTTGAAAAGCGGCCGGTGCGGGTCGAGGAACTTCGTGCCGACCTTGCGGTCGATGTCGGGGCCGGTGAATCCGATCCAGTACTCGTGCCAGCCGGTCTTGGGCGAGGGGCGGTAGCTGTGCCACTCGCCGGGGAAGAGCAGGATGAACTTGCCGCCGCCCTCGAAGGAGGTCTCCTTGTGCGAAGCCGACACGAACTGTCCGTCGCCGCGCGAGATGTAGATCAGCTGGTACTCGTTGAGCAGCCGTCCCTTTTCGACCGAAAAGAGGTAGCGGACAGGATGGTTCGACGGCGGGTAGGAGGTTTGCGGTTCGATGATCTGATAGCCGGTCGTCGTGACGACGACGCCCCAGCGGTTGTCCTGCTCGTTGGCGAGCAGATACTTGATGTGAGCGGAGGTTTCCATCGGTCGGAGAGGTTCGGAGTGGGTTTCAGAGGTAAAGATAGATAATTTATCGGACCGTTGTCCGCCTCCTGTGTTTTTATATAACAATTAGGTCAAAAATCGAAATCGTACGGATACCGTTTGTATAATCTTTAAATCAAAAACAGAAATCGAAGGGTCTCTATCCGTGCTACTTTTGCATTGAGACAAAAATCGAAAAAGTCATACGGTTTATGAATTCCAACGCAAAAATCGGCCTGTTCGGAACGGGGCTCGATACCTATTGGGGCCAGTTCGACGGCCTGCTCGATGAATTGAAAGGCTATCAGGCGCGCATCCGCGATCGGATGGAGCGCGACGCGGGCGTGCAGGTGGCGGACGCCGGCATGGTGGACAGCCCTGCCCGCGCGCTCGAAGCGGCTTCGCTCTTCGTCCGCGAGCAGGTCGATCTGGTGTTCCTCTATATGGCCACCTACTGTCTGTCGTCGACGATCCTGCCCGTCGTGCAGCGGCTCAACTGTCCGGTGGTGGTGCTCAACCTGCAACCGACGCCGGCCATCGATTACGAGCGGCTCAACGCCCTGGGCGACCGCGGCCGGATGACGGGCATGTGGCTGGCGAACTGCCAGGCCTGCTCGGCGCCCGAAATCGCCAGCGTGCTGGCGCGCAGCCACCGGCGGTGCGCCTTCGTGACGGGATGGCTCGACGATCCGGTCGCCTGGCGGCAGATCGGCGAGTGGATCGCCGCTGCGGGCGTCTGTGCCGGTATGCGTCGGAACCGGCTCGGCGTACTGGGACACTACTACGGGGGGATGCTCGACGTATATACCGACCTCACGCGCCAGTCGGCCGTCTTCGGGACGCACGTCGAACTGCTCGAAATGTGCGAGCTGCACGCCCTGCGCGAGCGGGTGACCGACGCGGAGGTCGCGGGCAAGATCGCGGAGTTCCGCGCGGCTTTCGAGGTGTCGCCCGAATGCGAGCAGGCGGAGCTGGAGCGTGCGGCGCGCACGTCGGTGGCCCTCGACCGCTTGGTGGCGGCGCACGGGCTGGGGGCGATGGCCTATTATTACGAGGGTGCTCCGGGCAACGACTACGAGCGGATCGTCACCTCCGTGATCGCCGGCAATACGCTGCTCACCGGACGGGGAATCCCCGTGGCGGGCGAGTGCGAGGTGAAGAACGCGCAGGCGATGAAGATCCTCTCGCTGCTGGGTGCGGGCGGCTCCTTTTCGGAGTTCTACGCATTGGATTTCGACGACGACATCGTGATGCTGGGGCACGACGGCCCGGCCCATTTCGCCATCGCCGAAGGGGCGGTGGGGCTGGTTCCGCTGCCGCTCTACCACGGCAAGCCCGGCAAGGGGCTCTCGATCCAGATGAGCGTCAAGCACGGCCCCGTGACGCTGCTGTCGGTCTGCGAGGGACCCGATGGGGTCTATCTGCTCATGGCCGAGGGCGAGTCGGTGGAGGGGCCGACGCTGCGCATCGGCAATACCAACAGCCGCTACCGCTTCGCCTGCGGGGCGCGCCGCTTCATCGAGGAGTGGAGCCTGGCCGGCCCGTCGCACCACTGTGCGATCGGTACGGGGCATGTGGGCGACACGCTGCGCAAGGTGGCCTTCCTGCTGGATATTCCGCTTGTCGAGATCAAATAAAACATTTCTAATGAACCGATTCGAAGCTTTGATGCGCCGCGCGGCCCTGGTGCTCGCGCTGTTGCTGACGACCGCCTGCGGAGGCGGTGAAGAGGAACCCCGGACGCCTCCTGCGGAGCCGCCCAGGGAGATCGAGGTCGATGCGTCGAGTACGCTCTACGGATTCGTGGGCGACACGGCGGGGAATCCTGTCGAGGGCGTGGTCGTAAGCGACGGCTTCCAGTGCGTGGCCACCGATGCCGGGGGCGTCTACGAGATGAAGCGCAACGCGGCGGCGGAATACGTCTACTATTCGGTGCCCGCGGAGTTCAAGATCCGCACGGGACACGACGGCTATCCCGATTTCTACGTGCGGCTCGATACCTCGCAGCAGAAGATCCGTCAGGATTTCACGCTCGAACGCCTCGCGGGCGTCGAGCGCAGCTTCCGCCTGATCTGCATCGGCGATCCCCAGCCCGCCAAGGCCGAGGAGGCGACGCGGTTCGAACGCGAGGCGATGGTCGACGTGCGCCGCACGGCGACGGCTTCGGCGGTGCCCTGCTACGGCGTGGCGCTGGGCGACATCACGGGCGAGAAACCCGACCTGCTCGCGGGCGTGCGCCGTTCGCTGGGGACGGCGGGCATTCCGGTCTTCGCGCTGCCGGGCAACCACGACAAATACAAGGTGGACGACGCCACGCCGCGCGACGCCTCCTATTTCCGCTATACGATGGGGCCGGTGGACTACTCGTTCAACCGCGGCGACGTGCACGTGGTCTGCATGGACGACGTGATCTACACCTCGGGCACGGAGTACACCAACGGCTTTACGGACGCCCAGCTGGCCTGGCTGCGTGCCGACCTGAGTTTCGTGCCGAAGCAGAAGATGGTCATCCTCTGCTACCATATCCCGCTGCGCAGCGGTACGGCACGCAACATGGCGGCCGTCAAGGCGCTGCTGTCGGAGTACGCCGAGGCGCATCTCATGGCGGCGCACACCCACTACAACGAGAATTTCATCAATACCGACGCGGACGGAGGACTCTACGAGCATATCCACGGCGCACCCTGCGGGGTGTTCTGGCACTCGGCGCTCAACGGCGACGGCACGCCCAACGGCTATGCGGTCTACGACGTGGAGGGAGCGGCGATCACCGACTGGCGCTACAAATCCAGCCTGCACGACGAGTCGTTCCAGATCCGTCTGCATCGCGGCGGCGACACCCACAGCGGCTTCACCTATCCCTATACGCCGAAGACGGTGATCGCCAACGTCTGGAACGCCGATCCCGAATGGCGGGTTACGCTCTGCGAGAACGGCGTGGAGACCAAGGCGATGACGCTGGTGACGACCTACACCGACGCGTGGTCGGTGGGGTACCATGTGGGCGTGCTGGGGCGCGGCGACAACTACAAGTCGCCCTGCAAGCACATGTACGTGGCTGAGCCGAACGACGTCAGGGCCGCATTGAAGGTGGTGGCCGTCGACCGCTGGGGCAACCGCTACGAGCAGTCGGAGTTCACGGCGCCCGACGACTTCACGGATGCCAGGTCGCCCGTGTATTGATGCCGGCCGGAGGCTCCGTGCGTGCGGAGCGGCGACGATGCGAGGAAACGAAAGACAGGAGAACGGGGATCGGAAAAAACTGTTCGAATGTTAATGAATACCTAAAATTACGACAATGTTACTCAAACTGAGAGGAATGTGCGCTGTCCTGTTGGCGGCGCTGGCATTCGCCGGCTGCTCGGACGACGATGCGGCGAGTAGTCTGGCGACGAATTTCGACGAACTGGAATTTTCCTACGAGGAGTCCGACCAGCAGCTGTTGATTCGCTCGACGGTGCCGTGGACGTTGGACTGCACCTATCTGACGGGCGACGGGTGGCTCGCGTTCGACAAGACGAGCGGCCCCGGCGACGAGGGCATCGTTTCGCAGCGCGTGACGATCAAGGCGCTGCACAACACCGGTGTCGAGCGCACCGCCGAACTGCACATTACGGGCGCCGGTTTCGACCGCAAGGTGACCGTCGTGCAGGAAGACGGCCAGGTACGCATCGACGGCGTGGAGCTGGAAGGCGACATGGCCAAAGACGAACAGGTCGAGAAGACCTACATCGCCGTGAACTATTCGCGTGCGGTGGGCGGCGAGAAGCTGACCGTCACGCCGACGCTGTCGGGCGAGGGCTCGGACGGCCTGTCGGTGGCTGCGGGCGAGGTGACGCTCGACGCGGGCAGCGGCGTGGCGCGCATGGCCGTGACGGGTACGCCCACGACCTTCGGCGAGGTGCTCTTCAAGGTCGCCGTCGAACTCGGCGACAAGAGCTTCGGCCCCTACGAGGTGAAGAGCGAAACGGCCAACCGCATGGCGGCGCCGACGGGACTCTACGTCTTCCGTGCCGATTCGCACGAGATCATCATGGAGTGGGACAACGACCACAGCACCGTACGCACCAGAAAGTGGGCATGGCAGCTGCTGGATTCCGATGCGGACGACGCCGGGGTGGTGCGCGAGTTCACCTACGAGGTGAACAGCAACGACGACAAGAATCCGAAGTATGTTTACAACCGTTTCATCATCGGGGCGCTCGATCCCGGAACGACCTACTATTTCCGCGTGAAGCGCTGCCCGTCCGAGGGGGTTGCCGACGATGCGGGCAAGATCGACTCGAAGTGGACGGAGCTGTGTCCCGTGACGACGAAGGCTGAACCGGAGGTGCCGGCCGACGCCGTACTCTTCCAGGATTTCCGCTATTTGGCTTACGGCGGGAACAACGTCTATACGGCGTTTGCAGGCGGTGTGAACGACAATCCGACAGGCAAGGCGCTCGATCAGATCTTCGTGCCCTATGAGAAATACTGCAACGCCAACTCGGCGGCGGCCAACCTCTGGACGACCCACAGCGCGGCCTATCGCTCGGCGGTCGGCCTGGACGGCTGGGTAGGCGGCAACAATGCGGCCGGACACACGGGCAACAATTCGGTCTACGGCGCTACGGGGATGCTCAAACTGGGTACCGGATCGGCCGTCGGCTGGATTCAGACGCCGGCGCTGGAAAAACTGACGGGGGCGACCGACATCACCGTGAGCTTCGACGCCTGCTGCTGGTGGGAGGATCCTTCGTCGAGCGCGAAGAGCGACAATCCCGAAATCAAGGTGATCGTCGTGGGCCCGGGTACGATCGACGGCCAGAAGGAGGCGAAGGTACAGATCAGCGAGAAACGGGAGATGAAACCCTGTACGGTGAACGTCGCAGGCGCGACGGCCGAGACGCACATCGAGTTCAGTGCGGTCTTCGCCAAGGAGAACGGGCTTACCAACCGCTGGTTCCTCGACAACGTCCTGATCGTTCCGGCCAAGTGATTCGCGCCGGAGTTTCGGAATCCGGCGCGATGGTAAGAGAGGGGTGCGGCCCGCAGAAGCCGCACCTCTCTTTATTTTGGTAGCTATATACGGCTTCGCACCCCGTCGGATTTCCGATCCGATGCACCCGCCCGACAAGTCGGAGCGTTCGCGGCGGAGTCGCGTTTGCAGATTGGACCCACCCCCAAACCCCCGCCTCGGCGGGGGCTTCGGGCAAGGCCCGCTCGGGTCGTCGGGCTTCGGCGGCGCGGCGGTGCAAAATGGGATATTGCCGCCTGATTCTATCGATTACCCCGGGAGAGTCATTTTTTGAAATCTATAAATCAAAATGCGTAACGACGCCGTTTCCGAACATTCTATATTTGTGTACAATTATGTAACAAAAAGCCGTCAGGCCTCCTTTTTCCGTGCCGCCGGACAGTTCGCGCGGCCGCTGCGAGAAGCGGAAACGGACAGCAGGGAGCCGAAACGGCCGCCGACACCAGCCGATCCCTATCTCCGATAGATGTAAACAAACTTAAAACTATGAATCATGGATGAACTTAGACCAGTAACGAACCGGTCGAAAGCCTTCGGCTCTCGGCTCGGACTGTTTTGTCTGGCCTGCCTGTCGGCCGGCCTGGCACTGATTTCCCCCCCCCTCGCCTTTGCGGCGCGGCCGGCTGACGAATTGTTGGATATCCGGGGCGTCGTCGTAGATACGAAAGACCCTCCCACGCCGCTGGTGGGCGTGACGGTGCTCGTGCAGGGAACGGTTCGCGGAACGACGACCGACGCCGAAGGATTCTTCTCGATCAAGGCCAAACACGGCGACGTGCTCACCTTTTCGTTTATCGGGTACACGGGCAAAGAGTATCGGGTGAACAAAAGCGTGGCCAACCTTTCGATCGCAATGGAGGAGGAACTGACCAGTATCGACCAGGTCGTGGTGACGGGTATGACTTCGCAGCAGCGCAAGCATATCGCCGCTTCGGTCGGCGCGGTGGCGCCCTCCAATTTCGAAAACAAGCCCATCACCCGTCTGTCGCAGGCCTTGCAGGGCGGAACGACGGGTATCCTGGTGACTCAGAGTTCGGGCCTTCCGGGCGGTGACGGCGCGACGATCAAAATCCGCGGCGTGGCGTCGCTTCTGGGTTCCGACCCGCTGGTGCTGGTCGACGGCTTCGAGTTCGACATGGACAAGCTCGATCCCTCGACCGTCGAGTCGGTGTCGATCCTCAAAGACGCTGCCGCTGCGTCGATCTACGGCGCCAAAGCCGGTAACGGCGTTATCCTCATCACGACCAAACGCGGTTCGGCCGGCAAGGTTTCGGTGTCGTACAACGGTTATTTCGGTATTCAGCAGCCGATCTACCTGCCCGACTTCGTCGACGGAGCCACCTACATGGAGTATATCAACGAGGCCAACCGCAATACCACGGGTGTGGACAAGTATACCCCCGAACAGATTCGGATCACGCGCGAGGGGAGCGACCCGATCCACTATCCCAGCACCGACTGGATGAAGGAGACGATGCGCGAGACGGCCCCGATCCACGAGCACAACTTCACCGTGTCGGGCGGTAATACCACCGCGCGCTTCGCCCTGTCGGCGCAGTATCTCAATCAGGACGGTATGTACAAGGTGATGGACAACGGATTCGAACGTCTGACGGTGCGCGCCAACACGACGGTGAACCTCAACAAGGACATCATGATGTTCGTCGACATGTTCGTCGGCCGCGATACGCAGCGTCAGCCCGAGACGATGAACAAGACCATTCTGGACTACATTTATCTCGCGCCGCCGACGCTCGTCTCGAAATATCCCCGCAAGGAGGGACAGAAGCCCGGATACGACTACTACGGCGTCTATTTCGAGTGGATGAACCCGCTGGCCAACCTCGAACGCGGTACGCAGGTGGAGAGCGTGCGCGACTACGTGACGATCAACGCCCGCCCCACGTGGCATATCATTCCCGGCCTGACGCTCAAAGGACAGGTGGGTTACCGCATCGCATCGGGCATGGACAAGAAGGACCGCAACGCCTACGTCTTCCTCGACTACTTCTCCGACAACGAGTCGGGAACGTTCGGCGCCGTGAAGTCGGCCACCTATACCACGCGCACGAGCTACTGGATGGTCGGCGCGACGCTCGACTGGACGAAGGAGTTCGGCAACCACCGCATCAACATTCTGGGCGGATGGAACGAAGAGGTCGACCGCCGCAACGGCTGGGACGACGTGGCGCTGCTCTCGTTCTTCGGAAAGGCCTATTACAGCTACAAGGACAAGTATCTGGCCGAGGTCGGCATTCGCCGCGACGGTTCGTCGCTCTTCGGCGACGGGCACAAGTGGGGCAACTTCCCTTCGGTGGCCGTGGGCTGGAACGTCAACCGCGAACCGTGGATGCAGAACGCCCGGTTCATCGACAACTTCAAGATCCGCGCCTCCTACGGTATGCTGGGCAACAACAACGTGGCGCTCTATCGCTATCAGACCATTATCGACAACTCGGGTAACGAAATCGTCAACGGCAACCCCGACCTGACGTGGGAGAAGGTGAAGATTCTCGACGCGGGCGTCGACCTGAGCCTCTTCGGGCAGAAGCTCGAAGTGACCTTCGACTGGTTCCGCAAGGTGACCGACGACATGATCGTCAACGTGCCTTCGACGCCCAGCTCGGGGCTGCTGGCCGCCCCGATGAACGTCGGAAAGGCCGAGGTGAAGGGTTACGAGATCGGCGTGGGCTTCAACCACTCCTTTACGAAGGACATCGATTTCAGCATCAATCTGGGTTACTCCTACAACAAGTCGAAGTGGCTCGAAATCACCAACGACGAGCTTATCAACGGCAATACGATCTATCGCAAGGGACACGCCATCAAGGAGTACTACGGCTATCAGGCCGATCACCTGCTCACGCAGGACGACCTCGATTTCCGCGTGCCGATCATCGGCGGCTACGACGGCGCGACGACCGCGCAGCTGCCCGGCGACATCCGCTACGTGGATACCAACGGCGACAAGGTGATTACGACCGACGACCGCGTGCCGCTGGGCGACCAGGACCCGCACAGCGTCTACTACGGCAACCTCTCGTTCCGCTGGAAGAACCTCGACTTCGACATGCAGGTCAACGGCGTGGGATACGTGCCGATCTTCTATCAGGGGTTGATCTCGAACCCGCTCGATCCGGAGTACGGCGGTACGCCCCAGCGCTGGCACCTCGACCACTGGAAGGCCGAGAATCCCGACCGCAACGCCAAACTGCCGCGCGTGACGACCGATCCGGGTAACAATGCGCTGCTGTCGACCTTCTGGAAGGAGAACGGCGCCTTCGTCCGTATCAAGTACATGCAGCTGGGCTACAACTTCAAGGCGCTGGCCAAGAAGATCCATGCCGGTAACTTCCGTGTTTACGTGAACGTGCAGAATCCCTTCACCTTCACCAAGGTCGAGCTGATCGACCCCGAGACGAAGGGCACGCACACCACCTACCCGATGTTCAAGACCTATTCCGTCGGTCTGAATGTGAATTTCTAACCGGTAACACCTAAACAGTAGACAATTATGAACTATATCGATCATATCAAAGGATACCTCTCCCGCGCAGCGCTCCTGCTGCTGATGGCCGGCGGTGCGCTGATGGCCGGATGCGAGGATTTTCTGGTGCGCGACGTGCCTAACCAGACGACCGACGAAGAGTGGTGGCAGAACAAGGGACAGCTCAACACGGCGCTCAACAACCTCTACAAGCCCATGCCGTCGGGCACCATCACTTATGTCAACCACGATGTCAAGCAGTCGCAGGCGAGCGGCTATCCCAATGCCCGCGTGGAGATGGAGGCACTGACGGACAACGGAGTCGGCTCGGCCAACTATGTCTCCTACAACGCCTTTACGGCGGGAATTACATCGTCGAGCGAAGATGTCTGCAACAAGATATGGAACATGAAATGGACGGTGATACGCCGTTGCTGCCGCTTCATGGAGCACTACCAGCAGGCGACGGTGGCCCCCGACGCGGCGCCGCACGAAGGCATCCAGACCGTCGACCGTTTCGCCGCCGAGGCGCGTGCGCTCAGGGCGTTCTACCATTTGGAGCTCTTCCTCTTCTTCGGCGATATTCCGCTCGTCGACCACTCGACGCTGCCGACCGAGCAGTTCCTCGTGCGCCGTCCGCAGCAGGAGGTCGTCGACTGGATCGCCGGCGAGTTGGAGGGTGCGTCGCACAACCTGCCGGTCGTGCCGCAGACCAAGTCGGAGCGCTGGCGCTGGACGAAGGGCGCCTGCTATGCGTGGATGTCCTACCTCTATCTCTATGTCGGCGACTGGGCCAATGCCAAGAAGTGGGCCGAGGAGGTAATCAAGCTGGGAATTTACGACCTCTATCGCAGCACGGCCGATCCGGCCGACAGTTTCCGCCGGCAGTTCATCCACGAGGCCTACAACAACGACACGAAGGAGTCGATCCTCACCACCGAGCTGGGTATGCGTCAGGTGCAGCGCCGTCTGGCTCCGCCCGACGGCGGTAACGGCCAGACCGGTCTGTCGCCCACGGCGTCGCTCGTCGACGAGTTCGAGTTGCTCGACGGCCGCACGCTCGACGAACTGCCCGCCGACGAGAAACGGGCCTACCAGCTCGACCCGCAGCCCGAAAAGCGCGATCCGCGTCTGGGCATGTCGATCATCTTCCCCACCGAGACCTTCCTCGGCTATACGGCCCATCCGTGGGAGCCTTCGCACAAGGACGCCATCGGCAAGGAGGGTTCGACGAAGACCGGTTACTGGATCAAGAAGTGGGCGAACGAAACCGACCGCACCAATTACAGCAGTACGGACGGCGGCAAGCTCGACTTCCAGAACATGCGCTATGCGGTGGTGCTGCTCAACTACGTCGAAGCTGCCATCGAGCTGAACCAGCTGAGCGATCCGAATATCTACGACTATCTCGACGACATCCGCGACCGTGCGGGAATGCCGCCCGTGGATCGCACGAAGTACGCTACGCAGACGAAGCTGCGCGAACTGGTACGCCGCGAGCGCCGTGTGGAACTGGCCTTCGAGGGACACCGTCTGTTCGATATCCGCCGCTGGCGGATCGCCGAGCAGGTGATGAACGGCGAGGTCTACGGCGCGACGCCTCCGGGTGCCGACGACCGCTACCTGGCCCAGACGCGCGTCTTCAACCCCAACCGCGACTACCTGTGGCCCATTCCGGTCGGTGAGATGAACACTAACACGGCGATGGAGCAGAATCCCGGGTATTGATCGCCCGCGGATACCGACGAAAAACTCTCCGCCGGCCGGTGAAGGCGGCGGAGAGTTTACAGCCGGCAGAGAGAACAAACCAACTATTAATCTGACTTGTTATGCAACCGATGAAACGAACATTCCGAAGTGCGATATGGCCCCTTTTGGGGCTGTTGACCGTCGCCTGCGCTGCGCCGGACGGGCGCAATCTTCCGGCTGCGGAAGATTTCGAGAGCCTGAGCGCGCAGTTCGCGGCACCTTCCAAGGAGTACGGCTCGGCGCCG
>ERZ773190.2749-NODE-2749-length-12944-cov-12.314997_pt1 | contig 12944 bp, 8 predicted proteins | sample MGYA00511111_ERZ773190 | MGnify/ENA primary metagenome ERZ773190 (study PRJEB29015, sample SAMEA2737777) | human gut metagenome | biome: human gut; feature: human-associated habitat; material: faeces | place: China | collected 2012 ... | reverse complement strand
TGCCCTTTGAGCAGCTGCGCTGGGTGAAGAACGACCCCGACACCTACAACCTGCGGGATCTGGACCTGACCAGCGACACCAAGGCTGTGGAGGACATGAAGGGCAACCGTCTGCTGCTGTTCACCTCCGACTGGGCGGTGCGCTGGGCAGAGACTCACAACGAGAGCTTGCAGCTGAGCGAGTTCGGCAACATCTGATAAAAGAGCGCTGCGGAGTGCACCTGCGCTCCGCAGTTCTTTTTTATAGAATAAAAAACACAACAAAGTATGCCAGACATTGGAATAAGGGTTCCCATTGCGGGGAACACTGCTGGCATGGAGGGTAAAGTGTATGCAGAACATCAACATTGGCAAAAGCGGCATTTCCGTGCCGTTTCTGGGCATGGGTACATGGGCCATCGGCGGCGGTGCATGGTGGGGCGATAACGACGATGCACTGTCGGTAAAGGCCATTCAGACCGCCGTGGAGCAGGGCATCCAGTGGATCGACACTGCGCCCATCTACGGGCTGTACCACAGCGAGGAAGTGGTGGGCGAAGCCATGAAGCACATCGACCGCGACAAAGTGGTGCTTTCCACCAAGTGTGGCTTGGAGTGGCGGCACGAGTCCCCCATCCTGCACAAGGTGGTGGACGGCGTGCAGGTGTACCGCGACCTCTCCGCCAAGGGCATCATCGAGGACGTGGAGGACAGCCTGCGCCGTCTGCACACCGACCATCTGGACGTGCTGTACACCCACTGGCAGAGCCCGGACTTCGGCGTATATCCGCTGGAAGAGACCATGGAAGCCATGATGAAGCTGAAGGAGCAGGGCAAGATCCGCGCCATCGGCGCTTCCAACGTCACCTCCGACATCATCCGGGGCTACTGCAAGTACGGCCAGCTGGACGTCATTCAGGAAAAGTACAGCCTGCTGACCCGCCGCATTGAAAAGCAGCTGCTGCCCACTTGCAAGGAGCTGGGCGTCTCGGTGCAGGCGTACTCCCCGCTGGAGCAGGGTCTTTTGACCGGCAAGGTGACCATGGACACCACCTACCCGGAGGGCAGCACCCGCAACACAAACCCCTGCTTCCAGCCCACCCGCCGGGCACAGGCGCTGGAACTGCTGGCAAAGTGGAGCGACCTGACCGAAAAGTACGACTGCACCATGGCGCAGCTGGTCATCGCCCTGACCGCCCGCATGATCCCGGGGCTGCACGTTCTATGCGGTGCCCGCAAGCCGGAGCAGGTACTGGATAACGCCGGTGCCATGCACATCAAGCTGGACGGTGCCGATGCCGTCCGCATGAAGTGGGACGTGGACGCGATCTCCTGAGGATAAACTGAACAACACCGGAGCATCTTCGGACGCTCCGGTGTTGTTTTTTATCTCTTATTCTCCCCTTGCCAGCGCTTGCAGCTTTTGCTTGTCCAGCACCTGCACGCCGCCGCGATACAGCCGCACCCAGCCCTCCTGCGCAAAGTATTTGAGCATCCGGCTCACCACCTCGCGGGCAGAGCCCATGTACTTTGCCATCTGGTCGTGGGTCATGCGGAGGTCCGCGCCGCCGGTCTTGGCAAGCTCATCGGTCAGAAAGATGGCCAGCCGCCGGTCGGCGCTCATGAACAGAATCTGCTGCATCGTCCACATGGTATCGGAAAAGCGCTCCGCCGTCATCTGGTAGGCGTAGCAGCGCACATAGACGTTTTCCTGCATCAGCTGTCGGAAGATGCCCGCGCTGATGCACAGCGCTTCGGTGTCCTCCTCCGCGTCGATGTAGAGGTCGATGTTCACCGCGTCCATCACGCAGGAGGCAGACAGGATGCACACCTCCCCGCCGAACAGGCGGTACAGTGTCACGTCCCTGCCGTCCTCGGACAGCAGATAGGAGCGCAGCTGCCCGCTGCGCAGCAAAAGGATGCCCACACAGCTTTCCAGCGGGCTGTGCACCCGGGCGCCCTTGGCGTAGTGCACCGGGCGGGTAAAGCGGCACAGCCGCTCCTGTTCTTCCGGGGTCAGCTGCTCCCAGAACGGAAACGCACAGGCCAAGCACCGGGCGTGCGGAGATGCTTCTGCCATACGGTTCACCCCTTTCGCAGCGCCTTGGCGGCTTCCGTGCCCGCCAGTGCGCCCTCGTAAACGGCCTTTGCCACCTGCAACAGCCCGCCGGTGCAGTCTCCGGCGGCGTACAGACCGGGCACGGTGGTCTGCATTTTGTCGTCCACCACGATGCGGCTGCCCTCTACGGCAGCGCCCAGCTTCCGGGCAAGTGCGGTACTGCCCGCCACGCCCAGCGCCGCAAATACGCCGGATACCTCCCGCACCGCGCCGTCTGCCAGCTGCACGCCGGTGACAGCCTGCTCGCCCAGAATGGCCTCCACCTTCTGGGTGCAGACGGTCACCTCGGGCGGGAAGTCTGCGGTCAGGGCTGCGCCGTCCGTCAGCAGGGTGACGCTTTTTACCACCGGCAAAAGCGCCTGCACCTCATGCAGGGCGTACTCGCCGCTGCCCAGCACCGCCACGTCCTTTCCGCGGTAGAAAAAGGCGTCGCAGGCGGCGCACCAGCTTACGCCGTGGCCTTCCAGCCCGGTCAGCCCCGGGATGCGGGGCACCGCGCGGGAAGCACCCGTTGCCAGAATGACCGCGTCTGCCGGGTACGCGCCTGCCAGCGTTTCCACGGTCAAACGGTCGGTCCATGTCAGCCCCACGGCCTCGGTCTGCACGAATTGCACCCCCAGCCGCCGGGCGTTCTCGATGCTGCGGCGTTCCAGCTCCGGCCCGGAGACCGGCTGGGCGAAGCCATAATAGTTTTCGATCTTTTCGGCGCGTGCCAGCGCCCCGGAGCCCTTGGTCAGCACGGTGGTCTGCACCCCGGCGCGCACGGCGTACAGGGCAGCGGACACCCCCGCCGGGCCGGAACCTACGATGACGATGTTGGACATGGTGTTGCTCCTTTGCATGGTTCTTTGCCCTTATTATACACCAAAGCCGCGCAGATTTCTGTGACCGGGTCGCAAAAACTTTTTGGGCGGCGGGCACTGTTCAAGCTCCGGGGCGTGTGCTATACTGTTGTCATGTTAAAATTTCTGCCACAGGGGGCTTTTGCTTTATGTCCAAACAACGTCTGCTTTTTATCACCACCGGCGGCACCATTGCCAGCGTACGCACCCAGCAGGGGCTGAAGCCCGTGCTTACCAGCGAGGAGCTGCTTGCCCATCTGCCGGAATTGAAGGAGCTGTGCTGCCCGGAAACGCTGGCGCTGTGCAGCATCGACAGCACCGACCTCGGGCAGGAGCACTGGCTCATGATGGCACGCGCCATTCAGGAAAACTACGCCTTGTACGATGGCTTTATCATCTGCCACGGCACGGATACGCTGGCGTACTCTGCGGCGGCGCTCTCTTATCTCATCCAGAACGCGGATAAGCCCATCATCCTTACCGGCGCCCAGCAGCCCATCTCCAACGAGATCACGGATGCCAAGAAAAACCTGCGGGACAGCGTGGTCTGCGCCATCGACCCGGGCAGCCGGGGCGTGATGGTGGTGTTTGGCGGGCACGTCATCGCGGGCACCCGCGCCAAGAAGAACAAGACCATCAGCTACGACGCCTTTGCCTCGGTCAACTTCCCGGAATTGGCGCTGGTGCAGGGCGACCGGCTGGTGCGGTACATCCCCTCGCCGTGGCCCACCGGGCCGGTGGAGTTCAGCCGCACGCTGGACAGCCGGGTGTTCCTGCTCAAGCTGACCCCGGGCATGTCCCCGGCGCTCATCCCGGAGATCTTCCACCTGTACGACTGCGTCATCGTGGAGAGTTTCGGCGTGGGCGGCATCCCGCAGCAGCTGATGGACGCCTTTGCCGCCGGGCTGGGCGATTACGAGACCACCCACAAGGTGCTCATCATGACCACGCAGGTCACCTACGAGGGCAGCGACGTGGGCGTGTACGAGGTGGGCAAGCGGGTGCGCAACCGTTTCCGCTTTTTGGAAGCCCACGATATGACCATCGAGGCGGTGGTGACCAAAAGTATGTGGCTGCTGGCGCAGAACTGCGAAAGCTTTGACCAGCTGCAGCAGCGGTTCTACCGTCAGGTGAACTTTGACACCTTCTATCACTGAGCTGCGCTGCTGCGGGACGATTTTCAGCGGAAAAGTATTTTTATTTACAGCAAAACGCAAAAGCAGCCAGACCGGGCGGTCTGGCTGCTTTTATGCTTATAAAAATATTTTACTCTACCTCTTCATCCGCGAAGATCCACAGCACCTCGTTGATGTGGGAGCCGCTGCGGGAGTAGGGGGTCACACGGATGCAGAAGCTGCGGCCATCCGTCTTGCGGTAGCGGTGCTCCAGCAGGTTGCTGCTGAACACGGTGCTGCGCACAAGGCCGAAATCGAACAACTTTGCAAAGTTTTCTCTGTCCTCGGGCGCTACCAGCTTGTCGCGGTAGTTGGTCAACGCAGCGCGGAAAGAGCCGCCGCAGGTGTCCAGAACGGACTGGAAGTCGTCCGGCACAATAACGGGGCGCACGGTGTCCTCCTGCAAGTCCACCACGATTACAGTCTTGTACTTGGGGGCAAGCACCTTTAAAAAGTGCTCGGCATCCCGCTTTTCCTGCAGGGTGCGCTCCATCTTTTCATTCAGGCCTTCCAGCTGGCGGGCGCGGCCGTTGTGGTCGTAGTAAGCCTGCCGGTCCTGCCGCATGGCAGCCTCGGCCTTGGCGACAGCTTCGTCCAGATGGCGCAGGTCGGCGGTCTGCTGGATGCCTACGGAAATAACATAGTCCTTTTCCTTCAAAAAGGCGCGCATCCGGTCCGCAGTGCTCCACACGCTGTAAGGCGGCTCGTTGGGGGTCAGGATGACAAATTCATCGCTGCCGATGCGGTACACCCGGCTGGTGGCAAAGAACTTGCGGGCGGCGTTGGCCAAGCAGCACAGCAGGGTGTCGCCGCTGCGGTGGCCCAGATGCTCGTTTACCTCGTGCATCCCGACCACATCAATGTAGGTGCACACCACGGATTCGTACCCGCTGTTGGGCAGCTCCCGCAGGTCGGCTTCGTACCGGCTGCGGTTGGCAAGGCCGGTCAGGGTGTCGTGGCTGTAAGAGAAGTCCAGCTCCTCGCTGAGCTGGTCGGCCTGTGCGTCGTTGCGCACCAGCACAGTCGCCCACGGGTTCTGGGCACAGCAGCCACGGCAGGGCAGCACCTCTGTGGTGACCCAGATATACTGGCCGGACACATTCTCGCGGTAGCGGTAGAACTCCGGCGCGGTGGCGTGGTACAGCACAGAGCGCAAGGCCTCCAGATCGGTCTGCTCCAAGAACAGGTCTGCGTCCTCTTCGTGCACGATCTTCTCGTTCACCAAGCGGTCGCAGTAGTTGACAAAATCCTCTTCCTTTTCCAGATCTGCACCCAGCAGGCGGGCGTCCCGCTTGATCACCCGGTACGCACCGGTGGCAAGGTTCAGCAGCGAGATCTCCAGCACGTTGTCGGTAAAGATCTGGTAGGCCTGCAAGGCCAGCGCGGTCTTTTCGGTGCCCGGGTTCTCCACCCGGCGGTCGCGGCGCATCAGGTCGCGGCGCAGATCCCAGTAATCCTGATTGGTGGGATCTGCCAGCAGTTTTTCGGCGTTTTCCACCGGCATGGGCTTGAAGAAGTAGTAGCCCTGCGAATACAGGCAGTCTGCGGCTTGCAGCATGGACACCTGCTCCGGGGTCTCCACACCCTCGGCGATGATGGGCAGGTTCAGCCGGTGTGCCATATCCACCACCGACTCCACGATCTGCACGCCCTTGCTGCGGTTCTCCTGATTCATGTCGATGAGCTTCATGTCCAGCTTGATGGCATCGACGTTGGTATCCTTGAGCATATTCAGCGAGGAATACCCGCTGCCGAAGTCGTCCATCATCACCGAGAAGCCCTTGCGGTGCAGGCCCTGAATGGCGCTTTCCACCATCTGGGTGTCCTCGGCTACCATGGTCTCGGTGATCTCGGCCAGCAGGAGCTTTGGCTCCAGCTTATATTTTTCCACCAGATCCGCAAAGATCTGCGGCACATCCAGATTGAGGATATCCTGCACCGAAACGTTCACCGACACCGGCACAAGGTTGCTGCCGCTTTCCTGCCACTTCTGCAAAGTCTGGCAGACAGATTCCCAGATGTACTGGTCCAGCCTTGTCACAAGGCCGGTGCGCTCCAGCAGCGGCATGAACTCGGCGGGAGGAACACAGCCCCGGGTGGGATGGTTCCAGCGCACCAGCGCCTCCATGCCCACGATGGCGCGGGTGATGCTGTTGCACTTGGGCTGCAAAAAGAAGCAGAATTCGTGGTTATCCAGTGCGCGCTCCAGCTCGCCCAGCAGCTGCTGCTGTTCTTTCAGCTCATTGAGCATGGTGGGCTCAAAGCGGTGCAGGTAGCCGCTGTCGGTCGTCACACCGGCGATCTGCGCATAGTTGCACAGGGTGGCGGCATCTGCACCGGGGTTTGCCTGCACAGGGCACACGCCCATTACCATAAAGAAGGTGACATCCTGCCTTCCGGCAGCCATGCAGGCCTGCAGCGTAGCAAGCACGGCGGTCTGCTCGGCCTTTTCGTCCGGCAGGCACAGGAAAAAGTCATCGTTTCCAAAATAGCCCACAGGATAGCCGGTCTGCTTGCTGTAACCCAGCAGACAGTTTGCCACGGTTTCCAGCAGAGCATCGCCCTTTTCGGTGCCGTAAAGCTCGTTATAAAGCTTGAAGTGCTGGATATCCACAGCGGCAACAGCCCATTCTGTTCCCTGATGCGCGGTCAGGAATGTATGCAGGGCCTGTAAAAATGCGTCCTTGCGGTCGATCCGCCCCAACGCAGCAGATGCCGGTGCGGCGGCATCTGTTTTGGTCTTTCGTTCCTCTGACATAACGATTCCTCACAATTTGGATAGTTTCAATACGGATAAGCCGATTGCGGTCGGTTTGTATACTTTATAATCAGTATAACACGGTTTAAGTCGTTTTGAAATAGTTTTTTCACACTTTTTAACAACATTATTCGAGCGAAGTGCAACAAAAATGCCACACACGGCGGAGCCGGTGCGGCATTCGGGGTCATTTGGTATTCTTGTTGTCGTCCTTGTTTTCCTGTTCGGCGCGGTGCAGCATCTCCCGCAATGTGGGCAGACTGCGCAGCTTGCTGCCGTGCCGGAGCTTCGGGTAGGCACGCAGCATACGGCGCGGGCCCACGATGCGGGGGGTGCGCAGCAGCTGCGCCTGCATCTCCTCGCTGCGCTGCTGCAGCTCTGCGGCCAGCTGTTCCAATTGCAGCAGCTCGGCGGCGCGCTCGGCAGTGCCCTTGGCAGCAAGGCGGGCGGCGTTGGCAGCTTCGGCAGCGTTCAGGCGGGCGTCCTCGCTGGCGCGGCGGGCAGCCTCGGTAGCCTCGGCAGCCTTGGCGCGGATGGCAGCCATGGTCTCACGGGCAGAGGGGCGCTTTCCGGCAGCATCCCGCGCTTCGGCGGCGGCAAGCTTGAATTGCAGCCGTCCCTCGTCCAGCTTCTTGTCGGCGTTCAGGGTGGTGGCGGTCAGCTTGGGCACATAACCGGCATCAAGTATCTCGGTATAGCTGCTTTCCACTGTAAAGCGCAGCGCAGTGCCTTCCGTCAGGCGGGCATCTTCTATAAAAATATTATTTGCCGAATCCGCGTCTGCCGAATCCGCGTCGCTCTCTGTTGCGGCGTTTACGATAGAGATCGTGCCGTCGGCATCGGCCAGCTCGCCCCGGATGGTCTCGGTGAGGGCATCGGCCAGGTTCTGGGCGCGGGTCAGCTGCTGCACCTCGATGTAGGCTTCGGCGCAGGGCTTGACCAGCGTGACCGCCGCCGTGCCAAACAGTGCCAGCAGCACCAGGCAGACCATCAGCTCCACGAGGGTGGTACCTTTTTTATTGTTCAGCGGGGTGGTCATGGGGTCGTGTCCTCTTTTGTGTCGTCTTTATCTTCGTCCACTTTTTTGTAGTAACGGGTGAAGGTATGCGTGGCAACAGCCTCATCGTTATCGTCTTTGACCTTAGCCTGTATGGTCTGTATTTCCACATCCTTGACGGCAAAGACCGTGCTGAAGCTCATCCTGGTCTTGGTGCCGGATTCGTTTTTCCACTCGGCCGCATCGTCGTTGACCGGGTAAAGTGCTTCGGTAAGCAGGTAGGCGTTATCGCGGGTGGTCTGCGCCTGGGCCGAGGCCCGCCTGGCAAACCGCAGCGACGCGGTAAACAGCGCCAGAAACAGCATAAGCAGCACGAAGGCCACCAGCACTTCCACGATGGTTTCGCCGCGGCGGTCACGGAGGGCGTTTTTCAATCTTTGCATAGTGCCACCTCCTTACTCATCATTGCCGTTGATGCGTGTAAAAATGCACGCACTATCCGTATCCATGCTGTAGCGCAGGTATAGTGTAGAAGCATTATTTTTTGTGACGGTACGTTCCTCACCGGTTGCCATTTTGGTCAATCTCAAAGCTGTATCGCCCTCGGCACCACTGAAGCTGTAACGAGTGTTTTCATTATCCAGCGTGTAATAGTAGCTGTAAATGCCGGTATGCTTGTACTTTCTGGTGTAGCTGTAGCTCTGGTCTCCCTTGACCACTTTGACGGTCACACGAATGACATAATCATCCACATTCATAGTGGAACCGTTCTCGCGCTGATTTCTCAGTTTGATGAGAAGGTTGCTCAGGTTCTCTGTGATGGGTTCGTTATCGATCACGTTGCCGCCTTCGTCCACATCGTCGCTGGGGTGCTTGTTCAGGGTGACGGTCATCTCGTCGATGCCCTCGGGCGCCTGCAGGGTAAACGTATGGTCGGTGTCGTCGCCGTAGGGGTTATCGATAGAGCCTTTTTTAACGTAGATATGGTTGATAAAGTAGCCGATGCTCTGGTCGTTCTCCTCGGTCATCGCGCCGTCTTTTTCTTTAGCGCCGGTGTAATGCAGCAGTTCCTGCTCCAGCACATCGGAGAAGCTGACGGCCAGCTCGTAGACGTCCTGCTCCGGCAGCTGGCGGTCGGCGTTGGCCATCATCAGCGAGGCCGCATACACAAGGGCGGCAGCCAGCGCCACAAACAGCGCGCCCAGGCACAGCACTAAGATCATGGCAAGGCCCTGCTGGTCCCGCAGCGGGCGGTTGCGTTTTGGGGGCATGGTGCGCCCTCCTTTCTGCTTTTTTAAATCAAGGGCAATACCGCACAATTCTAAGTGCCGATACGGCGGGAATTGTGCGGTGTTGCCCAAGGTCAGGCCGCCGGGGCGGCGGTTTCGGGGGTATCCTCTGCCCTGGGGTCGTTGGCCGGGGGCGTGGGGTCCGTCTCCCCTGCCCGGCCCGTGCTTTGTGCGGGCTGGGGGTCGGCTTCCGCCATGGCGAACACCGGGCGGGCGGCATCCTCGGTCATGGCCTGGCCCTCTGTGCGCAGGGAGACTTCCAGCCGGTCGGAATCGACGGTCTTTTCGCCGTTGCCCACAGCCCAGATGGTGACCTTTTCGGTGTACTTCTCCAGTGCTCTGGTCTCGTCGTTGTCGCCGTCGGCGCGCTGGGTCATATCAGGCAGGGTAAGGCGGTAGCCCAGGGAATAATCGGTCATCTCGGCCTGGCGCAGGGCCGGCACGGTCTTGATGCGGTAGCTGGGGTTATCGTTGTCGATAGCGTGGTGGCCGGTCAGAGTGATGGGCTGGCTGACCAGCTCCGTCACTTCGGACGTCGTACCGTCATCATTCGTCACCGTGCGGGTCACCTGCACAATGCTCAAATCGTACCAGACATACTCATCCTCGGTGCCCTCGTTTGCAATGTTGCGGGCGGCCTCGGTGATGTCCAGCCAGTTGGCCGGGTCGTTTTCGTTCAAGCCAGACGGCAGTTTTTCCACCTTCAAAATATCTCCGCGGTGGGTCGTTATAGTTTGCGTACCATCGTCATTTTCCGTTACCACATCCGCCGGGGCCACGGTAAAGCGGATGTCGTAGCCTTCCTCGTTCGGGTCGTCAGCGGGCATATCCGCGGCAGGCGTCACGTGGAAGCGGTACTTCTCGGCAAAGTTGCGGGTGGTGCCGTCGGTATCGGTGTACTCGTTGACGGCAGGCCACTGCACAGCGTACTGGTGGATGGTGATCTCTGCGCTGTCAGGTTTCCAGGCTTCGCCCTCGGTGCCGTACAGCTTGCCCTCCACCGTGGATTCCACCGAGGTCACGCTGAGAACGCCGTCTTTTTCCGGCTTGTCCAGCTGGATCTTGGGCAGGTGCAAAGCGCCTGCGGCCTGGGCATAATCGTCCGGCACGTAGAACTTCCAGGAGGAGGAGGTAGCTGCCGACTCGCTGTTGGCCACCATGGCGCGCAGGGCGGGCAGCAGGTAGCGGTTGGCGTCGGCGGGCTGCATGGTAAAAGCGTTGGCGTTGGGCGTGACCGTGTAGGACACGGTGGTGCCATCGCCGCTGACCTGGGTCTCGCTGCCCACGGTCTTGGAGGCTTCGGGGATCATCAGCGTTGCCTTATCCTCACGCAGGGCGGCATTCAGGGCGTCCAGGTTTTCCTTGGTGGGGTCGTCCATCCAGATCTTGGCCTTGGCGCAGGCGTCGTTGTAGGCGGCCTCATCATCAAACAAATAGCCGGTAAAGAAGTAGCTGGCGGCGTCGGCCTTGTCCACCGTCATCTGGATGGTCAGGTCATTGCAGAAAGCGTTCATCAGCGGCAGAGCGTCATTGACGGCCTTGCCCGTCCAGGTAAAGTCCACCTTGCTGATGGCCGGGGCCTCGGTGCGTTGGATGATGGTCTGCGGGTCGCTGACCTCGCCGTTGGGGCTGCGCAGCACGGTGGTGTCGCCGTCTGCCGGGCAGGCCACCACGTAGAACACCAGCGTTTCGCCCTGGTAAGCTTCCAGGTCCACGATGGTCTGGGTGTCTTTGATGAGCGTGGTGCTGTCGCCATCCGCCGGATGCAGCTTAAAGGCTTCGCCCAGGGTGGTGCCGGCGGCGTTGGTGGTCTGCACCTGTGCCCACAGCTCATAGTGGTCCACGCGTTCATCCGAGACGGCAGGCCAGCTGATCTGATAGCGGGTCTGTTCGGCATTGCTGGTATCCACGGGGAACACCTGGCCGGGCTCGCCCACCTGCTGCAGGCGGCGCAGCACGGTATAGACGGCGGTGTCGGCCGCGCCGATGCCCTGGGTGGTGCCGGTGGTATCGCGGGTGACGCGCAGGCGCACTTTATCAAAGCGCCAGCTGTTGCTGCCGCCCGCAAGGTCGGTATCGATAGGGAGAGTGTAGCTGTAGGTGCCATCCTTGTACTGGACTTTGCTGTTGGCATCATCCGGCAGGGTGATGGTCTCCTCCGCCGTAGAAATTACATTGCCGTTTTCATCCCTGGTTTCGGTCACACCGTACAGCGTCAGCTTATACTTGGTGTTGCCGCCGCTGGTAGCCGCCTCGCCGGGTTGGGTCCAGGTAAAGGTGTAGGCCAGCTGGTTGTCGTTGGCCAGCTTGTCGGCGTCGTAATTCAGGTACAGGTCGCCGTCGGCAGGCACGCCCGTCAACTTCGGGGCCTGGGCAACGGTGATGTTGTTTTGTTCAAAAATGACCTGGTTCGCGGCATAGCCGGCCCAGTTGCTGTAGTCTGTCAGATTCTGGCTTACAAAATACAGCGGGGTCAGGTTGGCAAAGCTGTAGCCGTTGCTTTCCCGCACGATTTCCAGGCCGCCATACCAGGACGCCGGGCGGGCGGGAGAGGAAGCCTGCAGCTTGGCCAGAGCTTCGGCATCGGCAGCATCCCAACGGGTGACCACATCCCCCAAACCGCTGGTGACCGGCACAGCCACGACCGTCCAGTTATCATAGTTGGTCAGGGTGTCGTCCGGCAGGTTATTGAAGGTAAAAGTAGTGTTGCTGTTGGGCACAACGTTCTGGCGTGCAGCCAGCGTGATGTACTGGCCTTTGAGATGGACAACCTCGCCGTTCAGCGTGACGGCCTCATCGCCCAGGCAGCGGCCCATGAGCATGACGCGGTAGGTTGGCTGTGTGCCGCTGACGCTGGCGGTAAAGTTCAGCGTAACCGTTACGGTCAGGTCGTCGATGGTAGCGCCGGTAATTTCGACATTTTTGGCAGCAAGTCTGCCCTCGGCCAGGCCGGAGTTGCTGTTGCCCCATGTGTTGTCGCCGGGAACCACGACCCAGGAGACCGGCATATACACCGTCTCGTCATACTGGCCGGAACGCATCCAGCGCTGGTCGCTGCTGGTGGCTTCCGCCGTCATACGCTGGCTGCTGCCAAGTCTCTCCGAAATGCGTTTGGGCGTGGTATTCCCATTGCTGAATTGGTAGGTGTCGCCGTTATCGCCGCCGACCTTGACTGTGACGCTCCAATCGGCCAGGCCGCTGTTCTGCATCAACTTATCGTATTCATCGGCATTGGTCAGCACCAGCTTTTGGCTGAACTGAACATGGCCGCCCTCCTCCGGCGTGGGCATCAGGCGAACTTCCAGCTCCGGCGTGGGCAGGGCGCGGACAAACTGCTGCCGGCCCGAAGCAGCTGCCGTGCCGGTACCCTTGCTGTTGACGCCGGCCACGCTGACCTTGAAATAGCGGCCCTTCCACTCGGCCTTACTTTCAAAGGTAAAGCGGGTGTCGTAGGCATCGGCCTCCAGCAGGGAGGTGTTGCCGATACGGTCGCCGTTTTCATCGGTCTCGTAAACGGTGATATGGTAGTAGATGGCCGGGCTGCCGGTGGTGGGGGCATTCCAGGTCACGTTATAACGGCCGTAAATACTCTCGTTGCCGGAACCGGTAGCATCACTGCGTTCGATCTTCAGCCCTGTGGGGGCATCCGGGGTGCTGTTGTCCAGGATATTGCTGTAGTAGCGTTGGAGCACCTCATCGGTAATATCTTCCTTACTGGTCTTGTTGTCACCGTTGACGTCGTCGAAGAGGAGCAGGATCTTGCCGACATAGCCGACATTCCATTTC
>ERZ773190.2747-NODE-2747-length-12952-cov-8.762193_pt1 | contig 12952 bp, 9 predicted proteins | sample MGYA00511111_ERZ773190 | MGnify/ENA primary metagenome ERZ773190 (study PRJEB29015, sample SAMEA2737777) | human gut metagenome | biome: human gut; feature: human-associated habitat; material: faeces | place: China | collected 2012 ... | reverse complement strand
ACGGCGTGGCCTGCAAAAACCAGATCCCCGGCCCCGGTGCCAAGGGCGTGGGCGATACGGCCATCCGCAATTATAATAAGTGGGCGGAGATCCGGGTGAACATGGACACCCTGTGCGAGAACGGCACCCCCGACACCGGTGTGGAGCTGTTTGGCAAAACCTTCAAGTATCCCTTCTTTGCAGGCCCTGTGGGTGCGGTGAACCTCCACTATTCCGACACCTACACCGATATGACCTACAATGACGTGCTGGTGCGCGCCTGTGCCGAAAACGGCATTGCCGCCTTTACAGGTGACGGCACCAACCCCGACGTGATGACTATGGCCACCAGGGCCATTGGCGCTGCAGGCGGCTGCGGCGTGCCCACCATCAAGCCCTGGAACATCGACACTGTCAAGGCCAAGATGGAGCAGGCCAAGGCCAGCGGCTGCTTTGCCGTTGCCATGGATGTGGATGCCGCCGGTCTGCCCTTCCTGAAGAATATGACCCCGCCCGCCGGCAGCAAGAGCGTTGCCGAGTTGGCCGAGATCGTCAAGCTGGCCGAGCGCCCCTTCATCGTCAAGGGCGTGATGACCGTCAAGGGGGCTCTCAAGGCCAAGGAGGCCGGTGCTGCTGCCATTGTGGTCTCCAACCACGGCGGCCGTGTGCTGGACCAGTGCCCCGCCACCGCCGAGGTCCTGCCGGAGATCGCAGAGGCTCTCAAGGGCAGCGGTGTGAAGATTCTGGTGGACGGCGGCATCCGCACCGGCGTGGATGTGTTCAAGGCGCTGGCTTTGGGCGCTGACGCTGTGCTCATTTGCCGCCCCTTTGTCACCGCAGTCTACGGCGGCGGCGAGGAAGGCGTGAAGTGTTACATCGACAAGATCGCCGCCGAGCTGGCCGATACCATGCAGATGTGCGGCGCGCACTCTCTGGCCGAGATCACCCGGGATATGGTGAGGATCTGATAAGATGACATGAAAAAGCGGCATCTTTCCGTTTGTACGGAGAGGTGCCGCTTTTTGCTGCATATCAAAAAATTACTTCAACGTTCCATCCAGTACCTGCTGGTAATACCAGGGTTTCGGTGCGCGGAAAGTCTTGCCGGAAAGGTCGGCGAAGTCGGGGGAGGTGAAGCGGGGGAGGACCAGCTCCCAGGCGCAGAGAGCCTGATACTTGAGCTTGAGCTCCCGGTTGGCGGTGTTGTTGCCGTATTTGCTGTCGCCCAGGATGGGGCAGCCGATGCTTGCCATGTGGGCGCGGATCTGATGAGTGCGGCCGGTGATGAGCCGGACCTTGAGCAGGGCCAGACGGCCGGAGACGGCAACGGTCTCATACTGGGTCTCCACGTCCTTGGCACCGGGCTGCTTGTCGGGCACGATCTTCACGATGCCCCGGTCTGCATCCTTGAGCAGGTAGCCGCCCAGGGTGCCGTCCGGCGGGGTGGGGCGGCCAAAGGTGACGCAGAGGTAGGTCTTTTTGACCTCGCGGTTCTTGATGACCTCAAGGAACAGCTGCTCGGCCTCGGGGGTCTTGGCGATGAGGACCAAGCCGCTGGTGCCGGTGTCCAGCCGATGGCAGAGGGCCGGGGTGTACAGATCGTTCTCCTTGTACTCACCCTGTTGGTTGAGGTAGAGCAGAGCACGGTTGAGCAGGGTATCGTCCTCGGGGCCGTCCACGGCAAGGCCAGCGGGTTTGTTCACCACAAGAATCTGCGGGCAGTCGTAGATGACCTGTGCCGGGCCGCGGGCGTTCTTCCACGCCGGGCCTTCCACCCGCTTGTCGGCATCCAGCACCTCGTCCAGGATGAACAGCTTGATCTCGTCGCCCGCCATTACGCGGGTGGAAAGGGGCTGCTTTTTGCCGTTCAGCTTGATCTTGTTCTCCCGCAGAGCCTTGTTCAGGCGGCCCGGGTTCAGTGCCGGGAACTGCTGCATCAGATAGTTGTCGAGCCGGGTAGGGGCCAGACATTTTACTTTTAAGATTTTCACGGAAATTTTCCTCTCTATCTTGAAATAGAATGTGTCTTTGAATCGTTTTTATTGTAGCGGAATAAATCTACCGCGTCAAGAAAGAAGGTATTTTTATGAACCTGAAATATAAGATTCTGGCTGTTCTGGCTGCGGGCATCGCATTGACGGCCTGCGGCGGCTCCGGCACCCCCGCCAGCACCCCCGCATCCAGTGCAGTGCCGGCCTCCTCCCATGTGGCAGAGGAAGGGGTCACGGAGCCCATCAACATGCTGACGTGGACGCTGGATGACCTCGACAGGGAGGACACGGTCACCTTTATTCCGGCGGAGATCACCTCCGGTGTGCAGAACGGTAAATTGACTGCAAAGGTGTTCAGCTACGACCTTTATAAAAAAGAGGAGATTGAAAACCTTGCCGTTGGCGACAAGATCACCCTCCACGAAGAGGGGGCTGCATGGAACCAGTTTGTGACCGTTGCAGTGGAGAGTATCGAGAAAAACGATCAGTACCATCTTGTCACCATCAATGGCGGCATGGAGGAGCAGTACGGTCTTGACCTGAAGCTGGAGGAGGATGGCACCTACCGCACGATGACCTTTGACGACTACCCTGTCTACTATGAGATGGGCGAAAAGACGCTGCCGCTGGCAGAGGACGTGGTGCTGAAGGACAGCTCTGCTGACCCGCAGGCCGAAGCGGTGGAGACCACCGGCGCTTCTGCCGTGGCAGCTGCCATCAATGCGGATCCGGACAATTGGACGGTGTATAATACCACGTTGGTGGTGCAGGGCGGCAAGGTGCAGGAGGTGCGCCGCATCTGGGTGCCGTGACTTCTCAGGCGCTGCCGCTGGCCTGCCTTGTCTATGAGGAAAGGTTTTTGCCGGAAAAGAGTTGACAAACGCAGAGCCCATGCTATAATTTAAGTGTACGCAAGGGGCGAATATGCGCCTTTGCGGAAAAACGTGAATTATGACAGATGGCAATGATGGGGTCAGAAATGCACACCGCCGCCCAGAGAGAGCGCTCCCAGCTGCAAGGCGCTCCGGCAGGTCTCGTTTCGTGCCGCCCCGGAGCTTCCGGCGAAACAAGTCGGACGCAGCGCAGCGTTACCGCGCCGAAAGCGGCAGGGGACAAGCAGTTTTATCCTTTGCAATTTGGGTGGTACCACGGAGCAGTTTTACACAGCCTCGTCCCTTTTGGGATGGGGCTGTTTTTGTTTTTGCGCCTGCCCGCCCCTCTGCCATAACACCATAAAAACTGACGTGCAAACGCCAAGGACAATTGAGGAGAGAAAACCTATGCAATGGACCGGTTTGAATGAACTGCGTGAAAAGTACCTGAGCTTCTTTGAGAGCAAGGGCCACCTGCGTCTGGACAGCTTCCCGCTGGTGCCGAAGAACGACCCCAGCCTGCTGCTGATCAACAGCGGCATGGCCCCCATGAAAAAGTGGTTCCTGGCGCAGGAAGAGCCGCCCCGCCACCGTGTGACCACCTGCCAGAAGTGCATCCGCACCCCGGATATCGAGCGCGTGGGCATCACTGCCCGCCACGGCACCTTCTTTGAGATGCTGGGCAACTTCTCCTTCCAGGATTACTTCAAGGAGGAGGTCATTCCCTGGGCATGGGAGTTCCTGACCAGCGACGAGTGGATGGCTATCCCCAAGGATAAGCTGCACATCTCCGTCTACGAAGAGGACGACGAGGCTTACGATATCTGGACCAAGAAGGTGGGCATTGCTCCGGACCACATGGTGCGTCTGGGCAAGGAGGACAACTTCTGGGAGCACGGCTCCGGCCCCTGCGGCCCCTGCTCTGAGATCTACTATGACCGCGGCCTGAAGTACGGCTGCGGCAAGCCGACCTGCGGCGTCGGCTGCGACTGTGACCGCTTCATGGAGATCTGGAACCTCGTGTTCAGTCAGTATGATGCCGACGGCAAGGGCAACTATGAGCTGCTGGCCAAGCCGAACATTGATACCGGCATGGGCCTGGAGCGTCTGGCCGTCGTCATGCAGGATGTCAACAACCTGTTCGAGGTCGATACCGTTGCCGCCGTTCTGCACCACGTCGAGCGCATCTCGGGCAAGAAATACGGCGAGAACGAGAAGGATGACATCTCCATCCGTGTGATTACCGACCACATCCGTGCCACCGTCTTTATGGCCTCCGACGGCATCCTGCCGTCCAACGAGGGCCGCGGCTACGTCATGCGCCGTCTGCTGCGCCGCGCCGCCCGCCATGGCCGTATGCTGGGCATCAACCGCCCGTTCCTGACCGAGCTGGTCGAAACGGTCATCGAGTCCAGCGAGGCCGGTTACCCCGAGCTGCGCGAGCATGAGTCTTATATCAAGAAGGTCATCGGCACCGAGGAGCTGCGCTTTGGCCGCACCATCGACGCCGGTCTGAACATCCTGACCGGCATGATGGGCCGCCTGAAGGAGGCCCATGAGAAGGTCCTGTCCGGTGTCGAGGCGTTCAAGCTGAACGATACCTTCGGCTTCCCGCTCGACCTGACACGTGAGATTGCCGCCGAGGCAGGCTTTGCCGTCGATGAGGCTGCATTCCATATCGAGATGACCAAGCAGCGTGAGCGCGCCCGCGCCGAGCGCCTGGCCAAGGATATTTCCGGTTGGAGCGCTGACCTGTTCGGTGAGCTGACCGCCGAGCCCACCCAGTTTGACGGCTACGAGACCCTGTCCGAGAAGGCTAAGGTTCTGGCTCTGTCCGACGGGGAGGAGCTCGTCGATGCCATCGCCACCGACGAGGCGGGCGAGGCCAAGGACGGCGTGCTGGTCGTGCTGGACCGTACCCCGTTCTATGCAGAGATGGGCGGTCAGGTCGCTGACCACGGTTATCTTGTCAGCGGCGACGCCAAGCTGAAGGTTACCCAGGTCAAAAAGACCCCGAAGGGCTATTTCGTCCATACCTGTGAGCTGCTGGACGGCACCATCCACGTTGACGACGAGGTCACCGCTTCCGTCGATGAGAAGCGCCGTGCCGCCATCTGCCGCAACCACACCGCCACCCACCTGCTGCAGAAGGCCCTGCGCGAGGTCCTGGGCGAGCATGTCCATCAGGCCGGCAGCTATCAGGACGACCAGATCACCCACTTCGACTTTACGCATTTCAGCGCCGTCAGCCCCGCCGAGCTGGCCGAGGTCGAGCGCCGCGTCAACGAGAAGATTTACGAAGCTCTGCCCGTCACCGTCAAGAACCTGCCCATCGAGGAAGCCAAGAAGATGGGCGCTATGGCTCTGTTCGGTGAGAAGTACGGCAGTGTCGTCCGCGTTGTCGACGCCGGCGGCTGGAGCACCGAGTTCTGCGGCGGCACCCATGTCACGAACACCGCACAGATCGGCTGCTTCAAGATTTTGAGCGAGTCCAGCGTGGCTGCCGGTATCCGCCGCATTGAGGCTACCACCGCCTTCGGCGTGCTGGATCTGCTGGATGACCGCACCGAGATTTTGGCCAAGACCGCTGTTGCCCTGAAGGCCAACAACCTGAAGGACGCTCCGGCCCGCGCCGAGGCACTGGCTGCTGAGCTGAAGGAGACCGCCAAGCAGCTTGAAATCCTGAAGGCCCAGATGGCTGCCGCCAAGATCGACGGCCTGTTTGAGAACGCCGCCGACATCGACGGCGTGCGCATCGTCTCCGCCTACCTGACCGGCACTGGTGCCGATACCCTGCGCGACATGGTCGATAAGGTGCGCGATAAGGCCCCCAACGCCGTGACTGTGCTTATCGGCAGCGACGGTAATAAGACGATGATGGCTGTCGGCGTTTCCAAGAACGCCATGGCCCGCGGCCTGAAGGCAGGTGCCCTCGTCAAGAAGATTGCCGCTATCGCAGGCGGCAACGGCGGCGGCAAGCCCGACTTCGCTATGGCCGGTATCCGCGACACGTCCAAGATCGACGACGCGCTGAACGCCGTCCCCGAAATCGTCAAGGCGGAAATGAATCAGTAATTCTTTACCATAAAATCCACTGCAAAGGAGGGATTCCGGATGGAGGATTGTCTGTTCTGCAAGATCGCCGCAGGCGAGATCCCCTCGAACAAGCTGTTTGAGGACGACAAGCTGCTGGCGTTCTACGACATCGACCCGCAGGCTCCCGTGCATTTTCTCGTCATCCCGAAGCAGCACATTGCGTCTGCCGCAGCCCTGACCGAGGATGACGCCGCGCTGCTGGGCCACATCTACGCGGTCATTGCGCAGCTGTGCAAAAAGCTGGGCGTCGACGAGAGCGGCTACCGCGTTGTGACCAATGTCGGCGCGGACGGCGGCCAGAGCGTTAAGCACCTGCACTTTCATGTGCTGGCCAAGCGCAGCCTTGCATGGCCTCCGGGCTGATGCCGGGCGTTGCACAAAACACTTGTGAATCAATAAAGAGAGGTAAACTAACATGGCAGATACCTATACACTGCACATTGCGGGTCTGACCCGTGAGCTGCCCATCTGCAAGGTCAATGACCACATGGATATTGCCGCTTTCATCATGTTCAGTGATGTGGAGCTGACCGAGGCATGCGCCGCAGCTCTGCTGAAAAAAGCCCCCGAGTTTGACGTGATCCTGACCGCCGAGGCCAAGGGCATCCCTCTGGCCTACGAAATGGCGCGCCAGAGCGGCAAATACTGGATCCCCGCCCGCAAAGGTCCGAAGCTGTATATGCGTGAGCCTGTCATCATCGAGGATCAGTCCATCACGACTGCCGGTAAGCAGACGCTGGTCATCGACAAGAAGGACATCGAGTATATGGACGGCAAGCGCATCCTGATCGTGGATGACGTTATCTCCACCGGCGGCTCCCTGCATGCACTGGAAACGCTGGCCGCCAAGAGCACCGGCACGGTAGTCGGCTGCTGCGCAGCACTCGCTGAGGGCGACGCTGCCAAGCGCACCGACATCTTCTTCCTGGAGCCGCTGCCGCTCTTCCTGCACTAAGCAATGAAACGAAAGCTCGGTTGGTTTGGTCTCGGTTTTGCCGGGGCTGAGCTTGCTGCGGCCTTTCTGCCGCCGCTGGTCTGTGTGCCCGCGGCGGCATTTTTGGTATGCCTGGCGCTATTATGGATAAAACGCCGCAGAGACAGCGCCATCCCGGTACTGGGTGCGCTGTGCGGTCTAGCGTGGTTTCTGGTGTTTACCCTTGTATGGGTACGGCCCGTCAAGGCACTGGCCGGGCAGACCGTGACCTGCATGGCGGTGGTGGAGACGGACGCCGATGCTTCCTACAGCGAAAGCCGTCTGCGCGGTACGCTGCGGCTGACTGAAATTGACGGCAGGGCGGCCAACGTAAAGGTTCAGTGCGCGTCCTTTCCCGGCGAGAGTGCGGGGGAGCGGTTCACTGCAAAATTTGCGCTGACCGAGCTGCCCGACAACAAATACCGCCTGAGCCGCCAAAGCAAGGGTGTCTATCTGCAGGCGGAGTATCTGGGCAGCTACCACCCACTGAAAGCCAGCCGCGCGCCGCGGTTTGCGCTGTATCGGCTTCGGCAGCGCTGGTCGGCCACACTGCGCCGCTGGCTGCCGCGGCAGCTGGACGGCATCGAGGCCGCTATGCTGCTGGCGGACAAAAGCCGTCTGGATGACAGCGTGCAGCAGGCCTTCCGCACGGCGGGGGTATCGCATCTGCTGGCGGTGTCTGGGCTGCATCTGGCGCTGCTCTGCGGGCTGCTGGGCTTTGGCCGCAAATGGAAATTTTATAAGCCTCTGATTTTGCTGCGCGCTGCGGCGGCGCTGTTTTACCTGCTGCTGACCGGAATGCCGGTTTCTGTATCGCGCGCCGGGATCGTGCTGTTGGTGGCGTTGGTGGGGGACTTCTTCCTGCTGCCGCCCGACCTGCTGACCTCAACGAGCTTTGCGGCCATCCTGCTGGGGCTGCAAAACGCCTATGCGCCGTGCGACCTTGGCTTTCAGCTGTCGTTCTGCGCCGTCCTAGGCGTGCAGGCTGCGGCAGCACTGACCCGCACCGAGCAGCGCGCAGCACAGGACAAGCCTGCCGCCGTCAAGGCGCTATGCCAAGTGGCAGAGCCTGTGCAAACGGCAGCGTTTGCCAGCCTTGCCACGCTGCCGGTGCTGGTGGCCCACGGCATGGCGGCCAGCCTGGTCGGGGTGCTCTGCAACCTGCTGGTCGTCTGGATGGTCCAGCCCGCTCTGCAGCTGGGCATCCTGCTGCTGGTATGCAGCGCCGTGCCGTTTTTGGCGGCAATCACGAACCTGACGGCCCTCGTGCTGAGTCTTTGGCTCAAGGGGCTGCTCTGGCTGGTACGGTGCTGCGCTGCACTGCCGTTTGCGTCGATTTGTCTGCCGCAGCGGTACACGCTGTTTGCGCTGGCTGTGCTGGGCGCGCTGGCGGTCTGCTTCTGGCATGCCAGGCGGCTGCGGCTCTATCTGCCCGCGGCGGCGCTCTGCACAGTGCTGGCCGTGGGGCTGGGTGTCTGGATGCAGCGAGATGTTGTGCAGATCAATCTGGTCGGCGCATCCAACAATCCCTGCGTCGTCTGCTTGCAGAACGGGCAGGCTGTGGTGTTCTTCCGCGGCGGGGAGAGCAACCGGAGCGCCGTGCAGAACTATCTGGCCGGGCGCAGCAGACAGGAGCCCGCGCTGGTCGTTGACCTGCGCGCCAAGCCGACGCAGATGGAACTTTCCGCGGCAGAGGTCGTGACGGTGCAGGAGCTTGCCGACTTTACGACCCGTCCGGTGCTTGACGGATTGACGCTGGACCTGTATCATAATAAAAGCGCAAACCTCGCTGTGCTGGGCGTGGGGGAGCGGCACATTGCCGTGGGGGCAGGCAGGCTCGAGCTCGCAGAGCCGGTGCGGGTGGATGTCCTCTGCGCACCGGGCACGCTGTCCGATTCCGTGCGGCCCGACGCAATTTTGTACACCGCTGCCGCACCTCGCTGGCTGGACGACGCTGCAGGCTGCACCCTGCGCTATGGCGAGGACACGCCCGGACTGACCCTGCGCCCGGGCCGCAGCATGATTTGGGAGGAGGCACAGACGATTGCTGTACAGTGAAAAGGAGCTGGAAAAATGCCTGAAGGCAGGCTGCGCGCTCTACTATTTCTACGCATCGGACGAAGCGCTCGTCCACACGGCGGCGCAGAAGACGCTGAAATATCTGAACCGCGACGACCCCGAGACAACGGTGCTGGACGGGCCGACCCCCTCGGTGGAGGAGATCGTGCTAGCTGCCGGTACGATTTCATTCTTCGGCGGCAAACGCCTGGTACTCATGCCGCTGATCCGTCCGTCAACCTATTCCGACAAGGATTTGCAGGAGCTTTGCGACACGCTGGCCGACACCGAGAACGCCATCTTTGTGCTGACGAGCATCATCGAGGAGAGCTTCGGCAAACTGCGCCCCGGCAAGCGGGAGCAAAAGCTCATTGCCAGCTGCGAGAAGCTCGGCTACTGTGTACAGCTCAACCGCCCCACGGGCGCGGCTTTACAGGCCATGGCCCGCGATTGGGCGAAGGAGGCCGGTGCGGACTTTGCCCCCGGCGCCGAAGCTGCGCTGCTGGCCCGCTGCGGCGAGGATCAGTTTCTGCTTAAAAATGAGGTGGAAAAGCTGGCCGCGCTGGCCAACTACAGCACAATTACAAAAGAAATGGTCAGCCGGCTCGGCACGGTCACGCTCGACGCGGACACGTTCGATATGGTCAAGCTGCTGACGTGCGGCCAGGCCGATAAGGCCCAGCAAAAGCTGAAAACGCTGCTGGCACTGCAAAACGAGCCGATCATGATTACCGGCGCACTCATCAGCAACTATCTGGATCTGTACCGCGTGCTGCTGGGCCGCCGCAGCCGCCGGGGCCTCGGCGATGTGGCCAAGGACTTTGGCTACAAGGGCAATTGGAATTACCGCCTCAATTCTACCGAAAAAACCGCGCTGCGCTTCAAGCGTGCCCAGCTGGAGGACTGCCTGCACATCCTGCAAAGACTGGACACCGACCTGAAAAGCAGCAAGCTGGACGCCGACCTTTTAATGCAGAAGGCGCTGTGTGAGCTGGCGCTGGCCGGGAGGGCATAAATGCTGAAATTGGAACAAGCCCTGCTGGTGGAGGGCAAATACGACGCCGCACGCCTTAGCAATATCGTGGACGGCACGATCCTGACGACGGACGGCTTCCGGGTGTTCAAGGACGGCGCGCTGCAAAGGCTGCTCAAGCGCATTGCTGCAGCGCAGGGACTTATCATTTTGACAGACTCCGACGCCGCCGGGTTCAAGATTCGCCACTTTGTCACGGGTCTTGTCGGCGCGGAGCATGTCCTGCAGGCCTACGTCCCGGCGATTGCGGGCAAGGAGTCACGCAAGGCCGAGCCCGGCAAGGAGGGACTGCTCGGCGTCGAGGGCGTATCCGACGATTTGATTGTACAGGGCCTTGAAACCGCCCTGGCAAGTAAAACTGCTTGCCAGCAGAAAACGACCCAGTCGCGCTCCATCACGTACACCGATTTGTACGACTGGGGCATCTCCGGCACGGCCAACAGCGCCGAGAACCGCCGGGTGTTTTTGCGCCGCCTTGGTCTGCCGCCGCGGTTGAGCAAAAAGGAGCTACTGCAGGTGCTCAACACACTCTACACCTACGACGCTCTGAACGCCGAAATCAAAAAGCTATAAAAAATGCCCGGAACCGTGCAAGTGGTTCCGGGCATTTTTTATACGCGAGTAACGCGATCAGACTTCCAGCTTTTCTAATTCTGCCATCCACAGCGTATTGCAGGCGTCGCTGGGCATACGCCAGTCGCCGCGGGGGGACAGCGTGACCGAGCCGACCTTCGGGCCGTCGGGCAGACAGCTGCGCTTGAACTGCTGGGCAAAGAAGCGGCGGTAGAAATTCTTCAGCCACGCCAGCAGGACCTCCGGCTCATACCGGCCGTCAAAGGCTGTGCGGGCCAGATGGTAGATTTTTGTCGGACTGAACCCAAAGCGCAGCACATAGTAGAGATAGAAGTCGTGCAGCTCATACGGGCCGACGAGTTTTTCGGTCTGCTGGGCAATCGTGCCGTCTGCGGCGGTGGGCAGCAGCTCGGGGCTGACGGGGGTGTCCAGAATATCCACCAGCACGTCCCGCAGCGTGTCATTGCCGCAGGTGTCGGCCACGTACTGCACAATATGGCGCACCAGCGTTTTCGGCACGCCGGTGTTGACGCCGTACATGCTCATGTGGTCGCCGTTATAGGTGGCCCAGCCCAGCGCCAGCTCGCTTAAGTCGCCGGTGCCGATGACAAAGCCGCCGTTCTTGTTGGCATAGTCCATCAGCTCCAGAGTGCGCACGCGGGCCTGGCAGTTTTCAAACGTGACATCGTACTTGTCGGCGGGCTGGCCGATGTCCGCAAAGTGGCTCTTGACGGTCTCGGTGATGTTGATCTCGCCGAACGTCACGCCCAAAGCCTCGCACAGAATCTCGGCGTTGGAGCGGGTGCGCTTCGTCGTGCCGAAGCAGGGCATCGTCAGGGCCACAATATCCTTCGCGTCGCGGCCCAGCACCTTACAGGCGCGCACGGCCACCAGCAGGGCCAGGCAGCTGTCCAGCCCGCCGGAGATACCCAGCACGCCGCACTTGGCGTGGGTGTGCTCCATGCGCTTGGCAAGGCCCTCAGCCTGGATGCGCAGAATCAGCTCGCACCGCTCGGCGCGGGTCGCGGCGTCCTGCGGCACAAACGGCGTGCAGGAGACAGGGCGGATCAGCGCCAGCTCCACGGGCGGCAGCTCAAATTCCACAGTGGTGTAGCCGTTCGTTTCCGGCATAAACGTCGTGTTGCGCTGGCGCTCCTGCACCATGCGGCCCAGGTCCAGCTCGGTCACGGCATCCTCGCCCGCAAACGGTGCAGCGTCGGCCAGCAGACTGCCGTTCTCGGCAATCAGGTTGTGGCCCGCAAACGTCATGTCGGTGGTGCTTTCGCCGTGGCCTGCATCGGCGTAGAGGTACGCACACAGCAGACGTGCGCTCTGCCCGCAGACCAGCTCACGGCGGTAGGCTGCCTTGCCGACGGTTTCATCGCTGGCGGACAGATTTGCCACAACGGTAGCCCCGGCCAGTGCGTGGGCACAGCTTGGCGGGATGGGAGACCACAGGTCCTCGCAGACCTCGGCTGCCAGCACAAAGGCGGGCAGCTGTTTGCAGGCAAACAGAAGGTTCGTGCCGATCAGCGTCTCCTGCCCGGCCAGCTCGATGCACTCGGGCTCACGCATACCGGGGATAAAGTGGCGCTTCTCGTAAAATTCGCCGTAGTTGGGCAGGTGTACTTTCGGCACCAGACCCAGCAGCTCACCGTTGCAGAGCACCGCCGCACAGTTGTACAGCTTACCGTTATGGCGCACAGGCAGGCCGACGAGGACAACGACGTTCAGTCCCTCGCTGGCCTTCAAAATCGCGGCAAGGCCGTCCTCGGCCCCACGCAGCAGGGTATCCTGCAAGAACAGGTCACTGCAGGTGTAGCCAGTCAGCGCAAACTCCGGCAGGCAGAGCAGCTGCACATTTTTTTCGGCGTACTCGCGCATGACGCCGATGATCTGGTCGGCGTTGTAGGTGCAGTCGGCCACGCGCAGGGCGGGGCTGGCCGCAGCAGCGCGGATAAAGCCGTTTTCAAAAGCGGGAAAGCTGTACTTCATAGCCAAACTTCCTTTATCATAATCTATAAAAACTATCATAGCACAGTGGGCGAATTGCCGCAAGTGCGGGTTTTGAAGGGAAAATTTATTTTTCAAAAAGTAATATATACTTGACATAGTGTAAGGCGCGTGCTATAGTAAAGTCACAGCAAGAGGAAAGGAAACGAAGGCAATGGCAAAGAATCTAAAGCTGAAGGCCGCCCGCGCTGCGCTGGATATGACCCAGGCGGATCTGGCGGCGGTGGTGGGCGTGTCCCGCCAGACCATCAACGCCATTGAAAAAGGGGAGTATAACCCTACGATCAACCTTTGCCGCAGCATCTGCAGGGTGCTGGGCAAGACATTGGACGAGCTGTTCTGGGAGGAATGAGCGATGAACATA
>ERZ773190.2745-NODE-2745-length-12953-cov-4.715150_pt1 | contig 12953 bp, 14 predicted proteins | sample MGYA00511111_ERZ773190 | MGnify/ENA primary metagenome ERZ773190 (study PRJEB29015, sample SAMEA2737777) | human gut metagenome | biome: human gut; feature: human-associated habitat; material: faeces | place: China | collected 2012 ... | reverse complement strand
AAAATTAAAAAATGAATATTATTGAGTGGCTGAGAGTCATTTTTCTTGGCATCGTAGAGGGAATTACCGAGTGGCTGCCGGTCAGCAGTACAGGTCATATGATCTTGTTGGATGAGTTTGTACAGCTTTCTATGTCAGAAGCATTCAAAGAAATGTATCTTGTGGTGATTCAGTTAGGAGCGATCCTGGCGGTCGTATTGTTGTTCTGGAAACAGATCTGGCCATTTCAGAGAAAGTCAGATGGCACGAATAAGGTTCTTCCGGGATGGATCAAAGAAGATATCTTTGTGATGTGGCTTAAAATTGTCGTAGCCTGTATTCCGGCGATGATCATTGAGCTTGCAGCAGGTGATTATCTGGAGGCGCTGTTTTACAATTACAGAACAGTTTCCATTATGCTGATCGTTGTTGGTATTTTATTTATATTGGTAGAGGACTGGAACAAAAAGAGAACAGCAAAGATTACTTCCATTAGAGATATTACATATCAAACGGCATTTCTGATCGGTGTATTTCAGCTGGTGGCAGCGGTATTTCCGGGAACATCCCGTTCCGGTTCTACAATCATCGGTGGAATCCTTGTAGGAACCTCAAGAACAGTAGCAGCAGAATTTACCTTCTTCCTGGCGATCCCGGTTATGTTCGGAGCCAGCCTTCTGAAACTGGTAAAATTCGGCTTTGCCTTTACACCGGCTGAGATCCTGACACTGGTAACAGGCGTTGTGGTAGCTTTCTTTGTTTCTGTTATCGCGATCAAGTTCCTGATGGGTTACATCAAAAAGCACGATTTCAAGGCTTTTGGATGGTATCGAATCGTTCTCGGTATCCTTGTACTCGGATATTTTATCGGCAGAAATTTCCTTGGATAATTGCTTAATTTGACATTTAAGTAAATCCGTGGGATAATGAACGCGAAAAACAAGAGAGTTTTGACTGTAATTCGTTGCAGTTCAGAAAGGATGGTTGAAAACATGCATAAATCTAAATATATCGCTATGGTCGCAGCGGCGGCTATGGCATTGACACTGGCCGGATGCGGAGGCAAGGGTGGAGAACTCATTGAAGTAACACCGACTCCGATGGCGACACCGACACCTACCGTTGTTCCGGCAACCGTAACACCACTTCCGACTTCCACACCGGCACCGAAGATGATCGGTACCAAGACAGCGCAGGCGAAGTTTATTTATCTGTCAAACAGTCTTCAGAGTGATATCCGTGAACTCTATCTGAGAACTTCCGGAAATGAAGACGGAGACTGGGGCAAGAACCTGATCTCTATGGAGTCTTCCATCAAGGCTGCTGAACAGGTGCAGATGTATTATGGCGGAGAGACTTCTTCCAGCACAACAGAGTCCGGAGACTCATCAGAGAGCACTTCTGACAGTACTTCTGCAAATTATGATATGAAGCTTGTCACAGCAGATGGAAACAGCTATGAGATTTATTCTGTAAACTTTGGAGATATGGAAAAAGCTTCTCTGATGCTTGACGACAGTACATCTTCTGTATACCTGCGTTATATGAGCCTTTCCACAAAGAAAGAAACAGATACAAGAGGAAATTCAGTGGAGACGAGTGACAGCAGTGATGAGAGTTCAGAGGACAGCAGTTCCAGCGACAGTTCTTCCAGTGACAGCAGTGACTCTTATGACAGCAGTTCCGACAGCAGTAGTGATTCCTATGATAACTCTTATGACAGCAACGACGACAGCAGTTATGACGGCTCCTATGATGATTCCAGCGACAGCAGTGATGATTATAATGACGGAAGCTATGATGACAGTTACGATGGCAGCTATGATGATAGTTCCTATGACGACGGTGGTTATGCTGACGAAGGCTATGACACAGACGAGTCCAGCAGTTCAGACTGGGATTATTAACAAAAAAGAATCTGCCCGCATCCTTAAATGGAGGGGCAGATTTTTTATGTACAAAAATATATATTCTTTATAAATAAGACAGTTCTCCGGTATGAGCCGTGTAATAACAGTTCTGACCGCGGAGTGCAATCTTGAATTCGTCGGAACGGGTGATCTCGATGAGTGCCTGAAATCCGGGAGAATCCAGAGAAGAGGCCTCCATGACAAGATACATCGGAACTTTGAGAAGTGGAATAAAGTCCAGCTTTCCGGCGTTGAGAACGACAGCTTTTTCTCCGATCGCAGTATCACAGTGTCTGTCGATCACTGCAGCAACGGCAGAAAAGTCAGAAACGAATTCTTTCTGATATCCGGATATGGAAGAAGCAGGGATCTGCATTTTCTTAAGCTGTTTATCCAGATAGATCCGGCTGGTACTGCCTTTTTCACGGTTGGCAAGAATGATGTCCTTGCGGGTAAGATCCTGGATACCAGAAATGTCCTTGGGATTTCCTTCTTTAATATATAACCCAAGTGTAAATTCATAGAGTGTAAGCAGTGCAAGTGGGATTCCCGGCAGCAGAGGAGTGATATCTTCTGCAAAAACTCCGGCAGCAGCGGCATGTACTTTCCCGAAATAAAGAGAGTAAAGACCGTTGTAGCTGTTCATATGAGAATGAAGGATCGGCAGTCCCAGAGGATGTGCAGCCATCTGCCCCATCAGAAGCTCCATCACAGAAGGAGCCTGTCCACTGATGATAAGTCCGCTGGAATTAAGGAGATAATCCCTTTTGAGAAGAGAACTCTCCGGGCGGAAATCAGGAGAAGCAGGACGCTGTTCGGAATCAGAAACAGTTCCCTTGAGATATTCTGCAAACTGTTCTTCGCTGATCCGAAGCTGCTTGCCGATCTTTGAGGAGGAAAGTTCCCCTCGTTTGATCAGCTCATATACCGTCGTCTTTTTGACCCTTAGTCTGTCTGCAACTTCCTGGGCGGTATAGAGTTTATTCATCAATACCAACCATAACGTTAGTAGCCTTGATCACTGCATAAGCGTCAGATCCTACTTCCAGTCCAAGTTCTTCTACTGCAGAGCAGGAAATTGTGGAAACGATGATGTTGCCGCCTCCGATGTCAAGAGTTACGATAGAGTTGACAGCTCCTGTTTTGATGTCGATTACTTTTCCTTTTAACTGATTGCGTGCACTTAATTTCATAAAATTTTTTCTCCTATAAAAATATTTTTGGGTTTTATTAACATTTTCTATCATAGCACAGGGCAAATTGTTTGACAAGAATAGCTATCTGAGATAAAATAAATAAAACAGGTTAAAACCGAACAAAACAGAATAACAATAAACAAAATGAGAAAAAATATGAAGAAAAAATTAGTTACAGTAATGCTTGCAGGTGTGCTGGCAGCAGGCATGAGCGCAGGAAGTGTACAGGCAGCAACAGCAGATGACGCAAGCGGAGATCTGTATGTATTTATCGCAGCAAGCCTTAACAACGCTATGGAAGTTATCCAGAAGGATTTCAACGAGGAATATCCGGATGTAAATATCCTTTTCAACGCAGACAGCTCAGGAACACTTCAGACACAGATCGAAGAAGGTTCCAGATGTGATATCTTCTTCTCAGCAGCAACCAAACAGATGGACGCTCTGGTAGACGAAGATCTCGCTAAGAAAGATTCCGTAGTAGATCTCCTTGAGAACAAAGTTGTTCTGATCAAACCAAAGGACGGAGAAACCAAGGTTACAGGATTTGAGAACATCACAGACGCAGCTAACATCGCTCTGGCAGGAGAGGATGTACCGGTTGGACAGTACTCCCGTGAGATCTTCAAGAACCTCGGAATCGAAGATGATGTAAACAAGATGGAGATCAACGAAGGTAAAAACGTAACAGACGTTCTCGCATCCGTCAGCGAAGGAAGTAACGAGATTGGTATCGTATACGCAACAGATGCAGCTTCCGTAGCAGATAAAGTTGACATCATCGCAGAAGCACCAGCTGGATCCCTTGAGACACCAGTTCTTTACCCGGTAGGACTGACAGAGGATGCAGAGGCATCTGAGTCCGAAGCAGCGGCAGCAGATGCATTCCTTGCATACCTTCAGACAGATGATGCTCTCAAAGTATTCGAAGAGTACGGATTCGCTCCATACACAGCAGAAGAAACAGCAGATGACGCTGAAGCAGAAGCAACAGAGGAAGCTGCCAACTAATATAAAAAATAAAAAGTCAGCAAAAGGGGCGGATCATAGTCTGCCCCTTTTTGCTGATAAAGGGGAAATAATACAATGATGGAATTTTTACAGGATATAAACTGGAGTCCCCTGTGGATATCCCTCAAGACAGGCGTAGTGGCAACTACGATCGCATTTTTTCTGGGAATTTTCTGTGCAAGAAAGATCATGAAACTCAAACCAGGTTCCAGAGCGGTTCTGGATGGGATCCTCACGATGCCGCTGGTTCTTCCACCGACAGTTGCAGGCTTCTTTCTCCTTTTGATCTTCAGCCTCAGACGCTCATTCGGTAAGTTCCTTCTCGAAAATTTTGACTTCAAAGTTGTACAGACCTGGAAAGGCTGCGTCATTGCAGCAGCAGTGATCGCATTTCCGCTGATGTACCGCAACGCCAGAGCTGCGTTTGAGCAGGTGGACGTAAACCTGATCTATGCAGGACAGACCCTGGGAATGAGCGACCGCAAGATCTTCTGGAAGGTCATCGTACCGGCAGCAGGTCCGGGAATCGCCTCCGGAACTGTACTTGCCTTTGCGAGAGCGATCGGAGAGTACGGTGCAACTTCCATGCTTGCAGGAAACATCCTCGGTAAGACAAGAACCGTTTCCGTAGCGATCGCAGCAGAAACCTCGGCAGGAAACTATGATGTTGCCGGTTTCTGGGTTGTGGTGATCGTGGTGATCTCATTCGCGATCGTGGCACTCATCAATATCGTCTCCGGCAGGGGAATGAAGAGCAGGAGGTGGATTTAATGGCCATCCATGTAGAAATAGAAAAAAGCTTTAAGGGATTTTCGCTGAAAACAGCATTCGACAGCAAAAGCTCCGCAACAGGGATCCTCGGAGCATCTGGAAGCGGCAAGAGCATGACCCTGCGCTGCATCGCCGGAATCGAGAAACCGGACAAGGGAAAGATCATCATCAACGGAAGAACTGTGTTTGACTCTGAAAAAAAGATCAATCTCAAACCACAGGAGAGAAGGATCGGCTACCTTTTTCAGAACTATGCCCTTTTCCCGACCATGACAGTAAAGGACAACATCAAATGCGGTTTCCGCGGAGAAAAAGGAATTCAGGATGCCAAAGTAGCAGACTTTGTTAAGAGATACCACCTCGACGGACTCGAAAACCGCTACCCATCCCAGCTCTCCGGCGGTCAGCAGCAGCGAGTAGCCCTCGCAAGAATGGTGATCGGAGAACCAGAGGCGATCCTCCTCGACGAACCATTCTCCGCCCTCGATGGCTACCTCAAGGACACCCTCCAGAAAGACATGGAAGACTTCCTCAAACAATACCAGGGCGACATGATCATGGTAACACATAGCCGTGACGAAGCTTTCCGCTTCTGCAAAGAACTCATGCTCCTCAAAGACGGCAGAACCCTGACCTTCGGAGACACCAGGCACCTCTTCGAGCAGCCAGGCCTCCTCGAAGTAGCCCGCCTCACCGGCTGCAAAAACAATTCCAGGGCTCGTAAGCTGGGGGCTTACGAGATCGAGGCTCTGGATTGGGGTCTCAAACTCCACACCACCCAGGAAGTCCCGGATGACATTACGCATGTAGCTATCCGAGGGCACTGGATGCAGCCTGCCGATACCCCTGGCCAGAATACTGTTCCCTTCGAAGTTCAGGATTACATAGAAACTACCTTCGAACATCAGTATTTGGTTAAGTGTCCAAATGCGGACACAGACGCTGTTCTCTGGTGGATGCGACCTAAACCGAATTTTCAGTTGGACCCAAGAGCCAACTTACCTAAGTACCTGTACCTCCCACCCGAGCATCTGATGCTCCTGAAACCCTGAGGGGGAGCATCTCAAAGTTGCGAAGGCCGAAGCTCCCCCTCAGGGTTTGGTCTGGTATCGCAGATACCCAGAAACAAGCATCGCAATTTTAAATGTCAAAGCATCCTCAAACGACCTCAAATCCAATCCAAACCGTTTCTGTATCTTTTCAAAACGATATACAAGTGTATTCCTATGCACATACAACTGCCTGGACGTCTCTGACAAATTCAAGTTATTTTCAAAGAACGTCCGTATTATATTCAAAGTCTCCCCATCAATCACATCCAAAGATTCCCCATCGAAAATCTCTTCGATAAACATCTCACAAACTTCCTCCGGAAGCTGATAGATCAACCGTCCAATCCCAAGCTTCCGATACCCGAACACATTCCGTTCGGAATAAAAAATCTTCCCGATCTCCAGCGCCATCCGCGCTTCCTTATATGCGTTCGCGAGATCACGAAGCCCATTTGCTACATTACTATATGCAACCCACGCCTGCGTCATAGCCTCAGCACCAAGCATATCCACCAGCATATGCGCCGTAGCCTCCAGATTTTCATATGTCTCCGTAGAGACAAGCTCCCTCACGATAATGATCCCCTTATCATCCACCGACGTAATAAAATCATGTGTCCGCGCAGAAAAAATATTCCGGATCATAGTCAGCGCATGTTCATCCCCGGCCTGCCGCGTCTCGACGAGAAAGACAGCGCGCTGACAGGAAGAAGAAATATGTAGTTTCTTCGCCCTGTTAAAAGCCTCGACCTCACTGTAAGATCCAAGCAGCAGCTTCTGCATAAAAGCATTCTTGTCATTTTTTTCAGAATAAGCTTCGATCAGGCTTCGGATCTGGCAGACTGCCAGTTCTCCGATCGTAGAAGTGCTTTCTCCGCTTCCCCACACGATCAGAATATAAAGAAGCTCATCACGGTCCATAACCTTATAAAGACAGCAGGAGGCATTGGCAGTGCACAGCGCATCTCCATTTCGGAAATCCTCCAGCTTGCCGGCAGAAGGAATCCTTCTTTCACCGGTAGCGACAAAAACTGAATTATCCTCTGAAAGAAGACAGAAATCAAGACCACTGATCTGTTTCCAGTCCTCCATACATTTCTGCAGATTTCTCTGTATAGATATAGACATAATAAATTCCTTTCTTAATAAAAAAATAACCCGGGGAGAAAAGTCCCCCGGGTTTTAAATTTTTAATCTTAGTTTGTGATAACAAGCTCGGAATCTTTGTCGAAGAAGTGAGTTTTCTCCATATCGAAGTCAAATTTAACCGGATCGCCTGTTTTTGCTTTTGTGCCAGGATCAACACGAGCTGTGATCTGAGTTCCGTTTACATCGAAGTACAGGAATACTTCTGCACCAAGAAGCTCATAAACCTTAACTGTAGAAGACATGGAACCATTCGGTGTATCTGCAACGTCTTCCGGACGGATACCCATAACAACTGTTTTTCCTACATAGCCGCCATCTTTGAGAGTTTTTGCTTTAGCAGCCGGGATAACCAGTTCGTCTTTGCCTAATACTGCAACAACGTCAGAACCTTTTTCTTTGATCTCAACATCAAGGAAGTTCATCTGCGGGGATCCCATGAATCCAGCTACGAACAGGTTGCCTGGTTTCTGGTACAGGTTCTGTGGAGTATCTACCTGCTGAACAACACCGTCTTTCATAACAACGATTCTGGTACCAAGTGTCATAGCCTCTGTCTGGTCATGTGTTACATAGATGATTGTAGCACCCAGTCTCTGATGGATCTTGGAGATCTCGATACGCATCTGTACACGAAGTTTAGCATCCAGGTTGGAAAGAGGCTCATCCATAAGGAATACCTTAGGATTACGAACGATAGCACGTCCCATAGCAACACGCTGTCTCTGTCCACCGGAAAGAGCCTTCGGTTTACGATCAAGAAGTTTCTCAAGGTCAAGGATTCTTGCAGCTTCACGAACTGCTTTATCAATCTGGTCTTTCGGAACTTTACGAAGTTTAAGTCCGAATGCCATGTTATCATATACTGTCATATGAGGATACAGAGCGTAGTTCTGGAATACCATTGCGATATCACGGTCTTTAGGCTCTACATCGTTCATAACTTTGTCACCAATCTTTAATGTACCGCCGGAAATTTCTTCCAGACCGGCAATCATACGAAGTGTAGTAGATTTACCACATCCTGAAGGTCCTACGAAAATGATGAATTCTTTATCTTCGATCTCCAGATTGAAATCTTTAACTGCCTGGAAACCATTTGGGTAAGTTTTGTTAATGTGCTGTAATGATAAGCTTGCCATGATTATTATTCCTCCAAAATTATTTCATAGTGTTTTTGCTGATTGATTACTTGTTTTTTTCATCTGTAGACAGTATAGCGAAAAGGAGGGGGGATGGCTAGGGAAGAATCGTACAAAGATTTTTTTTGTTTCTTGTCATTCTGACGAAAAGCCGGAATCAGTATTCGGGGATTCCGTCAAACTGTCAAAAGGCATGAGAAAAACGCAGGACAAAATGACGAAATTCTGTCTGCGTTTTTCAAAATTGGAACTATAGCAGTCCTGGTAAACATAGTTCTTTTTACCACCTGTTACACAAAGTGTATACAAGATTATGGTTTGACTGAATCAAGTCAAAAATCTCTGACAATATGAAGGAACGGATGGGAGAATACGGATATCGGGCTAAAATTACAGGTGGATCAGAGAAAGCAAATCATCAGGAAGCATTTTGTGCAAATTTTGTATTGACCAGTTCTGCATACGGTGTACGTTCCTTCAGTTCTCCTGCGTCTTCCAGGATATCCTGCAGCAGTTCAAATCCATCCTGCCCGAACACCAGATTTTCTTTCCAGGTATCCTGATCGTAATAACGTTTTACGATGGCTGTGATGGTATCCAGATCTGTTTCAGGGAACTGAGGCTCGATGATTTCTGCAATTTCTTCAGGAGTGTGGCTCTGGACAAAATCCATACCTTTTTGCAGAGCATCAGTAAATTTTTGCATGATATCAGGATTTTTTTCCATATAGCTGGTTCTGGCACTGTAGGAGGTGTATGGTACGTAGCCGGAGTCAACGCCCAGGGATGCCACAACATACCCGGCACCTTGCTTTTCAAGAGCAGTAGCAGACGGCTCAAATTCTACGGTGAAATCGGCTGAATCATCTCCGGTAAAGGCAGCAGCAGTAGCGCCGAAGTCAATGCTCTGGTCAATAGACAGATCTTTCTCAGGGTCAAGACCATTCTTTTTCAGGATATACTCAAATACCATTTCCGGCATGCCACCTTTGCGGCCGCCAAGAACTTTCCTGCCCTTCAGATCTTCCCATTTAAAATCCGGCATTTCTTCTCTTGCTACAAGGAAATTTCCTGCCCGCTGGGTAAGCTGTGCAAAGTTTACAACAGGATCGGTAGCTCCTTCCTGATAGGCATAGATAGATGCTTCTGCTCCCATAAATCCGATATCTGCCTCACCGGAAATCAGAGCAGTCAGAACTTTATCCGCACCGAATCCAGTTATCAATGTCAGATCCAGACCTTCTTCCGAAAAATATCCCTCTTCGATTGCCACATACTGTGGCGCATAGAAGATTGAGTGTGCGACTTCATTCAACGTAACTTTCGTAAGTTTTTCCTCTCCCCCATCCTTCTCTGCAGCAAAAGCTGTCATCGGCAGCGCAGTCACCGCCAGAATAACTGCTGCCGCTAGTGAAATCCATTTTTTATTTTTCATGCAGATACTCCTTTTGAGACTTCTGCTGTTAGGATATTCCCTCAACTCAAAAATGGTGCATTTTTTCTTGATAATTCATTTATATATTTCTAAAAGTAAAATATAATTGACTTTTATACAAATAAATGATATCTTATAGTCATCAGGGAGGTGAAGCAAGCTTGCCAAAGAATATTGCTATCAAAGTAGCACGAGCACAAAAGGATATGACGCAGAAGGCATTGGCGGAGGCTGCCGGTATTTCGCGGCAGACTATGAATGCAATCGAAAAGGGTGAATACAATCCAACAATCAAGCTATGCCGAAGAATCTGCCGTATCTTGGATAAGAGTCTGGATGATTTATTTTGGGAGGATGACGAGGATGAAGAAAACGAAAAGTAATCTGGATGAATTACAGGAACTGAAACTTCTGAAGATTGAGCACAATGGATGCTGGCTGGCTTTCTGGGGATTGCTGGCTGTAATACTGACCCAGATAGCCATAGGAAATGACAGCAAACAGGATCTTTCCGGAGAATGGATCGTATTTATGTGCCTTGCTTTATATCTTACAGTAGGATGCATAAGAAACGGAATCTGGGACAGAAAGCTGAAACCAAATTTTAAGAACAATATCATGGCCAGTAGCATCGCCGCAGTTGTTATGGGGATTTTGTGGTTTATCATTTCTTATCGGAATTATCACAAACTCGTCGGTTCCATTGCAACTGGAGTTATTATGTTTTTTTCTATAGAGATTTTATGTTTCCTTGCATTAACGCTTACTTCTAAAATTTATAAAAAAAGACTGAAAAAGCTTGAAGATGATTCTGAGGATGAATGATGATACCTGGGGAAAAGCCAGAGGGGACTGTATTTGAGCCATCAAACACCGTCCCCCTTGGTCCTTGGTCAATGTATAAAAATGTCCTTGCCGAATATAATTTAAAACAAAGATGATTTCTGATTGACTTTCTTAGTTATATCAGTTATATTATCTTTAGTGATCAGATTGCAGAAACTTGAGAAGCCTGCGATCGGGGGAGGGTGCCGAGGCCCCTCTCCTTTTTCTTTATCTGGAACATTTTGCAGCGAGGTACATATGAGCAAACCGTTTATTACATATACCGCACAAGTTGAAAAACTGAAAAATGAAAAAAATCTAGTTATTACAGATGATGATTTTGCGGTAGAATCCCTGCAGAATATCAGTTATTATGCATTAATTGGTGGATATAAACATCCTTTTATTGATATTCATACCCGCAAATACATTAATGAAGCGTGTTTTGAAGATATAGTTGCTCTTTATGAATTTGATGAAGAGTTACGTGGGATTTTCTTTAAGTATTTATGCCGCGTGGAAAGAAAAATGCGTTCGTCCATTTCTTATCACTTCTGTAAAAAACATGGAGAACGTCAAGAAGAATATCTCAACTCCAATAATTACGGCAATATTCCCAAAAATAAAAATGGAATTACCAAATTAATCAAAATGCTAGATATGATGGCAAACAAAAACAAGGATCACGAATATCTTGTTTACCAGCGTAACAAATATCATAATATTCCGTTATGGGTGATTATGAATACCCTTACTTTTGGTCAGATATCAAAAATGTTTGAATTCTTACCTCAAAATATGCAGGGAGCAATTTGCCAGGATTTTGGAAATGTCAAGAAAAATGAAATGATAAAATATTTAAAGGTATTAACGCTGTACCGAAATGTATGTGCTCATAACGAAAGGTTGTTTTCCTATCATACATATATTGACATTCCAGATACATTGTTACATAAAAAATTAGGCATTTCTAAAAACGGTTCAAAATATATATATGGAAAAAATGACTTGTTTAGTGTAGTCATTACTTTTCGTTATCTACTTCCAAAGACTGATTTTTTACTGTTTAAAAAGCAATTATTGCATATTTTTGACCGATATGAAAAGCGGAATTCAAATTTGAAGTTGAATGATCTTTTTGAATATATGGGGTTTCCGATTAACTGGAAAGAGATAACAAAATTTCGCAAAATATAAGTGGAGATACATCAATGGTATCTCCACACTTGTTTAATTTGTCAAAGCGATAATTGTTTTTGCTAATGTTTCAAAGGTAACACTAAAATCATCTCTATTACGTTTCATATTTTCCCAGACACTCCCCGTCTTTTCAACTTGTTCTTGCGTCAACTCAAAAACAGGTGTATTGTTCATTTGTGATTGAGCAATTAGACTATTAAAATCTGCAATATTTATTAAATTGTAATTAGTTCTTTTTTGAATAAGCATTCCATTTTCATCCAATATAGGAACTAATTTTTCTGCAACAATTTTATTAATATCGTCAATCCATTCTGAAAATGCTTTTACCGGCGAGCCATTTCGCGGGCGGTATCGCTGTTGTATAGTACCTAGAAATTTAGGTACAGTATCATTCATCTTGTAAATTGCGTTTTTAAAAACCTCTGCTTTTCGCAAATTATCATAAGTAGAACACCATTTAGGAAACACTTTAATAAGTGATTCTATGGCCATATAGCAAAAATAATCTGGGGCACATGGAATAATAAAAAAATCACTTCCCATCAAAATGTTGGCATTTGTGGCAGATATGCTTGGACTCATGTCAAGTAAAACAAAATCCAAATGATATTTTTCACTAGTCATAGTGATTAATTGTCTTAATGCACCAGGAACATTTTGCAACACAACTAAAGATCCTGTCATATTTTCAGCAATATTGTATGTTGCGTCATATTCAGAAAACTCTATATGTCCAGGAAGTAAAAATAGATTTTCGTTGTGTTCAAATTCATAACAAGTTGTCGCTTCAAGCGGTCGCATTTCATTATTGAGAACCGGTGATAGTGCTGATTTTATATTATAATTATTTGCTTCATAAAACTGTGTTAGCTTATTTTCCTTATCGGCATTTAAACATAATCCTGTAAGGTTACATTGGGGATCAGTATCTATCATCAATGTTTTATATCCCAGTTCGGCTAATTTCCAGCCCAAATGAAAAGTAGTAGTGGTTTTACTAACCCCACCTTTGTTATTAAATAATGCAATTATTTTTGCCATAAAATGGTTTCCTCCTAATGTAAAGATATATTTATTATAAATCAATATCCTCATAATCAAAAGAGACATTTTATTTAAGAAATGCACTATTCAACCCGTCTACCCAATTACACAAAATCACAATCGTCTCATAATTTACATTGATGTATGTACACCACCTTTGCGGCCGCCAAGGACTTTCTTGCCTTTCAGATCTTCCCATTTAAAATCCGGCATTTCTTCTCTTGCTACAAGGAAATTTC
>ERZ773190.2734-NODE-2734-length-12991-cov-3.561766_pt1 | contig 12991 bp, 13 predicted proteins | sample MGYA00511111_ERZ773190 | MGnify/ENA primary metagenome ERZ773190 (study PRJEB29015, sample SAMEA2737777) | human gut metagenome | biome: human gut; feature: human-associated habitat; material: faeces | place: China | collected 2012 ... | reverse complement strand
TCTTGATAAAGGTGTATATATTAATGTAACTACAGATAATGCTGATAGTTTGATTAAATATTTGTATGAAAGATATCCTTATTGATTTGTAAAATATTGATTTATAAATTTAAAAGCCGAATACTTTTTATATTCGACTTTTATAATTTTACTCATCTTCATATTTTATTTCTTCTACTGTTTTATCATCTTCTAATTTAACATCAGATTCTACTTCAACAGTCTTTTTTAAGTCTTCACAGTTGTCATCTGAACATTCTTCGTTTTTGTCTTCTACTATTTCGACTTCTTTTGCTTGTGTTTCTTCAACTTCTTCTTGTTTTGCACCACATTCTGGACAGAATTTTACGTCTTTATCTATTTCAGCAAAACATTTTTCACATTTTCTTTTATCTTTTAATTCTAGGCATTGTTTTAAATTAGATTCTATTTCAGCACTCATTACATCTATTTTTGTGCATTCTTCCTCTAATTCTTTTTCTAAATCTACTTTTTCTTCTCTTACATGATTTTCATAAACTTGATAACCTGCAAATCCTCCTACAATAAGAACAATAAATACAATTACAAATATTATTTTTTTCTTACTCATTATATTTTCCCCCTTTGAAAATTATTAATTAAACAGTTCTATAAAATTATACTCAATATATTAAGCATAGTCAATTTTGTAAGCATTATAAAATATAGATAATACTTATCAGGAGGTAACATCATGATTTCCTATGCTCCTTTTTACCAAACTTTATTTAAACAAAATCGAACAGAATATGATCTCATATTTCATCATGGAATATCTAGTAATACTCTTTATCGTATGAAACAAGGTAAACCAATTACCACAACTACATTAGATACACTATGTTATGTACTTAATTGTCAAGTATCTGACATCATTGAATTCATACCTAATGAAGAATAATACTAAATTCAGTATTATTCTTTTTTTATCACTTCATCACACTTATTAATAAAAGCAATGAATTCATTTACAATATTATGTATATGTTCTTCTTTTTCATTTGAATTTTCCATATCCAAACACGCCTCGATTTTAATTGTATATATACGTGTTACACTAACTCCGGCACTCTGTAGCCAGCCTCACTCATTGATTTCTCAAACTCATCCACTGACATTCCAAGCTTCTCAGCTCCCCTGTTCACCGAATAGTCCCCATCCTGAACCGATAAGAATATTTCTGTACGACGTCCGGTCTGAATGCCAGTCTCAATTCCAGTCTCAATTCCAGCCTTCATACCTTCTCTTCTTTGTTCCTCACCATACTCTTTTGCATACTCTTTTGCATATTCTTTTGCATATTCCATTGCGTACTTTCTTACAGCTTCACTCATAGCACCACGTCCTTCCTTTTCTTTGTAATAAGCCACTGCTTTTGACAATGTCTCACTTTCTATCTGCTCCGGCCTGCACTGATGAAAATCTCTCATCATCCGACCTATATCATCATTACCTTCATACCTTCCATTTACATAGATAATATGCGAACCATCTCCAAAGGCTTCACCCGTTTCATCAACACGCCTTTGAATGTGGTAAAATGGCAGTCCTTTTCTGAACTTATCGTGATCATAAATAAAAATCACGTATGAATCCTTAATCTCCTTAAACTCCTGTCCTTCCTTCAGCATCCTCGCATCCATCATACTGCTGTGATATCTGGCTCTTCTGACATGCGAGCCCTCCGCATTAATCTGCACCTCGATATCAATATGCCTGCCATCGACATCTATTGCATGCACATCCAAGGTAATACATCGACCGCCAATCACTGGATTTTTTAATTCATCCTGCCCCCTGACGTCTATAACCTTAATATCACGCTCCATTATTACGCGAAGCAGCAGCTCCGTTGTCTCGATATTCTGCCCGAATACAAGACTCATCAGATTGTCATCAAACAGTGTCATTTTGTCAATCAATCTGTTGATGATTACATCGTTCTGGACATAATTACTGCCCAAAACTTCTTTTGTCTCTCCCGACATTATTCTCCTCCTGTTCAGTTGTGTAAGCAGGGAGAATATAATATCGCATGATACGAAATCTCTCGTCAATATAAAGCATCCGCAACCCCAGTCCGCTTCATTCACATAACGTTTCTCAACCGACATATCTATTTTCCCTGCTATTGATAGGTAACTTAAAGCATTGAAAATTTCCATGTCTTTGTCGAAAAATATTAAGTGGTTCTGCCCTCTTCAAAGTGATACGCACCGATGAAAATGTGTACTGTGGTGTCGCTCAACAGAAATATAATGCTTTGGCTTGATTGTAGCATTAAAACCGCAAAATGGCAATAAAAATATCAGGCAAATTCCTATTATCCTATTATAAAAGAGAGACAGCCGGACACATCTCTTACATATGTCTGGCTGTTCTTTATCACTTACTATTCAGTTTTATTATAGCTATCCGCTAAATTCTCCTATAGTGATACGCAAAGTATATATTGCCGGCGATTGCGGTGAGCGTCCACGAAATGACGTATATGAGGTATAGGGACTGCAGTGTCTTAAAGTATGCAAACACCGTGAGCAGCCATATAATCCTGAATACGACAGAGCCCATGACCACTATGATGGTTGGCATGACGCTTTTTCCAATGCCCCTGGCGGCGGCTGTGGCATTGTCCATAAAGGCTGACACACAGTAGACGAATGCCATCACACCGATTCTGATCTGTCCATAGTGTATCACGGCATCATCGCTCGTAAAGAGCAAAAGGAACGGTCTTTGGAATATAAACAATGCCACTCCAAGCACCAGTCCCATCAGAAATGAGTATGCCAGTGTGATGAAAAATGTCCTAAGCACCCTTTCCTTTTTCCTCGCCCCCAGATTCTGCGCTATGAAGCTTGTGCATGCAGTGTAAAATGCCGCCATCATGTCATAGATGAGTGAATCCGCATTGGTGGCGGCTGAATTGCCCTCCACGACCACATGGCTGAAGGAGTTGATGGATGTCTGGATACATATATTTGCTATGGCAAAGAGCGAGTACTGTATCGCTGCCGGCACTCCAATACGAAGCACTGCTGCTGCCGCATCCCTGTCAATCGCTATATCCTTCATGCGCAGGCCGTAGCTGCCGTATGTCTTCATGAGAAACCTGATAATGAGAGCCGCTGAGATATACTGTGCTATGATGCTTGCGATGGCTACTCCTATCACTCCCAGTCTGCATACTATTACAAAGAACAGGTTGAGCACTATATTGATAATGCCTGAGATACTCAGGTATATAAGAGGCCTCTTTGTATCTCCAACTGCGCTCAGCACACCGTTTCCGAAATTATAAAGAGCAAGCGCCGGCGAACCGCACAGGTATATCATCAGATATGCTGTGGCACCGTCTATAAGCTCCGGCTTTGTATTCATTACCTCAAGCAGTGGCTTTGAAAAAGCCAGCCCTGCCACTAACAGTAAAAGTCCCGCTATAAAGCACAGGATGACCGATGTATGGACTGTCTTATGCACTCTCTGATAGTCCTCTGCCCCCATGTGTAGTGCCGTAACCGCATTGACACCGCCTCCCATGCCAAGCAGGATGCCTGTTGTGAGTGTGATGATAATTGTAGTGGATCCGACCGAGCCGAGTGCTCTTGCACCTGCAAATTTTCCCACCACTGCCACATCCGTCATATTGAAAAATACCTGAAGCAGGTTTGAGAACATGAGCGGTATGGAGTAAATCAGTATCTTCCTTGCGAGTGGTCCGTTCACCATATCCAGTTCTTTGGTCTGTGTTGCTCTTGACTTCATTTTTTTCCTCTTGTAAATCTGTAATAATCTGATTAATTATAGATACATTTCATTCTTTTTTCAAGACTGTTGTTTACGCTTTACAAAAAAGATTATATAATAAAGGCAAAAAGACTTAAGAGGTAAAGAATGTTTGAAATAGTAATCTGTGATGATGACAGTGCATGCCTTGAGCAGACCTGTCAGCTCGTGAACGACTGGGAGGCTGCTATCAGCACCCCCGTCAGCGTAAAGACCATGGAAAGCGGTGATAAGCTGCTTGAATACTGTGCCAAAAACAGTCCTGATGTAATTCTTCTGGATATCATGATGCCGCTTTTAAATGGAATGGATGCTGCAAGAGAGCTGCGCGAGCACAATCTGATATCTAAAATTGTCTTTCTGACCACATCGCCTGAGTTTGCCATTGAATCCTATGACGTGGATGCTTCCGGTTATCTTCTCAAGCCTGTTGACAGAGAGAAGCTATATAAGCTTTTGGACAAATGTTTGTCTGCTGTGTCAAAGCCAGCCGACTCCATTGCAGTACATACTACATTTGGATATCAAAATGTACTCATGCACCATATTGAGTTTATCGAGGCGCAGAATAAGAAGGTCATGTTGGCACTATATGACGGACAAAGACTTGAAGTCATTGGCAGACTTTCAGATTATGAAAAGCTGCTCACTGTCGAAAAAGGCTTCTTCAAGTGCCACAGAAGCTATATTGTATACATGCCGGCTGTGGAGCATTTTTCAGCAACTGAGCTTGTCACAAAATCAGGTACAAAGATTTCCATTTCCAGAGGTCTTTCAAAGAGCTTTCAGGATGCCTATTTCTCCTATATGTTTAAGGAGTAGGCCTTATATCATGAAAAAGGAATAATTATTATATGCTTAATTTAATCACGAACACCGTGAGATACATATTCACACTATACTTTGGAGTATTTGTCACTACATCTATAATAGGTATCAAAAACAATAAAAAAAATATATTGATATTAAACGCATTCTGTGTCATAGATCTGCTTTTGGATCTCATGCTCATATACTTTAAAAGCTCTGCAAGTGTGATAAGTGCATATCCTCTCGTGACACATCTTCCTCTTTTGCTTATACTGATATTTGTTTTTCACCGGAGTGTACTCAAATCACTGCTTGCTGTCACAAGTGCCTACATGTGCTGTCAGATATGTAACTGGATGTCTATCATCACAGAGTGGCTCGGCTACGAGTCCTGGATTGTTGATTTGACCTATATTGCCGGCATTTTCCTCACATACTTTATCGTACACAGGTTCATCGCACCCGCACTGTCCGATATTTTTGTAAAGCCCGATGTGGAGCTCATACCTATATGCATCATGCCGTTTTTCTACTATATATTCGACTATGCGACAACAGTGTACACGAAGCTTCTTTACAGCGGCAGCCGCATAGTGGTCGAGTTTGTGCCATTTCTCATGTGCATCAGCTTTCTGACGTTCTGTGTAGTCTACTATCACTCGATTGAACGCCAGCAGCAGATTGCCACACAGAATTATTTTATGCAGATAAAGCAGGCGCAGTTTGCAAAGGAAATCGAGAGCATGCAGCGCAATGAGAAAAATGTTTCTCTGCTGCGCCACGATATGAGACACTTTTTGAACAATATTGCTGCCTTCATCGAAAACAATGAAAATGACAAGGCCCTGGACTACATACACAGTATCGTTAAGGCAACTGAAAAGACCACCAGAAAACGCTTCTGTGCAAACGAAATAATCAACATCATTATCATGTCCCATGCAGACAGCTTTAAGGATAAGCATATTGATTTCAGGTATTCTATATCTGTTCCATCAAAGCTCCCCTTCTCAGACATAGATATGACCTCGATACTTCAAAATGCACTGGAAAATGCCATGAATGCCGTCATGAAGCTTGAACCCGAAAAGCGCTTTATCAGACTCTCCATCTCAGAAAAAAGCGGCAAGCTTTTGATTTCTGTTGAAAATCCTTATGCCGTAAGACCTAAGCTCATAAACGATATGCCTGTTACGACAGAAAGAGGGCATGGACTTGGCACAAGAAGCATCCGGCAGACTTCCGAAAGACTTGGTGGCAAATGCCAGTACAGTGTGACCGATACACTGTTTATTGTAAGAGTGATAATTTAGTTTATTAAAACAGCCGGTGCATAACGCACTGGCTGTTTTGGTTCATAGAAAACATAATGATTAATCACAATTAGAAATCTGTAAGGTTTGCAGCTCTCTTCTCAAGGAATGCTCCCATTCCCTCTTTCTTATCGTTTGTGTCATTTACAACACCAAAGAGGTTTGCTTCCATCTCAACAGCGTTCTTGATATCCATATCATATCCGTTGTTGATAGCAGCCTTTGCAACTGCGATTGCGTAGCTTCCCTTAGAGATGATCTTTGCAGCCATAGCCTTAGCTGTTGGCATAAGCTCCTCTTTTGCTACTACTTTATTAACGAGACCGATACGGTATGCTTCAGCAGCGTCAACATTGTCGCATGTGAAGATCATTTCCTTAGCACGTCCCATTCCTACTAAACGAGCAAGTCTCTGTGTACCACCAAAGCCAGGGATGATTCCAAGTCCTGTCTCAGGCTGTCCGAAAATTGCGTTCTCAGAAGCGATTCTGATATCACATGCCATAGAAATCTCGCATCCTCCACCGAGTGCGAATCCATTGACAGCTGCGATTGTTACCTGACGCATATTCATGAGCTTGAAGAATGGCTCTGAAGCCTTGATTCCGAATGCTCTTGCCTGTGGTGCTGTGAAATTAACCATCTCTGAGATGTCTGCTCCTGCTACGAATGACTTGAACTCGTTGCCCTTCTTGTCAGGACCACCTGTAAGGATAAGCACCTTAACATCGTCTCTTGCCTCTATCTCTGTTAATGCTACATTTAACTCATCAAGAGTCTCACTGTTTAATGCATTAAGAGCAGCCGGTCTTGAGATTGCAAGTACTGCAATCTGATCTGCTACGTCAAGTGTTAAATTTTTGAACTCGCTCATTGTATAAATCCTCCTTAAAAAACCTATGTATAACCGACATTTCTGTCGTAATTTATAAAAAAATAGTAACACTTTGACAAATTTTTGTCAATGTCTGAATGACCTTTTTCAATAATATTTACCGTTTAATTTAATATACAAAATTTAAGGAGACAGTCTGCTTAATGCAAACTGCCTCCCGCCTTAGAAATAATATAATCAAATTATTTAATTAAATTAAATCAAAACTCAAATTACATAAGTCCATGTGTCCTGTTGTAAGCATTGCAGATCATATTTGAGTTCTTGATAAGAATATGCATAGCGATGAATGGTCCGATTCCACAGATAAGTGTACCAAATATGCACCACATCAAAACAGTTGTTCCATTCTCCTGAATGCCAAGTCCGTATCTGCCTGCATTATTTGCCAGTCTGTTGCCCAGCTTATAGTACCAGTACCATGCATAGATACCGCATGTAATCATTGAAAGCAGGATAAATGCTACAAGACCTGATGTATTCTCGCCATCTCCGTCACACGCTACATTGACATCATGAGCCATCTTGTAGATGAAATAATAGCCATAAATACCACATGTGATAATAGATAGGATGATGTATGAGGCAAGACCTCTGTCATCCTTTAATCTTTCTCCCCTGTATGGTGGAGGAGTCTGACCACCATTGTTCTGGTAGCCTGTATTGTACTGTCCGGCTCCGTTGTTCTGGTAGCCTGCGTTGTACTGTTGTCCGGCTCCGTTATTCTGATAGCCCCCATTGTACTGTCCGGCTCCGTTGTTCTGGTAGCCTCCATTGTACTGTCCACCTGCATTCTGCTGGTTTGCACTGTTTCCTGTGAAGGACTGCTTTACCTCATCAAATGCACTTCCAAGCTCCTGCTCTGCTGCATTGAAGGCCTCTCCGGCTTTGTTTACAAAATCCTGTGCCTTTGAAACAGGCGCTCCACAGAATGGGCAGAATTTTGTTGAATCAGGAATTTCTTTTCCACATTTCTCACAAAACATCTTCGTTCTCCTTTTCTATTTACTGTTTATTACACGGATGATACGAAACAGGATGTTGTTTTGCGGCTCAAAAACCACGACATCATCGCCTGACCATATCAATCTGCATATATAAACTATAGCAAACATAATGATAATTGTAAACATAATTATTTTATAAATTTTTATATTTATTTTAGATTTACACAAAAGCACTATTACTGTAATAGGCACAAGCCAAAAAAGCGGATGATATGCAAATGCCTTTGCCATATCCAGCTGTAAAAATGCAAGCCATGCCCTCGACATGCCACAGCCTGCACATGATATTCCTGTGATAAACTTAATGGGGCATGTGATGCCTATTGACTCCATAGCCATGTAAAGTAACACTACGGCTGTGACAGCACATATGAGCTCTTTTCTTTCATTTTTTCTTCTATTATTTCTTTTATTGTCCATACAAATGTTATCTCAAAAAGTATGCACTATAAGGTGGCAGCTCAAGGCCACCGTTTAATGTAACCTGCTCACCTGTAATCAGGTCTGTGGCATCACCCTTTCCCATATCAAAGCCCGCGAAAAACGGCTGGTCTGCGGCATTGATGCACACGAATACCTTTTCGCCCTCACATTCTCGACCGAAAACACACTGTCCGTTTGTGAGCACTACCGAATAGAAATTACCGTAGCATAGTGCCTTTGACTCCTTCTTTGCTTTTGCAAGCTTTGAAATCCACTCAGTCAGCTCATTGTACTGCGGTGCTTCAAAGCATGCTCTAAGTGCCGGGTCACCATCCTCTTTTTTTGCTTTCTCGCCCCACTCACTGCCATAGTACACGCAAGGAATACCCGGCATGCCAAACGCAAGCGCATATATGAGAGGCAGGTGCTTTTCATTGGTCAGTATGCTTGCCACTCTTGTCACATCATGATTGTCCACGAATGACAGCAGGTGCTTACCCTTGTAGAGAGTCCACTGCTCCGGTCCGAACTGTCTGAGAAGCGAATGATTTATCTCAAACATATTCATGGAATTAAAGCTCGAGTGCAGTCCCTTATAGCACTCATAGTTCGTTACCGAGTGAAGCATCGCATCATTCATAATCTGGTTGTAGTCACCATGCAGTGTCTCTCCCACCAAAAAGAAATCCGGCTTTAGTGAGTCGCAGAACTCCCTTAGTCTTCTGAGGAAATCATGGTCGAGGCAGTATGCCACATCAAGTCTCAGCCCGTCTATATCAAACTCGTCTACCCAGCCCTTTATCGCTGAAAAGATATGCTGGATTACATCCTCATTTCTCAGATTAAGCTTGACCAGGTCATAGTTACCTTCCCAGCCCTCGTACCACAATCCATCATTATAGTTTGAGTTGCCGTCAAAGGCTATACGGCCAAACCAGTTTACATATGGTGAGCTTTCTCTATTTTTAAGCACATCCTGAAATGCCCAGAAGCCTCTTCCCACATGATTGAACACACCATCCAGCACTACCTTTATGCCGTCCTTGTGCAGATTATCACAGACCTGTGCAAAGTCCTCGTTTGTGCCAAGCCTTGTGTCTATTTTTGTATAATCCCTTGTATTATATCCGTGTGTATCAGATTCAAACACCGGTGAAAAATAGATTGCATCTGCCCCAAGCTTTTTGATATGAGGTATCCAGTCATTTACTTTTAAAATTCTGTGCTCCAAAACACCATCATTCTCAAATGGCGCCCCACAGAAGCCTAACGGATAAATCTGATAAAATACACTTTCATATGCCCACATTATTTTGCCCTCCCTTATAGTTGTGTAGTGGTTTAGTATCTGTTATCAATTATACACAATTATACACTTATATGCCACAGTTTTTTGTTACTTTTTACCTAAATATAATATAATGATTAAAGGGTCAAAAGGTATCCTAATATTTTTAGTTACGTCTTCTAATAAAAATTTCTGTAGATAACACACGCAATTACCACATGAATAAAGAAAATAAGAGGCATCCCCTTTACAAAATACCAGTGCTTTGTCTTGTGCCTGAAGGCATACATCCCTGCCCATGTGCCAGCGCTTCCGCCCAGCAGACTGAGCCCAAATAATGTCTTCTCAGGGATTCGCCATGCGTGTGCCTTAGCCTTATACTTGTCAATTCCCATGGCAGCAAAGCCTGCTATATTCATAAGAAGCAGATAAATCAGAAAAATTTTCATATAAATGATTCTCCTACATAATATACGTTTTCTTACGAAATATGCACTACCGCATATTTCTGTACTGAATAGTTACAATATATAATCATATATTAATAAGTCCACAAAAAACAAATAGCCCGGCCATTAAAGGCCGGGCCGTAAATTATTAATTCTTAGCTTTTTTAGAACCCTTAGCCGGTGCAGCCGCCTGCTTTTTGATGGCGCTCTTGCCCAGATAAAGCTTCATCACATACCACAGCTCTGTAGCGATGCAGATTGAAGAATATGTTCCGCAAAGCACACCTACCATGAGTGGTAATGAGAACTCTCTGATTGATGTATGACCAAAGATAAAGAGTAACAATACCATAACAAATGTAGTAAGCGAAGTATTGATGCTTCGTGAAAGTGTCTGTGTAAGGGACTCGTTTGCTATATCAGCAAGCTCATCTGCTGAGTACTTCTTGATACCGTGAAGGTTCTCACGGATACGGTCAAAGATAACGATTGTATCGTTGACTGAGTAACCTACGATTGTAAGTATACATGCGATAAACGTACTGCCGACTGAGATTCTGATAAGTGCATATGCTGTGACAACAACAAGTACATCATGTACCAGCGCAAGGATAGCACTTGAAGCAAATCTGATATCCTTAAATCTGAACCAGATATATAACAGCATGAAAATACATGAAATAATAACAGCCTTTACAGCGTTTGTTCTCATCTCTCCACTGATTGTTGAGCTGATACTCTGAGTCTCTATAGTTGATTTATCAACCTTGAAATCCTTCTCAAGGAGATCTGCGAGATCCTGTCTCTCATCGAGTGAGAGTGTACGTGTCTTTAATGTGACATCATGGCTGCCCTGAACTGTAGTAACCTGTACTGCGCTGTTGCCAAGGAGCTTTGATACTGAAGGCACGATGTCCTTCTCAACCTCTGCAGCTGTATAATCCTTGCCAAAGTCTGCTGTGGTTGATGTACCACCTACGAACTCAAGGCTGTAGTTTAATGCATTGCCGCTTGTAGCACCGAAATAAATCATGCCGCCGATACCTGCAAGTATAACTACACCTGAGATAACAAAGTATTTAACTCTGTTCTGTACAAATCTGATGACCTTTCTCTTCTTTGCCTTGCCGTAGAACTTCTCAGCTCTGACACCTACACCGTAAAATGCTCTTGTAAGGTATTTTGCAATAAAAAGAGCTGTAAACAGTGACAGAATAATTGAAATCATAAGTGTGTATGCAAAGCCCTTTACTGTACCTGAACCGAGCACCATAAGCACAAGTGCTGCGATAAAGGTTGTGACCTGTCCATCGAGAATGGCTGAAAGAGCCTTCTTGTAGCCCTCATTTACTGCAGCAAGCACTGATTTGCCACCTGCGATTTCCTCACGGATACGGGCAAATACGATAACGTTTGCATCTACTGCCATACCGATACCAAGGATGATACCCGCGATACCCGGCAGTGTAAGTGTAATCTCAAACCAGTAAATAAACAGTACTGTAAGCATTGAGTAAAGTGCAAGTCCGATAGATGCAACAACACCGAGTATACCGTAGAGTACAATCATGAATACCATGATTAAGATAATTCCGATGATTGCAGCCTTTACTGCATTTGTGAGGGCTGTTCCACCGAGCTGTGCACCAACGACATTTGACTCTAACTCCTCGAGCTGGAGGTTGATGGCTCCAACACGGATAAATGTTGCAAGGCTTGTTGCCTCATCAAAATCCTTCATTCCGTTGATTACGCAGTTACCGTCTGAGATAACAGCGCTTACTGTAGGAACACTGATGAAATGATCATCATAGTAGATACCGATTGACTGTCCGGCATCCTTAGCCTTCTTGGTGGCATCTGCCCATGTATCAATAGCTTCATCCTTGAGCTTTAATGAAACAACAGGCTCCTTTGTTGATGTAGATGATGACTGGTCATACTGGGCGCTTGCATCCTTTACATCATTACCATCGAGTATGACTGAGCCATTGGCCTTTAGTGTATCAATATCATAGTTGAGCTTGTAGCCTCCCTCAACCGATGTGTCCCGTGTGTAGTTGGCATTTCCATTACTGTCGTACTGGGCGATGAAGTACAGTGATCCCGGACTTCCGAGATCCTCAAGCACCTTGTTAGGATCGTCAACACCTGGAATCTCAACAGTGATACGATCGTCACCGCTCTTGTACACGGAGTACTCTGTTGTGTAGCTTTCTGCACGCTCCTCGAGCTTTGCGATAGTATCGCTTACGTCCTTGTCTGAAGGATTCTTGTCCTTGATATGGTAGGTGATTGAAACACCACCTGAGAGGTCGAGACCAAGCTTGATATTCTGATAATCCTTATCCTTGGTGCTCTCACCATTAGCAGTAGCCTCCTGCTTTTGCTTTGTGTCGGTGATTACTGCTGTGGAATACCAGCCCAGTAAGCCGATACAAATGACTGCCACAAGGATAATCACCCAACTCTTTCCTTTTTTCATTTTCTTGTACCTTCCTGTCATTTTGCTACCATCCATATAGGTATACAGATGGCAAATATATTCGCACACGGGTCACAAATACAGCTATCCGTTTCCCGTGACAAATTCAAATTATTGTGCATCATCTGCCATATCAGCCTCTGCTGCCTTAATCATGATAGCGCACTCTATACGCTTCTTCTGCAGCTCACAGCCTAAATCATAGGCATCAGTGATTGTGCCGTGGAAGTTGTATGAGTTGGCGGCACAGCCACCGCTGCAATAGAATCTGGCAAAACAGTTGCGGCATTTTTCCTTGGCATAAACATTACAGCACTTAAACTCATCCTGGATGTCAGTGGCCTTGATGCCATCCCAGACATTACCCATAAGGAAGTCCTCATTGCCCACAAACTGGTGGCATGGATATAAATCTCCCCATGGAGTCACTGCCAGGTACTCAGTTCCTGAGCCACAGCCGGAAAGACGCTTATATACACAAGGTCCTCCCTCTAAATCTATCATAAAATGGAAG
>ERZ773190.2730-NODE-2730-length-13008-cov-5.953215_pt1 | contig 13008 bp, 8 predicted proteins | sample MGYA00511111_ERZ773190 | MGnify/ENA primary metagenome ERZ773190 (study PRJEB29015, sample SAMEA2737777) | human gut metagenome | biome: human gut; feature: human-associated habitat; material: faeces | place: China | collected 2012 ... | reverse complement strand
ATCGATCATTTGGCCGACGACACCGTGCCGCATTACGGTATCTCCACCGGATTCGGCGCGCTCGCCTCCACCTCCATCCCCAAGGAACAGCGTGCGCAGCTGCAGAAAAGTCTGATTCGCTCGCATGCCGCCGGTGCCGGACCGGAAGTGGAGCGTGAGGTGGTGCGCGGCCTGCTGGTGCTGCGCCTGAGCACCCTGTGCACCGGACGCACCGGTGTGCGCCCGGAAACCGCGCAGGTCTACGCCGATATGCTGAACGCCGGCATCACCCCGGTGGTCTACGAATACGGTTCACTCGGATGCTCCGGTGATTTGGCGCCGCTCGCAGCCTGTGCTTTGGTGGCGATGGGTGAAGGCGAGGCCCGCAACGCTGACGGCCTCAAGATCGGCGGCGGCGAAGCGCTGCGTGCGGCCGGCATCACGCCCGTCGATTTGAAAGAGAAGGAAGGACTGGCGCTGGTCAACGGCACCGACGGCATGCTCGGCATGTTGTGTATGGCCATCACCGATCTGCGCCTGCTGCTCAAGACCGCGGATGTCGCCGCCGCGATGAGCGTGGAAGGCATGCTCGGCAACGACCGCGTATTCGCCGCCGACTTGCAGGCGCTGCGCCCGCATCGCGGCCAAGGCGATTCCGCTGCGAACATCGCCCGCATGCTCAAGGACTCTGGTCTGATTGAGGCCGGCCGCCCGGGCTCCACCGTGCGTGTGCAGGACGCCTACTCGCTGCGCTGCACCCCGCAGGTGCACGGCGCCGCCCGCGACACCGTGGAATACGCGGCCTCCGTGGCGGGCGTGGAACTCGCCTCCGCCATCGATAACCCGTGCGTCACGCTGGACGGCCGTGTGGAGTCCAACGGCAACTTCCATGGCGCGCCGCTGGCCTATGTGCTCGATTTCCTAGCGATTCCGACCGCCGACGTAGCCTCTATCTCCGAGCGTCGTACCGACCGCTTCCTTGACGTGGCGCGCAACCGCGGCCTGCCGGCGTTCCTGGCTGGTGACCCGGGCGTGGACTCCGGTTTCATGATCGCCCAATACACCGCTGCCGGCATCGTCTCCGAAATGAAGCGTAACGCCGTGCCTGCCTCGGTCGATTCGATTCCAAGCTCCGCCATGCAGGAAGATCACGTGTCGATGGGTTGGGCCGCCGCCCGCAAGCTGCGCCGGTCGATTCCGGCCTTTGCGCGCGTGCTGGCCGTGGAACTGCTGTGCTCCTGCCGCTCCTTCGACTTCCGCAAGCCGTACCGTCCGGGTGCGGCGGGCGCCGCCGTATACCGCGTGGTGCGCCAGTACGCCAACGAAATCGGCCCCGACGTACGCGATACCTGGACCACCCCGCAGATTGAGGGCGTGGCCGAGGCGATTCTCTCCGGCGAAGTCCTCGCCGCCGCCGAATCCGCCGTCGGCGCACTGAAGTAGCGGCTGCCCAAGCTTCCTCATCAGAGGGGGCTACTAGTCACCCTCCCCACCAAAATCCAAAACTTGAGTCACATGCACTCAAGTTTTGGGAATAGAATGGGTTCCAGGTCGGTTGACCATATCAGACAACGACAAGCTGCGGTCTGTCGCAACGCTTGCGGGGCTTTCGAAGCCCGCGAGCCGCACTGCGCAGACCGCATGATATGGAGGAATACGATATGGAACAGAAGTTCACCACTATGGCCCAAGAAGCCGTCGGCGACGCGATTCAGAGTGCGTCCGCCGCAGGAAACGCGCAGGTCGAGACCCTGCACGTCATGGATGCGCTGCTGCGCCAGGAAAACGGCGTGGCGCGCTCTCTGATCGAGGCCGCGGGCGGGGACCCGCAGGCCATCGGCGCGGCGGTGCGCAACGCTTTGGTCGCGCTGCCGAGCGCATCCGGATCCAGCACCTCGCAGCCACAGGCCAGCCGCCAGCTGACCGCCGCCATCGCCCAGGCTGAGAAGGAAATGCAGCAGATGGGCGACGAATACGTCTCCACCGAACATCTGCTTATCGGCATCGCGGCCAGCAAGCCGAACCAGTCGGCCGAAATCCTGGAGAAGAACGGCGTCACCGCAGCCTCCCTGCGCAAGGCCGTACCCGGCGTGCGTGGTGGCGCGAAGGTCACCAGCCCGGACGCGGAAGGCTCGTACAAGGCCCTAGAGAAGTACTCCACCGACCTGACGGCCGCCGCCAAGGAAGGCAAGCTGGACCCGGTCATCGGACGTGACCAGGAAATCCGCCGCGTGATTCAGATCCTCTCCCGTCGTACCAAGAACAACCCGGTGCTGATTGGCGAGCCCGGCGTCGGCAAGACCGCCGTCGTGGAAGGCCTGGCCCAGCGTATCGTGGCGGGCGACGTGCCCACCACCCTGCAAGGCAAGAAGCTCATCTCCCTTGACCTAGGCTCCATGGTGGCCGGTTCGAAGTACCGTGGCGAGTTCGAGGAGCGCCTGAAGAGCGTCCTGAACGAAATCAAGAATGCGGACGGCCAGATCATCACCTTCATCGATGAGATCCACACCATCGTCGGCGCGGGTGCGGCCGAAGGCTCGATGGATGCCGGCAATATGTTGAAGCCCATGCTGGCCCGTGGCGAGCTGCGCCTGATCGGCGCGACCACGCTGGACGAGTACCGCGAGTATATCGAGAAGGACCCTGCGCTGGAGCGTCGTTTCCAGCCGGTCATGGTCAATGAACCGACTGTCGAGGACACCATCTCGATCCTGCGCGGCCTGAAGGAGCGCTACGAGGTCTACCACGGCGTCAAGATTCAGGACGCCGCTCTGATCGCCGCCGCGACGCTGTCGGACCGCTACATCACAGATCGTTTCCTGCCTGATAAGGCCATCGACCTCGTCGATGAGGCTTGCGCCATGGTCAAGACCGAGCTGGATTCGATGCCCGCCGAGTTGGACGAGATGAACCACCGCATCACCCAGCTGCAAATCGAGGAGGCCTCTTTAAAGAAAGAGACCGACGAGCTGTCCAAGCAGCGTCTGGCCACGCTGGAAAAGGAGATGGCCGAGCTGCGCGACAGCTTCAACAGCAAGAAGGCGCAGTGGGAGAACGAGAAGAACGCCGTGAACAAGGTGCAGAGCCTGCGCGCCGAGGTGGAATCCACCAAGGCCGAGATCGAAAAGGCGACCCGCACCGGCGACTACGCCAAGGCCGGTGAGCTGCAATACGGCAAGCTGCCCACCCTGCAAAAGCAGTTGGAGGAAGAAGAAAAGCTGGCCGAGGCCAAGAAAGAATCCAGCCTGCTTCGTGACCGCGTAACGGAAGAAGAAATTGCGAACATCGTCGCCCGCTGGACCGGCATCCCGGTCTCCAAGCTCGTCGAAGGCGAACGCGAGAAGCTGCTCCGCCTGCCGGACACGCTGCATCAGCGGGTCATCGGCCAGGACGAGGCCGTGCAGAAGGTCTCGGACGCTATCCTGCGCTCCCGCGCCGGCATCGCGAACCCGAACCGCCCCATCGGCAGCTTCCTGTTCCTCGGCCCCACGGGCGTCGGCAAGACCGAGCTGGCCAAGGCGCTGGCGCAGGCCCTGTTTGACGACGAGAAGAACATGGTCCGTATCGACATGACCGAGTATATGGAGAAATTCAGCGTCTCGCGTCTGATCGGTGCGCCTCCGGGATACGTCGGCTATGAGGAGGGCGGCCAGCTGACCGAGGCCGTGCGCCGCCACCCCTACAGCGTTGTGCTGTTCGATGAGGTCGAAAAGGCCCACCCGGACGTGTTCAACATCCTGCTGCAGGTGCTGGACGATGGCCGCATTACCGACAGCCAGGGCCGCACGGTGGACTTCAAGAACACCGTCATCATCCTGACGTCGAACCTGGGTTCCGACCTGATTCTGGAGGATCTGGAAAAGAGCCGCGCCAACGGCAGCAACGAGCTGTCCGACGAGGCCAGAAACGCCATTGACCAGCTGCTCAAGCGCCAGTTCCGCCCCGAGTTCCTGAACCGTCTGGACGACATTGTCTACTACAAGAGCCTGACCAAGACCGAAATCGGCTCCATCGTTGACCTGATGCTGGCCGACCTGCGCAAGCGTCTGGAGGACAAACAGCTGAAACTGGTTGTCACCGACGCGGCCAAGAACGCCATCATCGACGGCGGCTATGACCCGATTTACGGTGCCCGCCCCTTGAAGCGGTACATCCAGTCCCATGTGGAAACGATGATCGCGAAGGAGATCATCGGCGGCGCCCACACGGCAGGGGACACTCTGACCGTGGATGCGGATGGGAACGGACAGCTGATGCTGCGCTGAACCCTACAATAATAAATGACGCTCCGGGCGGGATGGAAAAAGTTTCATACCGCCCGGAGCGTTTTTGCTTGTCTTGCAGCATTGCAGGGACCGCGCATCTGCGGCCTGCAAGATTCCGGTGGCCCCGGCGCTTCCGGGGCGATGACGAGCATCGACCCCCACGCCGTAGGGGCGGATTCCATATCCGCCCGCTCATCCGGGCGTTTGCGGGTAAGCCGCGGGCCGGGCATGCCCGGCCACTACAGGTACACCAAATTACAGCACACCCAGCCCCGTCAGCAGCGTCTTGACACCGATCAGGATCAGCACAATACCGCCGATACGCTCGGCGGGGGCGCGGTACTTGTCGCCGAACATGGCACCGACCTTGACGCCGATGGCGGACAGCAGGCAGGTGATAACGCCGATCAGCCCGGCAGCGGGCAGAATGTCCACCTGCATGGCTGCAAAGCTGACGCCGACGGCGAACGCATCAATGCTGGTGGCGATGGCCAGCGGCAGCATGGCTTTGGCGGAGTAGTCGTCGTCCAGCTGCTCGTCGCCGCCAAAGCTCTCCTTGATCATGTTCGCACCGATGAGCGCCAGCAGCACAAACGCGATCCACGGGCCGAACTTCGTCAGCAGTGCGGCAAACCGGTCACCGAGAAAATAGCCCAGTGCAGGCATCAAAAACTGGAACCCACCGAACCAGACGCCGCAGATCATAGCGTGCTGCAGACTTACCTTGCGGACGGACAGCCCCTTGCAGATCGAGACGGCGAATGCGTCCATCGAGAGGCTGACGGCAATCAGGATCAGGTCGAATAAAGTCATGATTTTCTCCTCCGTTTTGGCAGGGTGCAGACAATAAAAAAGACCTATCCACCCGTGAAAACGGGCAGATAAGTCTCGTCGTTTAAAGTAAAGCCAGAGCAAACGCTCATTGTGTTGGCAGAACTGCACGGCGGCTGCTCCACCGCTGCGCTGACTACTCCCTTATTGCTTCGGATAGTGTAGCATAGGTGAGAATGCTTGTCAATACGTTAGAAATGGCTAATCTCAAACAAAAGGCTTCCCCCGCGGGGGAAGCTGTCAGTGGCTCCGACCACTGACTGATGAGGGCCGACCCTGCCATGGTATCCCGCCAACGGGTAAAAATGGCAAACATACCCCTTATCCGGCCCTGCGGGGCCACCTTTCCCCCACAGGGGAAGGCAAGATGCTTGCATAATCCCTCATTTTAGAGTACAATATACACAAATCTGCATTCCGGGGGAGTAACCATGCAATATAAAGTTTTGGCGCTGGACCTTGACGGCACCTTGACCAACACCGAAAAGGTCATCACGCCGCGCACAAAGGCGGCATTGCAGGAGGCGGCCCGCCGCGGCGTCTGCATCGTGCTGGCCAGCGGGCGGCCCACCGTAGGCATTGAGCCGCTGGCCAGGGAACTCGAGCTCGAAAAGTACGGCGGCTGTATTTTAAGTTACAACGGCGGCAAGATCATCGACTGCCGGACCGGACAGACGCTGGTGCAGCATGCCTTCCCGGCAGACCTGATCGAGCCGGTCTGCACGTTCAGCCGCTATTGGAACGTCGTGCCGCTGACCTACGACAAAAACGGCATCGTGACCGAGGTCCCCGACGCCCCCTACGTGCTGGAGGAAGCCCGCATCAACAAGATCCCCGTGCGCAAGGTGGAAAACCTGCCCGCCGAGGTGACCTACCCCATCAACAAGCTGCTGCTGACCGGCGACCCCGCCGACATGCCGCACGTTGAGGAGCTGATGCAGCAGGAGTTTGCGGGCAAGCTGTCCATCTGCCGCAGCGCACCTTTCTTTATTGAAACAATGCCCCTCGGCGTCGGCAAGGATACCTCGCTGGAAATTCTGCTGCGCGCCAAGGGCCTGACCCCCGCCAACCTGATGGCCTGCGGTGACGGCTGGAACGACCTGCCGATGATACGCCTGGCCGGTATGGGCGTGGCCATGGGCAACGCCCAGCCGCCGGTCAAGGCCGCGGCCAACTACCTGACCGCCGATAACGACCACGACGGCGTGGGCCTGGCAGTGGAAAAGTTTATTTTGAATGAGGAGACCTGACCTGTGAATCTGATCGTTTTCGATTTGGAATGGAACATCGGCTACCAGCCGAAAACCTTCCTCTATCATGGCACGGAGCTGACGCTGCGCGGTGAAATCATTCAGATCGGCGCGGCCCGCATCAATGACCGCGGCGACGTGCTGGATACGTTTGAGGTCAACCTCAAGCCGCACATTTTCCGCAAATTGCAGCATCATATCGCCAAGGTCACGGGTCTGTCCCAGGGCGATCTGGACGCGGGCCTGCCGATGAAGGAGGGCCTGCAGAAATTTCTTGACTGGGCGGGCGACGATGCCGAGCTGGCCGAGTGGGGCCTGGACGACGTGCCGGTTTTAAAGCAAAACCTGTTCCTCGTCGGGCTGGATGAAAACTGGCCGAACCGCTGGTACGACCTGCAGCGCATCTTCCTGCAGGCTTACCCCCGCAAGGAGGGAGAGGGTCTGACCCTGGAAAGCGTTGTGGACCGCCTGGGCATCCCCAAGGAAGAACCGTTCCACAACGCACTGGACGACGCGCTCTATACGGCCAGGGTCTGCCGCAAGCTGCCGCTGGCCGAGGGCCTCGCGACCTATCCGACGGAGGAGGAGCTGCTGACCGAGGCGCTGCTCGGCGCCGAGAACACGGGCCGCGACGTGCGGCTGTTCATGAACCGCATGGAACACGACGACTACCGCAGCGTGCCCGAGCTGTATCAGGCCGGCTGCCCTGAGTGCGGCGCGCCGCTGCAAAACGACGAGGTCTGGCTCAAGCGCGGCAACACGGGCTACTTTACCAGAGCAGCCTGCCCCTACTGTGGGCACTGGTATCTGCGCTTTAAGCTGAGCCGCCGCGACGGCCTGCATTGGAGCTTTGCCCGCTGCATCGACCCGGCTACCCCGGAGTACGATGCCAGATGGGACAAGCAGAAGGCAGCTCTGCTTGAGCGCATGAAGCGCAAGCAGGAGCGGAATATAAAAGAGTGATGAACCCCAAGCTCCGGCTCTGCGGGGCATCTCACTCGTAACCGGGGGAGGCTTTTTTATTTTCCGTCCTCCCGCTCTTGACAAATCCGGCGTTCTGTCTTATGATTGATAAAAACGTAACACAATTTTTACAAAATTGCAAATATAGCAACAAGAGGTACAAGATGGATACAGAACGCTGGCAGATCTTATTAAAGGCAATCGACCACGGCAGCCTGCGTGCGGCGGCGGAGGAGATGGGTTTTACGGTCTCCGGCATCAGCCGCAGCGTGGCAACGCTGGAAAAGGAGCTGGGCTTTGCCCTGCTGCACCGCGCCAAAAGCGGCGTGCAGCCCACCGCGGAATGCCGCCAGCTGCTGCCGTCGGTGCGTGAGCTGCTGTTTGCGCAGGAGCGGCTGGAACAGACCGCAGCCAAGGTGCGCGGCGCAGACTGCGGCACCATTGTCATCGGTACGGCGTATAACTGCTACTATGAGTGGGTCACCCGGATGATGGCGGCGTTCCGCACACGGCACCCCGGCGTGGTCATCAAGATCGTCAACGGCACCAGCAGCGAGCTGGCCGAGATGCTGCTGGATCACCGCACGGATTTTTGCCTCATCAGCCACCGTGACTCGCTGCCGGTCTGGCTGCCCATCCGCCAGGACGAGCTGATGGTCCTGCTGCCCAAAAACCACCCGCTGGCGGACAGCGAGTCCTTCCCGGTGGAAAGCCTGAAGACCGAGCCGTTCATCGACAGCTACCCGGGCATGGAGACCGACATCACCCTGATTTTTGACAAGCTGAAAGCCCGCCCCGACGCGCGCTATTCCACGATGGACATCACGGCGACCTATGCCATGGTGTCGGCGGGCTTGGGCATCAGCGTAAACAACGCCATCAACCACCAGGGCGGCTATCCCGGCGTCGTGGAGCGCCCGATGAATCCCCACCAGATGATGGAGATCGGTCTCGCCTGCGGCGAGAACCTCGCCCCCGCCGCCCAGGCGTTCCTGGATTTCGTGAAGGAGCGGCTGCCGGAATAAGAATGCCTTCCCCCGCGGGCGGGGGAAGGTGGCCGAGGCCCCGCCCGAGGCCGGATGAGGGGGTGGGTATACGTTATATCCCGCCAACGGATGATGGCCGTACACCTGCCCCTCATCAGTCAGCGGTCGGGGCCGCTGACAGCTTCCCCCAAGGGGGAAGCCAGCAAAACAAAAACCGCCGTGCAAATCCATGCACGGCGGTATATTTTTGCCTCAATACGTGATAATGATGCCCTGATCCTGCGCGTAGAAGCTGCACAGGCCGGAGCATGGCACGATCTTCACCGGAGCGCCGGGCCACTTGGCCTCAATGCCGTGATGCAAAAGCTGGGCGGCGTTCTGATTGCCGCACTCGCTGATGAGCACCGGATGGACACCATCGTATTTGTCCTCGTCCATCTGCTCCAGAATCTTTGCCAGCACGCGGGTCTCGCCGCGGGTCTTGAAGAAAAAGTCGATCTTGCCGTCCGGCGTGCGGCGGCCCAGAACGCGCATGTTCAGGCGGCCTGCGATAAAACCAACTACCCTGTTGACACGGCCGTTCTTGGCCAGATTGTCAAAGCTCGCCAGTGCAAACAGGATGTGGGTGCTATCGGCAAACTTTTTCAGCGCAAAGCAGATGTCGTCAAATGCCTGATCCTCGCCGATCAGCTTGTTGGCCAGCTCGGCGGCACCGGCCAGCGCACCGGAGCAGCTCAGCGTGTCCAGCACAAAAATTTTCTTTTCGGGGTGCTCCTCCAGCACCATCTCGCGCGCAGCCATGGCGGCATTGTAGCTGCCGGACAGGTTGCTGCTGATGGTGAGGGCAAACACGTTGTCCGCCTGCAAAAAATATTCGGCCCATTCCTCGGGGCTGGGGCAGGCGGTGGTGCTGGCACCGTTGTAGTCGGTCATGGCCTGCAGCATCTGCTGGGTGTTCAGCGTGGCAAGGTCAACATACTCGCGTTCACCAACGCGGATTTTAAACGGTACAAGGGCAAACTGCACGCCCGGTGCCGGTTTTTTCAGCTCGCGGATCTCGCAGGAGCTGTCGGATACGATCATCCATGCCATGGGGCAGGACCTCCGTTCTGTGATGATTGGTCACGTCTATTCTTACTCTTATTATAGAGGTACAGGAGAAAAGCGTCAAGCTGATTTTTGCAAACGTCCCTTTTTCGGCCTGTAAAATTTGCTGTGGCCACTTGTACCCGGTGCGGTTCCGGCGTATAATAGCTATACATGCTTGATTGCGTAAAGAATAGGAGCTTTTATGGCTGATTTTTATACCTACCGCAATGAGGTCGCAGGCAGGCGCCGCAAGCGCAGAATGTTCCTGATCCTCATCGTTGTTTTGGCGGCGCTCTGCATTGGCGTGGGCTACTTCTGGTTCACCCGTAAGAGTGCCCCGGCTCAGACTTCCCCGGCGGAATCCGCTACGCCGGAGCAGGCCGCATCCGCCGCTGTGCCCACCGAGGCCCCCTCGGCGGCCCCGGCAGACATTGCCGAGCCGCAGCGCATCCTGCCGGGTGTCGATACCGCCGCGTGGGACAAGTCCGAGGCAGTCGCGGCCACGATCGACACCGAGTACCGCAACACCGATCACCGCATGGTGGCCGTCCCGATGCTGGGCACTGTGACGAACGACTATTTCAACACCGTCACCTTCGCGGGCGACAGCATCGCGTCGGGCCTTGGCATCTACGATACGGGCTACCACAATGCCCACTACGCCACCTACGTCAGCGCGGGCGTGCAGACCTTTGTCAACAATGTCAGCGTCAAGAACGCCGTCACCGGTGCGAACGAGACCCCGATGGAAACCATTGCCGCCAGCCAGCCGGATTATCTTTATATCCTTGTCGGCACGAACAACCTCGTCGTGCAGGGCAGTGAGGACAGCTTTATCGCCTACTACGAGCGCCTCATTGATATGCTGCGTGAGCAGCTGAACCCCGGCGTGACGATTTATATCCAGTCCATCCCCGGCGTACAGGAGGATGTGGTCGCCTCCAAGCCCGGTCTGGACAACACCCGCATTGCTACGGTCAACGACCTGCTGGCCAACATGGCGCTGCGAAAGGGCTGCTACTATATCAACATCCGCGAGGCCCTGACCAACCCCGCCGACGGCAGCCAGATCGACGACTACGCCACGAAGGACGGCGTCCACTTCAATGCCGCAGGCTACCATGCCTGGGCTGAATATCTGGCCACCCACACGGTCTGGAACCGCCGCAGCGTCTACAGCGGCGAGAACCCGTACTACATCTACGGGACCTGAAAATAATTCCCGGATTGCACAAATCCCCTGCAAAGTGTAAAAAGCACCTTACAGGGGACTTTTTTTGTATATTTGTCCGAAAAAGCACCCGATTTATGTCGAACTTGTACAAAACGAATGGGTAACATACGAAAATTTTAGCAGAATATTACACAAAAGACCTTGCATTTCCCGTAAGAAACAGGTAATATAGAGACAGAGATTATACAGAGTCGGTGTACTGTATCCACTACAGCACCGCTAAAAAGGGGAGATTACGTTGAAACAGCGCAAAGAAACGCCCAAAAGCTCCGATCTGCCCATTTATCTGTTCAAGCAGGGCAACAATCAGGAGGCCTATCGCTACTTCGGTGCGCATCTGTGCGAGGAAAACGGCGAGGCCGGCGCGGTGTTCCGTGTCTGGGCACCGCACGCCAAGGCCGTTTCCATCGTGGGTGACTTCAACAGCTGGACGCCCGGCGAGCACCCGATGGAAAAGGTGACGGACGGTATCTGGGAACGCTTCGTTCCCGGCATCAAACAATTTGACGTCTACAAATACTGCATCACCACCCCGGCGGATGAGCTGGTCTATAAGGCTGACCCGTATGCCTTCCATACAGAGACCCGCCCGTCCAACGGCAGCAAGGTCTATGATATTGAGGGCTACACCTGGGGGGATGCCGCCTGGGTCAGTGACGAGGAAAAGCGGGATGTCATCAACAGCCCGATGTCTATTTACGAGCTGCAGGCCGGCAGCTGGAAGATGAAGGACCCCGAAAACGGCGTGCCCTATAACTATGCCGAGCTGGCCGACGAGCTGATCCCGTACATAAAGGAAATGGGCTACACCCACGTGGAGCTGCTGCCCATCACCGAGTATCCCTTCGACGGCAGCTGGGGCTATCAGGTCACGGGCTATTTTGCCCCGACAAGCCGCTACGGCACGCCGAAGGACTTCATGGCCTTCGTCGACAAGCTGCATCAGGCGGGCATCGGCGTCATTCTGGACTGGGTCCCGGCCCACTTCCCGAAGGATGGCTACGGCCTGTACATGTTCGACGGCGCCCCCTGCTATGAGGACCCCAACCCCCGCCGCGGTGAGCACAAGGAATGGGGCACGATGGTCTTTAACTACGGCATGAAGGAGGTCGAGAGTTTCCTGATCTCCAGCGCCATGTTCTGGGTGGACCGCTATCATGTGGACGGTCTGCGCGTCGATGCTGTCGCCAGTATGCTCTACCTCGACTACAACCGCAAGGACGGCGAGTGGGAGCAGAACGTCAACGGCGGCAAGGAAAATCTCGAGGCCATCGCCTTCCTGCAGAAGCTGAACACGGCTATCCTGGGCCGCTATCCGCATAAAATGATGATTGCCGAGGAATCCACCGCCTGGCCGCTGGTCACAAAGCCTGCGTCCGACGGGGGCTTGGGCTTCAATTTCAAGTGGAACATGGGCTGGATGAACGACATGCTCAGCTACATGAAAACCGACCCGCTCTTCCGCGCCGGCAACCACGGCAAGGTCACGTTCAGCTTCTTCTATGCGTTCAGTGAGAACTTCGTGCTGCCCATCAGCCACGACGAGGTCGTCCACGGCAAGTGCAGCCTGCTGAACAAGATGCCTGGCGATTATGAGGAAAAATTCTCGAACCTGCGCACCTTCTTCGGATACATGATGGCCCACCCCGGCAAAAAGCTGCTCTTTATGGGCCAGGACTTCGGCCAGTTTATCGAGTGGGACGAGAAGAAGCCGCTCGACTGGATGCTGCTCGGCTACGATAAGCACCGTGAGCTGCAAAGCTACGTCAGGGATCTGAACCACTTCTACCGTGACACGCCCGCCCTGTGGCAGGTCGATTACAGCTGGGAGGGCTTCCAGTGGATCGTGCCCGACGACAGCAAGCAGAGCGTCATCGCGTTCCTGCGCCGCGACGCTGCGGGCAAGATGGTGCTTGTCGTATGCAACTTCAACCCGGTGCTGCGCAAGGAGTACCAGATGGGCGTGCCGAACCCCGGCAGCTACAAGGAGATCCTCAACTCCGACGATAAGAAGTACGGCGGCTCCGGCGTGACCAACGGCACGGTCAAGGCGAAGAAGGGCCCGATGCACGGCTTCGACCAGCATATTTCGCTGACGCTGCCGCCGCTGTCCACCCTCTACCTGAGCGTGCCCGCTGCCCGCAAGCCGCGCGCCGCCAAGGCGGAGGACAAGGCAGCGGAAAAGACCGCCAAGCCCGCCGCCAAAAAGACGGCAAAAACCACTGCCAAGACTGCGGCCCCTGCCGCAGACGCCGGGACCGAGGCGGCTCCCAAGCGCCGCGGACGTCCGCCCAAGGCCAAAACGACGGTGTAAGCCGTCTTTGGATATATGTTAAAAACGGCATTCTGCCGAAATTTTAAGGGGAGAAATCTTATGGCTAAAGAAATGATCGCAATGATCCTGGCAGGCG
>ERZ773190.2705-NODE-2705-length-13111-cov-2.259421_pt1 | contig 13111 bp, 10 predicted proteins | sample MGYA00511111_ERZ773190 | MGnify/ENA primary metagenome ERZ773190 (study PRJEB29015, sample SAMEA2737777) | human gut metagenome | biome: human gut; feature: human-associated habitat; material: faeces | place: China | collected 2012 ... | reverse complement strand
CCGCCGTAGTTTTGCCGTATTTGTCGGCATAATAACGGTTTGCAAACGGTTTGATATTGTCCTCGGTTTTGCCCTCGTTGTTAGTATAGATAACCGCAACCCAGCCGGTTTTTTGAGCAAAAGCGTCAAGTTCCGCCTGAAGCTGTGTTTCTTCCTCCGAGGTAAACAGTTCGGCGTCATCACGGAGTTCTGTTTGTCCCGCCGCAAAAACAAAGAGCGGAGTACAGAAAACCATAATCATTGCCGCAAGCATTGCGGAAAGTCTTTTTGTAACATTCATCATAAGAACAACAAACCTCCCAACAAGCCGAGTGCCATAAGCGCTGCGGCAATAATTGCAGCGAAAGCAAGAAGCTTTCCTGCGGAGGTAGGAAGCTCACCGTAGGTTTTGCCCGTCTGACCGTTAACTGCAAACGGCAGAATTTTACCCCTGTATTTATAGGTTACAACCCAAACGGGCAAGAGGGTATAGTTCCAATTTTCAAGGTCGATTTTATCGTTGTAGTTCTGAATCTGAACGGCACTGTATCCGCTTGCCGTGTCTTTCATAAGCTGTTGACAATAGCCGTTGATTCTTGTTTGAACTGCCTGTGCAACCTCATTTTGCTCAATATCACGCTTTTCTGCCTGAAAACCGGAAAGATAGGACATTGCAAACGGGTGAGCCTCGCCCAAATCGTAAGGGTGTACGCATTGGAGCATATCTCTGTCCTGACCTTTTAACGCTCTTTCAAAAACATTATTTACAATCAGATTGCCTGCTCTGTGGAGCTCAAAAACCTTTGTTTCCGTGTAACGGTCATCTCCGACAGTCCACGAACGAACCTTTTCGCCCTTTGCAACCATCTGTGCGCTACGCTGTTCGTCAACATACCAATACGGAAAATACACACCCGTGAGTTTGTCAAAATGCTTTTCGCTGACAAAATTCTTCGGCAAAAACCATTTCCTTTTGCACATTTCAAGAAACTTGTCAATTGCCTTCTGCTTTGAAAGCTTGAACGGAATCACACGGTCGGGTTTAAATTCACCCGAAAGTCTGCCGCCGAGAACAACAGGATTCTGACAATAGAAGCAGGTTGTTGCCGCAGTTGACGCTGTTGTAACAACCTGAGCACCGCAGCTTGGGCAGTTGTAGATAACAGCCTCTTCCTCAGTTTTGTTTTCTGCCTGTGCACTGTCATTGCTCTGCGCCTGCTTGGCGGCATTCTCTTTAGCCTTTTCCTGTTCCTTTTTATCCTGCTTTTCTGCGCTGTTCTCTTTTTGTTCCTTCTTGGCAAAAAAATCCTGAACATACTTTTCCGTAAAATCGGACATACAGTATTCACAACTGAACATCTGCTTATCGGGATTGAATTTCAGCGGAGCGGCGCAGTTCGGACAGGTGTAGTTTACAGTTGCCATAACTTACCCCTTATAATTAAATTCTGAAACATCCCCCTCCGTTTGAGAAGAGGGATTGTTTGTACTTAAAATTCAGATTATTCTGTCTTTGTACCGCACTCGGGACAGAACTTTGCATTTGCAGAAAGCTCATATCCGCAGTTTGTGCAGAAACGCTTTTTGGGAGCCTCGGGCTTCTTTGAACCGCACTCCGAGCAGAACTTGCCTGTGTTTACCGCACCGCATGAGCAAGTCCATGAGCCTGCGGCTGCACCGCCTGCCTGCGGAGCGGGAGTCTGCTGCGGCTGAGCCTGTTGCTGTGGCTGAGTCGGCTGCTGTGGCTGAGTCGGCTGCTGCTGACGGTACTGCGGATTCTGCTGATAACCGCCCATGATATTTCCGCCGGCATTCATACCTATGCCCATACCCATAAAGCCTGCCATTGCACCGTTTGCATTTGAGCCGGCATCTTTAAGGCCCTCTGAAATATTGGCTGCAACATAGCCCTGCTGAACTGCTGCGTCCGAGAGCATTGCACCCTTGTTGCGCATATTGATGAGCTCCTGACTGTCCTCTGTGTAGGAAACATCCATACCAACGGCAAAGACTTCCATACCACGAGCCTGTGTCCATTCCTCATCAAGCGTCTGTGCCATATACTGACCGATAAGACGCTGTTTTGACTTGATAAAGCTGATTCTCTCACCGTCAGCGGAATACTGGTTGATTGCAGAACCGAGAGCGCCGACAAACTCCTCGTTATACTGTGCTCTTACATCTGCGAAATCAACAGACTTGTTTTCCGTAACAGCCTCTCTCGGAATAACCTCCTGATAGAACTTGAACGGCTCAACAACCTTGATTGAATATGTACCGTGAGCACGAAGCATAAGCTCTGAATTGTAAAAATTGTCAAAATAGTTTACTGGAGTTGATGTTCCGAAAGGAATACCCTTGATTTCCTGAAGATTTATATAGAAAACTCTCTGAGCCTGTGAGGGGATTCCGCCGTACTTAATACGGTTAAAAGTTTCCTTGATCGAATCACCGAACTGACCGCAGAAAAGTGACGGCATTGAGCTGTTATTTACCTTAAAATAACCCGGCTCTGCAGTAAAGTCAACAATCTTACCGCCGTCAATAAGAATCATCATCTGGTTATCGTAAACATGAATTACAGAACCGTTTGATACGATGTTTTCAGAACCCTTTTTGTTCTGACTTTTGCCGTTCTGCGAAACAAGCTGACCGGGACAGATGAGGGTGTTGTCGCCCATAGGGGACGGTTCAATGACCTCGAGCCATGAATCCGCGAGTCCGCCTCCGACTGCATTTATCGCTGCTTTAATAATACCCATAATTTAACTCCTTAATTTTTGTAGCTTATAGCTGATTTTTCAGATATTGCTGTTACACTAATAATAATATGTTTGAAGAAAAATTTCAATACTATTATTAAAAAACAGGCTGAATGGCATATGCTTTTTTTATTGTTCCAATGTTTTGCCATCATAAATAATGCAAAAAGACGGTCGGGAAGAGGGCATTTGGCTCTGACAACCCGACCGTCAAACTTTCAGAATTTTCTCTGTTGAAGTGTCTGTTCGTTTACGGAATTAAACTTCCACGAACGAATGTTAATTTCTTTTATTGCAGTTCCGCAGAACTGACAAAATTTTTCTCCCAGTGTTTTTACGGGAGCACCGCAGTTGGGGCAATTCACCCCGAGAGCGGTTGCTCTGTTATGAAGCCGGTCAGCGTCCTGAACATACATCAACCCAACCTCGTAGATTGTCTGCATTCTGTTCTCTCTGCTGCCGAAGGTCACCTCATTGTTCATATCGGTAACATACGAAAAGTAACCGACGGACGCCTCAAAAAGTATCGTTACCGTTGCACCGTTTTTTATATAGCGGGCAATCTGAACATCGTAAATATTGACATCCTCATAATGCTGTGTATTTGCAACAGATGAAAGCTGGTCGATAATTCCCTGAACATAGTTTGTAAAATTCGGAGTGACCTCCTCCGCAATAACGCCGAGCCTTTTTGACTCAACCGCCGAAAAGTAGTTTCGCAAAAGTGAACGGGTTTTGTTCATATACTGCTCAACATCAAGCTCGGGAAAATCCTTTTTTATCATTGGCATATAAACCGAGGTCATTCCGTGAAGAGAACGGGGAGTTTCACGCATTTGCTCCTGATCCTCTTTCACGCCCTGAATGCCCTCTATAAGGGAGCTTGTACCGAACAATGTTCTTGAAAGATGTCTTATCTTACTGACAATTACCGTAACTATAATTGCTATTGCAAGTACAACTATCGACACAGAGATGATTGTTGCAATTGTATCCGGACTCATATAATTGTACCCTTAATCAGTCTTCTTTGTTGACAACCTTGATTCCGAGAACCTCAAGGCTTTCGTCATCAACTTCTGCCGGACACGCAGACATAAGCTCGCTTGCATTCTGAACCTTCGGGAATGCCGTTACATCACGGAGGCTGTCAGCCTTGCACATCAGCATTGTAACACGGTCAAGACCGATACCCATACCACCGTGCGGCGGTGCGCCGTATTTGTAGGCTTCAACAAGGAATCCGAACTTTGCTTCGATTTCTTCATCGGTGAGCTTCAAAGCCTTGAACATCTTCTGCTGGAGTTCATAGTCTGTGATACGCATTGAACCGCTTGAGAGTTCAACACCGTTAAGTGTGAGGTCATAAGCCTTTGCAATAACCTTTGACGGATCTGTGTCAAGGTACTGTAGACACTCTTCCTTAGGCATTGTAAACGGGTGATGCATTGCAAGCCATTCGCCGCTTTCCTCATCATATTCAAAGAACGGGAAGTCAACAATCCAGAGGAACTTGAACACATCGGGGATAATGTCAAGACGCTTTGCAACAACAAGACGAAGTGCGCCGAGTGTTGAAAGAACCGTGCTGTTCTTGTCGGCAACGATGAGAATAACATCGCCCTTTTCCGCACCGAGTCTTTCGTAGATTGCAGAAAGCTCTTCTTCACTCATAAACTTTTTGAATGATGCGTTAGGCTCGTCAACCCATCTTACATAGGCAAGTCCCTTTGCGCCGATGCCCTTTGCATATTCTGTGAGCTTGTCAATTTCTTTTCTTGTGTAAACCGACGACGCATTCTTGGCAACAATTGCCCTTACAGAACCGCCGTTCTCAATTGCACTTGTAAATACGCTGAAACCGCAGTCCTTAACAAGATCCGAAATATCCTGAATCTTCATGTCAAAACGGATATCGGGCTTGTCCGAACCGTAGCTTTCCATAGCCTCTTTGTAGGTCATTCTCTGGAAATGCTCCTCAAGGTCAATGTTTAAAACCTCTTTGAAAAGCTTTTTGAAAAAGCCCTCGTTGATTTCGAGGATGTCATCAACATCAACAAATGAAAGCTCCATATCAATCTGTGTGAATTCAGGCTGACGGTCTGCACGCAGATCCTCGTCACGGAAGCATCTTGCAAGCTGAATGTAACGGTCAAAGCCCGCAAGCATAAGGAGCTGTTTGTAAATCTGCGGTGACTGAGGGAGAGCATAAAACTTGCCGTTGTGGATTCTTGACGGAACAAGGTAATCTCTTGCGCCCTCGGGAGTTGACTTGATCATCATAGGAGTTTCAATTTCAACAAAGCCGTTGTCGTGGAAATAATCTCTTGCAACCTTTGCAATCTTACTTCTCATCATAAGATTGTTGAGAAGAGGACGGCGGCGAAGGTCAAGATAACGATATTTAAGTCTTAACTCCTCGTTTGTGTTTGTGTCGTCAACAATTTCAAAAGGCGGCGTCTGTGCCTTTGAAAGCACACGCATATCGCTTACAACAACCTCGATATCGCCTGTGGGAATTTCGCTGTTCTTTGAACTTCTTTCGCAAACAACACCCTTTGCGGCAAGAACAAATTCACTTCTGCATGAAAATGCCTTATCAAAAATTTCTTTGTCTGTTTTGTCATTGAATGCAAGCTGAACAATGCCTGTGCGGTCACGCAAGTCAATGAAAATGAGCTGACCGAGGTCACGGCAACGCTGTACCCAACCGCAGACAGTTACCTCTCTGCCGACATCACCGATACGCAAATCTCCGCAATAATCGGTACGCTTCATTCCTGTCATAAATTCTGCCATTGTATATGCTCCTTTATATGAATCGGTCGGCATTTTTAATGTGCCTGACCGACCGAAAATTTTCTTTTATTACTTGTTTTTCTGTTCGTCCGAAAGCTGAATTTCGATGAACTTCTCCATGAAATGCCCGTCAAGAGTAACCTCGGCTGTTTCGCCTGTTTCCATATTCTTGACCTTGGCTGTGTTCTGCTCGATTTCGTTGTCGCCCAAAACGATTGAATATCTTGCGTCAATCTTGTCGGCATACTTCATCTGAGCACGAAGTCCTCTGCCGATAACATCGGTTTCGGCAATCATTCCGCAGCTGCGAACCTGTTTGATAAGCTCAAAAGCCTTAACCTTTGCGGCATCGCCCATTGTCGCAATGTAGAGCATACACTCGTCATTGTCGGGAATCTCAATGCCCTGCTTATCCATTACCATGAGAAGTCTTTCCATACCCATTGCAAAACCGAGGGAGGGAAGGTGCTTACCGCCGAGCTCCTCGATAAGACCGTCATAACGACCGCCGCCGCAAACAGTACCCTGAGCACCGATACAATCGGTTACAAACTCAAATACTGTCTTTGTATAGTAATCAAGACCTCTTACAATTGTGGGATCAACCGTGTATTCAATGCCTGCGGCATCAAGATATTTCTGAACTGCGTCAAAGTGGTTTCTGCACTCGTCACAAAGATAGTCTGTAATCTTAGGTGCGTCCTTTGCAATCTCGGAACAGATAGGACTTTTGCAGTCGAGAATTCTCATCGGGTTTTTGTCAAGACGGGAAAGACAGGTGTCACACAGCTTGTCCTTATAACCCTCAAAATATGATTTCAAAGCCTTGTGATATTCCGCACGACAGGTCGGACAGCCGATAGAATTAATCTGAAGATGAACGCTGTCAATCTGAAGTCTGTTGATTACGGAGCTTACAAGGCTGATAAGCTCTGCATCGGCAACAGGATCCTGTGTGCCGTACTCCTCAATACCGAACTGGTGGAACTCACGAAGTCTGCCTGCCTGTGGCTTTTCATATCGGTAGCATGAAACAAAGTAGCTTGCCTTAATCGGAAGTCCTTCGTTTTCAAGAGCGTGTTCAAGAACGGCTCTTGCCGCACCGGCTGTACCCTCGGGGCGAAGTGTTACGCTTTCACCACCCTTTGTGTCGAATGTGTACATTTCTTTCTGAACAACATCGGTTGTCTGACCAACGCCACGGGCAAAAAGCTCTGTGTGTTCAAACACGGGAGTTCTGATTTCTCTGAAGCCGTAGGAGCGAGCCTCCTCACGCATAATCTTTTCAACAAACTGCCATTTGTAGCTTTCCTTCGGAAGAACATCTTCCGTACCCTTGATTTTCTTGGTTATAAGTGCCATTTTTCCCTCCGAAAATTACAATCTTTTATAGAAAAGGGAAACGAAAAAATCTCCCTAAAAAACACAACAATCGGGCAGTATTACACCACCCGATATGTAAAGCGAAAATAATTAAATTATTTGAGAATATTTCTCCAGTCAAGGTCGCCTCTTTCAAGACCGTGGATAAGCACCTCGGCAGTTGCAATGTTTGTTGCAACCGGAATGTTGTGCATATCGCAAAGACGGAGCATATTCATATCGTTAGGCTCGTTCGGCTTTGGATTGAGCGGATCTCTGAAAAAGAGAAGCATATCAATCTCATTGCACGCAATTCTTGCCGCAATCTGCTGACTTCCGCCCTGAGAGCCTGCAAGGAATTTCTGAATTGTAAGACCTGTTGCCTCTGACACCATTTTGCCTGTTGTGCCGGTGGCGCAAAGGTTGTTGCGGCTGAGAACACCGCAGTAAGCAATGCAGAACTGCACCATCAGTTCCTTTTTTTCATCATGAGCTATAAGGGCTATATTCATATATATTTCCTCCAGACATTTATTTCATATCAAATTAGTTTCAAAACTTTAACTCAAAATACCCCGCACAAACTACCCTTTGAACGCAAGGGGAATATGTTTTCCCTCAAGCCTCTGTGCAAGACAGTCAAAGACGGACGCCGCCGCACTCCAGTTAAGTCCGGCAACACCTCGCTGAACAATCACCGAAATACGGATGTCAAACGGCACAAGCGCAATAAGCTGTGTCTGTGTTGCGTCAATAACGCTGTCGAGGTCTTCATAAAAACCGAGCTGTGTAAAAAGCTTTCGGTCAAAGCGGTTGATAACAAGTCGGATATTTGTTTTTCCCATTGATTCAAGCTTTCTCCTCACCTTAACCGCACCACGCACGCCCGTCGGCTCTGCATTGGTAACAATCAAGGCTCTGTCGGCAGGAGCCGCCGCAGTTTCAAAGCCCGAACCGATTCCGGCAGGGGAGTCGATAAGGACAAAATCAAAGCTGTCCTTTACTGAGTTGACAAGTTGAGTAAACACCGAGGGACTGAGTTCGTTTTCGGTATCAAAGGGAGCCGCCATAAGGTAGAGGTTCTCATTGTTTTTGCTTTTGTAAACAGCCTCACCGAATGTACAGTTGCCGCATACGGCATCCGACGCATCAAAAATTATGTCCTGCTCCATATCGAGCATAATGTCAAGACCACGCATTCCGCAGTCACAATCAATAAGCAAGACTCTTTTGCCCTGCTTTACAAGAGCAACGGAAAGACAGATGCAGACGGTTGATTTACCCGTTCCGCCTTTTCCCGACGCTACAACTATAACATTATCCATAATAAATTCTACCTCTGCTATATTCTATCACAAAATCCGTTAAAGAGCAAGAAACGAACATTATTTTTATCAGCCAAAATTTTTGTTGATATTTTAGTGATAGTTAATAAAATTATTCTTCATTTTTAACGGTTTGCACAATAATTTCATTGATTTTTAATGCTAAAAGCAAAAAATAAGTTTTTATTGTTTAGGCACTCAGCCACATTATGCGGTCAAAAATTCTTGGTTCTGTTTTAACACAGTGTATTTACAACCGTAATTTCAATTTTTATTTAAAATATGCGTCCAGTAAATCCTTTGCAACCTGCATTGAATATCTGCCCTTTGCACCGTGTTCGATTACAACGGCAATTGCTACCTCGGGCTTTTCATACGGAGCATAGCAAATGAATGTTGTATGATCTGAGCCCGAGTTTTCAGCCGTACCTGTTTTTGCGGCAACCTTAACTTTATAATCACCGAACATATAATTTGCCGTGCCGTTTTCGTTCTGAGTAACGCCGAGCATCGCCTTGCGAACAATATCAAGATTCTTCTTTGAAATTCCGCAATCACCGTAGCTTTCAACATCTGTCGATTTTACGGTTTTTGTCCGCTCATAATTTGTAACTTTATCAACAATGTGTGTTTTGAGTCTCTCACCGTTGTTGGCGATTGTCGCAACATAGGTTGCAAGCTGAACGGGAGTAAATGCGTTGTCGGACTGACCGATTGCGGCTGAAACCGTGTTGCCTACCTGCCAGCTTGTGCTGTCTCTGCCTGCAAGAGTTCCCTTTGATTCCTCAATTTCAACACCCGTGTATTCACCGAGCCCGAACTTCTGCGCATACAAATACATCGGTTCAATTCCGAGCCTTCTGCCCGTGTCGGCAAAAAAGTAGTTGCACGATTGTTCAATTGCACCCGTAACATCAAGACTGCCGTGATAGTGCATACACCTTACCACATTGGTAGGGTAAAAATCATAGTCCTGTTTGCAGTAGATTTTCGTTTTATCGGTTATGATTTTCTCCTCAAGAGCCGCACCCGCAACACACGGCTTGAACACTGAACCGCAGGCGAATGTTCCGACTGTTGCACGGTTGTACATCGGAGAATTTTTGTTTTCGGAAAGTTTGACATAGTACGAGCCGTATTCGCTGTACCTATTCAAATCGTATGTAGGATAGCTTGCCGCCGCAAGTACCGAAAAATCCTTGACCGACAACATTACAACTGCACCTGTTTCACAGTCCTCTCCGTTATTTTTCTGTCCCGATTCCTTGCCCGCCTGTTTTGCCGCTTTGACATTTTCTTCAAGCGATTTTACAGCGGTTTTCTGCAATTTTGAATCAATTGTAAGGTAGACCGTGTTACCAGGTTTTGCACTCTCGGTTTCAATGCTTTCAACAAGAGTTCCGTCGGCATTTCGCTGAATAACCCTTGTTCCGCCCTTGCCTTTGAGGTCATCTTCACAGGCAAGTTCAATTCCGAATTTGCCTATCTTATCATCATAGGAATAGCTCTTGCCCTGTTTTTTCAGCTCATTGTATTCATCTTCCGACAACGAACCGAGTGCGCCGAGAATGTGCGGTGCAAGGTACGGGTCCGAAGCGCCTCGTGTGAGATAGGTCTGAATTTCAACACCGCTCACGCCCTGAGTATTTTCGCTGACGGCATTCACGGCACTTCGGCTGATATTTTTGGCAAAAACATACGGATTTGAATTTGAATACTTTTCAAGTTCCATATTGTAATGAATTGAAACGAGCGTTGTTTTTTGACTTAGACTTAACCTGTCGGAAATTTTGTAGCGTTTTAAAAGTGCATCAAAGCAATCACTGGCACTTGTGTTCCTGTCCATATCAAGAAAATCCGATGACAGAAGTTTTTCCGCATCTTCTTCACGGCTTGTCTTATAAACGCAACTGCCGTCCGAGCCGACCGAAATCGGCAATGAATCTGTTCTTGTATCTCCCGTTTTTGTGAGAATATCAGCAAGCTCAAGTAAAATTCCGTCAAGCCTGTCCTCCTCAATATAAAGCTTGTTGAGGACTATTTTATACTTTGTGGTGTTTACAACAAGACCTACACCGTTGCGGTCAACGATTTCGCCCCTTGTTGCGTCGGTTTTTTCGGTATATCCCGTTGATTTTGCGGCAAGACTCTTGTAGCTTTTTCCCTGTACAAGCTGCCAATCGACAAGCCTGATTGCAAAGACTGCAAAAATTGCGGCTGTTATTATTATGCAGACTGTTGTTCTGCTCTTTTTACTTTTTTTGCCGTTTTTTCTGCTTTTGCCGAATCTCATACCGAACCTCCCTTTCACAAAAATTAAAGATTTTTGTTTAAAAATGCCGTGAGAAAATACAGCGGAATTGTCACGGCGAATGTGTAAAGTATTCTTGAAATGTAGTGCCGTACAAACAACACGCAACCGCTGTCAAGCCCTGCAATCAAAACAAACAACAGATAATAAATCAACATTACCGTCATCACCGCCGCAAACGAAAACACGATAACGGTAACAAATGACGGTACAAAATATTTGCTGAATACAAAGTTTTCCGCATAGCAGACAATCGTAAGTGCAAAGGCAAAATAGCCGATACTGCCGTCAAATGAAATATCCGTCAGCACACCGCACAACGCACCGAAAATTACCGACGGCAAAGTGTTTTCAAAAGAAGCAATGCAGAGTGCAAGTGAAATCAACATAAGCGGTCTGCCACCGAAAATTTCGGGAATTATAAAACCCGAACCCTGAAAAACATACAGAATTATTAACAGCAGGGAATAACCGAAAAATCGAAAAAAAGTTCTTGAAGCTCTCATCATTTTTTAACCTCGCCCTTGCCGTCAAAATCGGTAATAATTGCGGCAGAAGTCACGGTGCGGATGTCCTCATACGGCTCAACAACAGCATAACGGGTTGTGTCATAGGAATTGAACTTCAGTTCTTTAACCTTGCCGATTATGAGATTTTTCGGATAAACTCCGCCTGTTCCCGAGGTTACAACAATGTCGCCTACTTTGATTTTGTTGTTCTCTGCAATCTTTGTCAGACAGGTGAGATTATCGTCACAATATTCAGCGTTTCCGCTTATGATTCCGTTGTCGGAAGTCTTTTTGTCAATTGCAGACGCTTTGGTGTCGGGCGAAAGAATTGTTCTTACCCGACAGGTTGTGAGTTCAACATCACTCACCCAGCCGATAAGACCGTTTTCCGTGATTACGGGATCATTTTTTTCCACATTGTCTGTTGAACCCTTGTCAAGAGTGAACGAGTAGAAATCATCGTTCACATCCCTTCTCAGCACACCTGCCGGAAGAATGTCGTATGACGGATTTTCCTTTTTAAGCTCATAATATTTCCACAGCTTTGCATTTTCTTCCTTGGTGTCAAGGTAGTCAACAAGCTGTTCACGGAGTTCGGCATTTTCCTTTTTAAGCTGTTCGTCAACTACGAGGTAGCTGAGGCACATTTTCTTAGCCTGATCTTTAATCCACTCTCTTGCAACCTGCTCGTTGCCGTCATCGTCCTTGATTTTTTCATCAAGCCACTTGTCAGATGTCGAATCATAATCGTCAAGCTTTTTAGCAAATGACTCAGCCTGACTGTAAGCTGCATTGAGTGAGTAGATATAAACGCCGATGGCAAGCTCGTTGTCGCTTGTCTTATACGACCATTCTTTGTTAAGAGTTGTGGGTGTACAACCTGCAATTGCAAAAACTGAGAACATCATAACAATTGCAAGTAAAAATGAACCAACCTTGATATTAGGCTTCATAGTTTTTTACCGTCCTTCTGAAAAATTAAATGCAAAGTGTCCTGCAAACACACTTTCACAGGATAATGTACCTTACGATTATACACAAAAAAATCGTCATTGTCTACATTTTTATAAAATTTTGTTGAGAATTTCCACCGAAAAACAGCATTTTTGTAGTTTCGGGAGGTTTTTTCTTAACAAATTACGGCTTTATACCGTTAAATTACTGCACACCAAAAATTTTGGTGAGGATTTCAAGCGGAGCGGAACTGTTTTTGCACTCAACCGCAACGCACGGTTTTGCTCCGGCAACAAGCTTTGCCTTTCCGCCCAAAGCAATGAGCAAGTCGGCAACCTGAGGGGATTTGAGTTCGTTTACAAAGAGCATGAGTGTTGTGCCGTTCTGTCTGATTTCGTAAATGCCCATTGAGTAAGCCTTGTTACGCACAAGGGCAATGTCGATAAGTCCGAGAACCGAGTTCGGAATCTTGCCGAATCTGTCCTGCAGCTCGTCAATAACATCGTCTGCGTCCTCGTTACTGCGGATATCGGCAATTCTGCGGTAAACATCAAGACGAAGTGTAAGACTTTCAACATAGCTTTCGGGAATATGAGCGTCAACCGAAATATCAATAAGACAGTCGAGGTCTTTTGTGACATTCTGCTCGCCCTTTTCCTCGCTTACTGCCTCATCAAGAAGCTTGAGGTACATATCGTAACCGACCGATTCCATATGCCCGTGCTGCTGTGCTCCCATAATATTGCCCGCACCTCGCAGTTCAAGGTCACGCATTGCAATGCGGAAGCCGCTGCCGAATTCTGTAAATTCCCTGATTGCGGCAAGCCTTTTCTGCTGAATCTCCGTGAGAACCTTGTTCCGTCTGAAGGTAAAGTAGGCATATGCCCTTCGTGAACTTCTGCCCACACGGCCTCTGAGCTGATGCAACTGCGAAAGTCCCATACAGTCGGCATTTTCTATAATAAGGGTGTTGGCATTCGGCAAATCGACACCCGTTTCGATAATTGTTGTGCAGACAAGCACATCAATCTCCTGTTCAAGCATCTGTCGCCAAACTTCGCTGAGTTCGCCCTCTTTCATTTTGCCGTGACCGATTGCGATTTTTGCCTC
>ERZ773190.2701-NODE-2701-length-13118-cov-3.831126_pt1 | contig 13118 bp, 7 predicted proteins | sample MGYA00511111_ERZ773190 | MGnify/ENA primary metagenome ERZ773190 (study PRJEB29015, sample SAMEA2737777) | human gut metagenome | biome: human gut; feature: human-associated habitat; material: faeces | place: China | collected 2012 ... | reverse complement strand
ATCACTTTCTTACGCAGCGAAACAGCAAGTGTTTCACTGCTGAGTGAACAGTAACTGCATATGCACGACCCTCCTTTTGCGAAGCAAAAAATAGTTGCCAATGAGAAAAAAATAAGCTATAGTTATAGATAAGACGCACCCTGGAGTAAAATACGCCAGGAGAAAGGAAGTGGCAGATTTGGTATCAAGTCAGGTATTACAGAAAACCCTTGATGAATTAAGAAATATTACGAGAATTGATTTATGTGTGACGAATACGGATGGTGTTCTGCTGGTGACCACATTCCCGGAAACCGCGATTGATGCAGAAAGCATCCGTTCTTTTGTATTATCCGCTGCGGACAGCCAGATTGTACAGGAATATCATTATTTTAAAGTATATGACAACCAGAATGTGGAGTATATTTTGATTTCTAAAGGAAGCAGCGACGATGCATATATGATCGGAAAGGTTGCCGTATGTGAGATTCAGAATCTTATCATTGCATACAAAGAGCGTCTGGACAAAAACAACTTTATCCAGAACCTTCTTCTCGACAATCTTCTTCTGGTGGATGTCTACAACCGCGCGAAAAAGCTTCGCATCGACACAGATGTGCGCCGCGTTGTTTACATGGTAGAGACGAAGCTGGAAAAAGACATCAGCGCACAGGAGACAGTAAAGAGCCTCTTTGCTTCAAGACCGAGAGATTTCATCACCGCAGTCGATGAGAAGAGCATTATCATTGTAAAAGAACTGAAAGACACCGACACCTTCGAGGATATGAACCAGACCGCAAGAATGTTGGTGGATATGCTGAATGCGGAGGCCATGTCCCAGGTGCGCGTTTCCTACGGAAATCCGGTCAACGAGATCAAGAGTGTATCGCGTTCTTACAAAGAGGCGAAGATGGCACTCGAAGTAGGAAAAATTTTCTACGCAGACAAAAACGTGGTACCATACAACAACCTCGGCATCGGCCGTCTGATCTATCAGCTCCCGATTCCGCTGTGCGAAATGTTTATGACCGAAGTCTTCGGCGAAAATCTGCCGGATACGTTCGATGAGGAAACACTGACCACAATCAATAAATTTTTTGAAAATAACCTGAATGTGTCCGAGACATCCCGTCAGCTCTATGTACACAGAAATACTCTGGTGTACCGTCTGGAGAAGCTCGAGAAGAGCACAGGACTCGACATTCGTAAATTTGACGATGCGCTGACCTTTAAAATTGCCATGATGGTCGTAAGCTACATGACGTATATGAACAACAGCGAAAATCTGTAAAACCGTTCAGAGCCGTACAGGATTGCGGGAGTGCAAAGCACGGAGCAATCCGGGTATCGAAGGGGTCAAAAGACTTTTTGACCCTGACATTTTATCAACAACAAGAGGAGAGGAACGACATGATTGAATTACTGAACACAGGTGCATACCTTGTCAACGGAATCGACATCATCCCGGATACAGAAGAAGGCCGCGCGGAACTCAAAGCGCGTACCGGCGCTGTGCCGTGTCCGGCGGATGCTGCAAAAGAAACCATTGCCTATGGAATCTTAAAAGACCACAATGTTTCCGGCAACATGGAAAATCTGCAGATCAAATTTGACAAACTTACATCGCATGACATTACTTTTGTTGGAATCATTCAGACCGCGCGCGCGTCAGGACTGGAAAAATTCCCGGTACCGTACGTGCTGACCAACTGCCACAACTCCCTTTGCGCAGTCGGCGGAACCATCAACGAAGATGACCACATGTTTGGTCTTACCTGTGCGAAAAAGTACGGCGGCGTCTATGTACCGCCTCATCAGGCAGTAATTCATCAGTTTGCCCGCGAGATGCTTGCCGGCGGCGGAAAAATGATCCTCGGATCCGATTCCCACACCCGTTACGGTGCACTCGGAACCATGGCCATGGGCGAGGGCGGACCGGAGCTGGTAAAACAGCTTCTCTCCAAAACATATGATATCGCTATGCCGGGAGTGATCGCAATTTACATGACAGGCGCACCGCAGGCGGGCGTAGGACCGCAGGATATTGCACTTGCCATCATCGGTGCAGTCTTTGCAAATGGTTACGTAAAGAACAAAGTTATGGAGTTCGTAGGACCTGGCGTATCTTCCTTAAGCGCAGATTACCGGATCGGTGTGGACGTTATGACAACCGAGACAACGTGTCTGTCCTCCATCTGGAGAACCGATGAGAAGATCAGCGAGTTCTATCAGATCCACGGCAGAAGCGCAGATTACAAAGAGCTGAATCCTGGCGCGGTTGCTTACTATGACGGCGTTGTAAAAGTAGAACTCGACAAGATCAAACCGATGATCGCGATGCCGTTCCATCCGAGCAATGTTTATACCATTGAAGAGCTGAAAGCAAACCTCGATGACATCCTGAACGATGTAGAGAAGAAAGCAGCCATCAGCCTCGACGGAAAAGTTCCGTTCACTCTGAAAAATAAAGTACACGACGGAAAACTCCTGGTAGACCAGGGAATCATCGCAGGATGCGCCGGCGGCGGATTTGAGAACATCTGCGACGCAGCCGATATCCTGAAAGGCCACAGCATTGGCGACGATGCGTTCACCTTAAGTGTTTACCCGGCAAGTACTCCGATTTATATGGAGCTGGCAAGAAACGGAAAACTGGCAGACCTGCTGGAGACCGGTGCGATCGTCAAGACTGCATTCTGCGGACCGTGCTTCGGCGCAGGCGATACCCCGGCAAACAATGCATTCTCAATCCGTCACTCCACCAGAAACTTCCCGAACCGCGAGGGATCCAAAATCCAGAACGGACAGATTTCTTCCGTTGCCCTGATGGATGCACGTTCCATCGCCGCAACCGCAGCAAACAAGGGATTTCTGACTGCAGCAGATGAGTTTACCGGAACGTATACCAAACCGGCATACCACTTCGACAAGAAGATTTACGAGAACCGTGTCTTCGACAGCAAGGGCGTGGCAGATCCATCTGTTGAAATTCAGTTCGGACCAAACATCAAAGACTGGCCGGCAATGCCGCAGCTTGCTGAGAACCTGATTCTGAAGGTTGTCTCTGAGATCCATGATCCGGTTACGACCACCGACGAGCTGATTCCATCCGGCGAGACTTCGTCCTTCCGTTCCAACCCGCTTGGACTGGCAGAGTTTACCCTGTCCAGAAAAGATCCGGCTTATGTGGGACGTGCAAAAGAAGTACAGGTTGCAGAGAAAGCCATCCAGGAAGGCAACTGCCCGGCAGAGGCACTTCCGGAACTGAAACCGGTCTTTGCAGCAATTCACACCCAGTACCCGGATATCGACAAGACAAACGTCGGTGTCGGATCCACCATCTTCGCTGTAAAACCGGGCGACGGCTCTGCGCGTGAGCAGGCAGCTTCCTGCCAGAAGGTATTAGGCGGCTGGGCAAACATCGCCAACGAGTATGCAACGAAGCGCTACCGCTCCAACCTGATTAACTGGGGCATGCTTCCATTCCTGATCCCGGCAGGAGATCTGCCGTTTGCAAACGGAGATTACCTTTTTGTACCGGAGATCCGCAAGGCAGTAGAAGAGAAAGCTGATGTGATCAAAGCGTACGTTGTAAAAGACGGAGCACTTGTTCCGTTCGAGATGACGTTAGGCGCGCTGACCGATGATGAGAGAGAAATCATCCGCAAGGGATGCCTGATCAACTATTATAGAGGATAAGTATTTGAGAAAGAGCTGTGTGGCAGGAGAAAAGTCTGTTTCATAGCTCTTTTTCTGCGCACTTATTTGAAATAAAATATCAGAAAACAATATAAAATTCAGAAAATAAACACAATAATTAAGAAAAGGAAAAGTGATATAAAAAAACAGTAAAAATATTTTAAAAATGTGTTGACAAATACTGGCGGATCTGTTATATTAAAATCACAAAGAAACAAGAAAACAAAAACCTAACCAAGAGGTACAAAGAGAAAGACTTGGGACCCCCTTTTCAAGAGAACAAACCATTTTCATAGAAAGAGACGAGAAATCTTCTATAGAAGAATGGAAAAAAAGGGAAAAGGAAGATGTTCTTAAGATGAGAGACTTCCGAAAGGAAAGAAAACCTGAGATAAAGATCCATACAAAAGAAGTTCGAAAGAAAACCTTTTGATAAACATGAGATCAGAGCAGATCTTAGGAAATCCTAAGGAAAAGATTTTCGGAGTGGAAATCTTAACCGCAAAGGAAAAGCCTCTGAAAAAGAACATCTTCCCGAAAAAAAGAAAATCTACAACAGGGAAATGGAAGAGAAACGATCTTTGAAATATCAAACGAAAGCGAAAACAAAGATCACAGATCGGTAAAGAAAGAAAACCAGTGAAAATCCTTGAAAGTAGAGAAAAAACTGAATATGGAAAATAAAGAAAAAGCGGTCGCTGTATCAGAAAAAATGATTGGTATGGCGATCGCTTTCTGTGTTGTGTAATTCGTCCGCCGGGCATGTTTTTCTTGACAGATGCGGCGGAAATGGTGCATACTTCTTAAAGCATAACAGCGGAGAAATCCGTGTATCGAAAATAAGAAGTCAGAACAGGAGAAGAAAGTGGCTGGATTTTGCAGAGAAGATATTTTAATGGAAGATAACGATATTCTTGTTGTTCACAAGCACGCGGGTATGGCAGTGCAGAATGCGCGGATGGGACAGATGGATCTGGAGCATGCGCTGCTGAATTATTTGGCGAAGCAGACAAGGGCGGAAACACCGGGACAGGCGCGGACTCAGATTCCATATCTGGCGGTCGTTCACCGGCTCGATCAGCCGGTTGAGGGCGTGCTGGTGTTTGCGAAAAACAAAGACGCCGCAGGAAAACTGGGACGGCAGGTGAAGGACGGGACAATGAAGAAAGAGTATCTCGCCGTCTGTGAGGGAAAAATCGAAAAACAGGGCGTGCAGAAGTTTGAGGATTTCCTTGTAAAAGACGGACGGAGCAACACATCCCGCGTCGTACAGCCAGGCACCGCCGGAGCGAAAAAAGCGGTGCTGAAATATGAAGTGATAAGGACACAGGAGAACCGAACCCTGGTGCAGATCCACCTCGGAACGGGCCGCCACCACCAGATCCGCGTCCAGTTTTCCCATGCGGGATATCCGCTGGCGGGGGATGCAAAATATGGGGCGAAAGAGAAAGGATCTCTGGCGCTGTGCGCGCATCATCTCGAGCTGAAGCATCCGCGGACAGGCAAACGGCTTTCGTTTACCGTAAAACCAGAAGGTGAAATCTTCCACAGCTTTGTGTAACTATTCAGAGCTATGTGAAATTGCAAAAAAGTTCAGAAAATCATAAGAAAACAGGACTGGACTATTTTTACGGTTTGTGTATAATAGAGAAAGGTTATGTAACAAAACTGTAAAAAATAATGGAAAATGATTCATCAGGCAAAGCAGAAAGGGAGAATTATGAAACGCAGAATGATTGCAGTACTGCTTTCCGGAATCCTGCTGTGCTCGGCAGCTGGATGCGGAAAAGAAGCAGTGACAGACAAGAGCACCGCAGCATCGTCGTCTCAGGAAGTGACAGAAACTCCGGCGGCAGAAGAAAGCCCGGAGGCCTCATCGTCCAGCGCAGATTCTACAGCAGAGTCAGCCAGTGCATCCACATCTTCTGAAAGCTCTGGAGATGAAGGAAAAGAAGCAGACAAAAAACGAATAGAAATCACCGTTCCGCACAAGGACGGCATGGAAGCATTGTATGACACCGTGGATGGACTTACCGTTGAAAAAGGCTCTTACATCGCCGTGGTTGCAAAAGACTTAAGTGCCGGTTTCTGGAAAGCCGTAAAAGCCGGTGCACAGCAGGCACTTGACGATCTGAACGCCTCGCTTGGCTACAACGGAAACGACAAAGTTTATATGACATTTGAAGGCCCGGAAAATGAAAGTGACACCAACTCTCAGATCAATATCATCGACTCTGTCATTTCGGAAAATCCGGACGCGCTGATCCTTGGCATCATTGACCAGCAGTCGGGACAGGCACAGATGGAAGAGGCTTCCGACAGCCAGATTCCAGTCGTCATCGCGGATTCCGGTATCGAGAGTGATCTGATCACCTCGACATGTGCGACTGATCACGCAGCGGCAGCAAAGCTTGCGGCAGATCATCTCTGCGAGGCCATCGGCAACAGCGGAGAGGTTGCGATTGTTGCACATCAGTACAACACCGAGAGCAGCGTAGAGCGCGTGGAAGCATTTAAAAAAGAGATCGAAGAAAAATATACCGACGTGAAAGTGGTTCAGGTGAATTACGGAGATGGAGAAGAATCCATCGCGGACATGCTGAAAAATACACTTGAAACCTACCCGGCTCTGAAGGGCATCTTCTGTACGAACGAAGACATGGCAGACCAGACGCTGGATGCGCTGGCGGATATGGAAAATACTGAGCAGATTCAGATTGTCGGTTTTGATTCCGGTGAAAAACAGCAGAAAGCGATCCAGGAGGGACGCGAGTACGGTACCGTAACGCAGAATCCGTACGGTCTTGGCTATGCGGCAATCGTGGCGGCCGTCCGCGCGATTCAGGGACTTCCGGTAGATCAGAAGATCGATACGGGATATCAGTGGATCGACAAAGACACGATCGATCTGGAGACAAATCAGAAGTATCTTTATAACTGAAAATCAGGATAAAAAATGAACCCGGCAGACAAGGGAATGTTCCTTTGCCTGCCGGGTTTTCTGCGCTGCAGTGCGGATTACGAGTTCTGATCGTCTTCGTAAATTCTCTGTACCTCTTCGGAAATCTGCTGCCGGATCGCGGAGAGATCGACATCCGGGATGCCGTCCTCGGTGATCTGCGGTTTGGAAGGAGAGGTATACGGCTTCGTGTCGCCCATGGAAGCTTTTGGGGATGTTTCTTCTTCGTCAAACTCCTCCGGAGCGGCCGGTTTTGCGGATGGCCGGCGGCGGATGATTTTCGGAAGATCTTTCTCATCGTCGTCATCGTCAGGTTCTTCCGGAACAAAACGGAAATCGTACATGGTGTTCTGCGAAACACGGGTACGGTTCGACGGTTTCTGATAGCTGCGGTACGGATCTCTTGCGTTGCCGGAAGAAGAGGAAGAGGAGCCGCGGCGTTTCTTTTTCTTCTTTCTGGATGGAAGAGGATCGAAACCGGATCTGCGCTTCCGTCTGGCGCGCGCTTTTGCACGGTGTTCGCGTTCTTCTTCGTCGTCATCCTCCCAGTAGTCCGCCTCTTTCCACGGTTTAAACTGGAAGAGCATGCCTGCTGCGGCGAGAATGGCAGAGACAATCCAGAACATCATGTTCAGATCGAGGTCCTTGAAGAAATATGCCATGCGGATCGTCGTGAGGGCGCCGCAGATGGAGGTGACCAGGATTACGGAAATGCGTTCGAACGGAACGCAGATCAGGCTGATCACGAAAGCGACGAGGGCGACGAGTCCATAACCTGTGATATCGTTTGGATTAACGAGATGCCAGAGGCAAAAGCCGACGAGCCCGCAGATCAGAAGAAAAAGTCCGATCCGGTAGAGGACGAAGGCAATGATTGCGGTCAGAAGACCGGTGCCGACGGCAAGCGCCAGGGTGATCGTCGTGGTCTGATTCGTGTAGGTACCCGCTGCATAACCAGCGGCCGCGCCGAGAAAAAATCCGGGAATGACGCTCCAGAGTTTGCGGAGCGCATAGCCGAAGAAACAGTTCAGCAGGGCAAAAACAATCACAATCAGAAGAAGCTGCTGCTGGTAAACACCCATGACGTCCCGGACTTTATCGAGACCGCCAAGCAGCGTGTTGATGTTAAAAGCTTGCATATTCAGATTCATGATATTCACTCCTATATGATGTATCGGAAAAATAGATACAGGTTGTATTTTAGTACGGAACGGCGGTTTTGGCAAGTGAAATTGTGTTTGAGATCTGGAAAACGGCAGAATGGCGGCGGTGTGCATATGGTATAAGGAAGAGCAAAAAGGAAATAAAACAGGCATGAATCAGGATAGAGTGTATGAAAATAGAAGAAATTCCTATCAGGGAAATCCGATGGAGCGGCCGGAGCCGTTTTTTGCGGCACAGCCCTTATGGGGAAGAAGTATGGAGGAGCAGCAGGAAGCGCGGGAACGGCAGCGGATGCAGTCGTATTATTCCCGGACGGCATCTGATCTGCAGAGGCTGGTGGAGGCAGAGTGTGACCGCATGGATTACCGCGGCAGCATGATGTACGACGAATTCCCGGACCGGCTCATGATGGAGCACACCTGCCGGAATATCGCACGTCAGTACAGCAGGGAAAACGGCGGGAAGGATGAGAAAACGGCAGAAGAGGAACTGCTCGATTTAATCGGCGTTCTTTTTTATAATGAAATGTTCCGGAGGCGGAGCAGGAGGAAACATTATTACAATCTGTGGCTTTAAACCGCGCCATAAAGTAATAAGAGGGTAACACATTTTTAATAATTTTTTTGTTGTGGTTTTGCGGAAAACAGATTACAATATTAGCGGGGTTGTAAGGGGCTTTATTACACATGTTTACAAACGATTCAGGAAGTTTGGAGAGTATAAATGGAATTACAGAAATTATTACAGGATGAAATCCGGGAAGGGCTGTACCGTATCACGATCAGCGGTCCAAGAGGGGACAGTGAAGTGTCCAAAGTGAGAATACGCCCGGTTGAAATAAAAGGAAAACTGCTCTTTCAGTGCCAGGAGACCGTCGGCACGAAGGAGTTTCATAAAAATATGACAAAAGACGATGTGATCACCCGGATCAGCGACTGGATGAACGGAACCTTCAAGCAGATGCAGCTCGAATCCGACACCTGCACAGCATCCGTTCTGGTCAGCAAAAAGGGAACGATGACGATCAAAAAGAAACCGCATATGAAAGGAACCGGCAAACCCGTCAATCTGGCGCACAACCGGAAGAAACGGTATATTCTGGAAGAAGGAATCCCGGTTCCTTTTTTACAGGATCTTGGTGTTATGACAAAAGAAGGCAAAATCGTGCGGACCCGCTACGACAAGTTCCGCCAGATCAACCGCTTTCTGGAGTTCATCGAAGATATCCTGCCGCAGCTCCCATCGGACCGCGAGATCACGATTCTCGATTTCGGCTGCGGAAAATCGTATCTGACGTTTGCGATGTATTATTACTTCCGCGAACTGAAAAAACTGGATGTCAATATCATCGGACTTGACTTGAAAGAGGATGTCATCGCAATCTGCAACGGACTGGCGGAGAAATACGGCTATGAAAAGCTGCATTTCTATCAGGGTGACATCGCTTCTTATACCGGCCGCGACGAGGTCGATATGGTGGTGACGCTGCACGCGTGCGACACGGCGACTGACTATGCGCTGGAAAAGGCCGTCAAATGGAATGCAAAAGTTATTCTTTCCGTTCCGTGCTGCCAGCATGAGCTGAACCGCCAGATTGCAAACAAAGAACTGTATCCGATCATGGATTACGGCATCTTAAAAGAGCGCATGGCGGCGCTTCTGACCGACAGAATCCGGGCAAAGCTTCTGGAGAATGCAGGCTATGAGACACAGATTCTCGAATTCATCGACATGGAGCACACGCCGAAGAACCTTCTGATCCGCGCGGTAAAACGCCAGGAAGGCTCGAAAAAACTGCCGGAAGAACTGAAAGTGTGCATGGAAGCGTACCATGTGAAGCCGACACTGGCAGACCTCCTCACAGAAAAGGAGGAGCCGTGATGAATAAAAGAGCAGCAAGGATTCTGATCCTTTTTCTTGTTTTTGCCGCATCAGTCGGTGTGTTCACACACCTGATGAGCCACGAGACGACGGAGAATGCGACCGATCTGGACGCAGCGAGTCTTCCGGTGCTGTACATGAAGACCGCGGACACGACAGTGAACCGCATGTACGGATACCGCCAGGAGATGAACGGCGTAACGACAAGAGAAAACCTGACACCGCTGCCGATGGACCGTTCGCTTACGCTTGAAATTGATGCGAAGGGACAGAAAATTATAAACGTGACCTATACGGTGGAAAGCACAGACGGCGGAGCGCTGATTGAAAACTCGGTGCTGAAATCGTTTGACGAGGACGGAAGCTATCTGAAAGCAGACTTCCAGTTAGAGACCGCGATTCTGATGAATCAGGAATATACGCTGAAGCTCGAGGTTGCCTACGGAAACGGCCAGTCTGCCTGGTATTACACCCGCATTGTACAGCGCAACGGCGTGGAGGTCGGCGATTATCTGGCCTACACGCAGATGTTTGCGCAGACATGCCTGGATAAAACGCAGGCGGAAGCGCTCGTTCCGCAGCTTGAGCCGGATGAGACGGGGGATAATTCTTCGTTCCTCAATGTCAACATTCATTCCAGCCTCGACCAGATTTCCTGGGGAAGCCTCGCACCGACGATCGTACAGCAGCCGGTGCAGCAGATCAAAGAAGCGAATGAGACGACGACCAGCATCAAACAGGAGTACATGATCAGTGCGCAGGATGAGAACGGACAGACGGAGTATTATACCGTAAGCGAGTTCTACCGGATGCGAGAGTCCGACGGAGAGATTATTCTGCTGGACTTCGAGCGGAGCGCACAGCAGATCTTTGATCCGGAGCTTGGTGTTCTGACGAAATCCGGCATTAACCTCGGTGTGACCGGCGAGGATACCAAGTATGTGACGAATACGGCAGGTGATATTGTCGCATTTGTAGTAAACGGTGATCTCTGGTGCTACAACCGCAGCGCCAACAAGACGATCCGCGTTTTCAGCTTCCGTGAGAACGGCAGCATGGATGACCGGGAACAGCACGGAGAGCATGATGTCAACATTGTACGTGTGGATGATGCGGGCGATGTGACGTTTGTTGTTTATGGCTATATGAACCGCGGAAACCACGAGGGTGAAGTGGGAGCAGCCGTTTACTATTATCGCGCCGAGCGGAATGTGGCAACCGAGGAGATTTTCGTTCCGGCGGATATTTCCTACGAGATGCTGAAAAAACAGCTCGACCGCCTCTCCTACGTCAACAAGCAGAGAGAGATGTATCTCTATCTGAATGAGAACCTGTGTAAGGTAGATATTGAAACCGGCACGACGACGGTGGTCCGGGAAAGTATCCCGGAGGACTGCTTTGTAGTATCGGAAAGCCAGGAGAGCATCGCGTGGATGGATGCGGACAATGCAAGCAGTGCGATGAACATCACCGTGATGAATCTGGAGAGCGGGGAAACGCAGCGCTTTGCGGCGGATGACGGACAGAAGATCCGGGCACTTGGCTTTATCAATGAAGACTTTGTCTATGGTATGGCAAACGACAGCGATATTTTAAAAGATATTTCCGGCAATGAAGTTTTCGCTATGCATACGGTGCGGATTGTCAGCATCGACGGAAACGTGAAAAAAGAGTATCACCAGGACGGCTATTATGTGACAGGTGTGTCGATTTCGGACGGCCTTCTGGAGCTGGACCGCGTGGTACGCCAGGAAAACGGCTATGCGGATGCGCCGGAGGATCACATCATGAACGGCGAGCAGCAGAGCCAGGAACTGGTGACGGGCCGCCTGGCAACGGTGGACGACAGAAGAGAGCAGCAGTTCCTTCTGGAATTCTCGACGAGCGGCAAAACACAGTCGCTTCTGACACTGACACCGAAATATATCTATTCAACCTTACGGACCGATCTTACGATGTCGTACGACACGGGCAGCGCAGATCTTTACTATGTATATGGAAAAGGAAAACTGATCGCCATTTTAAGCTCCCCGGCCGAGGCCGTACAGCTTGCCGATGAGAATGTCGGCGTTGTGCTGAACAGCAGCCAGTCCTATGTGTGGGAGCGCGGAAACCGCCAGCAGGGCATGCGCCTCGACGAGACAACGATGCCGTCGGGATTCCAGAGTGCATCTCTGGACGAAAACGTGCTGAATGAGTCACTCGGTGATGATTACGAACTGCTGAACCTGACGGGCTGCACAAGAGAAGAAATTCTCTACATGATCAGCAGCGGCTACGGCGTTGTTGTAAAGACCGGCGCGAACGAGAGTCTGCTTCTGACCGGATACGATATTTTTGGAAATTCCTGGCTGTATAACCCGGCAACGGGCGAGACAACTGCACTTTCTGACGATGACAGCGATGCATTGTTCGCACAGAACGGCAATGTCTTCATCAGTTATATTAAAAAAGTAAAGATCGAGTGATTTGCGGGGTTTTCTAATGACGCAAAAAGTGCTAGAATAAAGAAAGCACTATGAATATTTAGGGAGAAAAAAGACAATGAAACTTACAACCATCCGAGAGATTTATAAAAACCGGGAAGTATACCTGGACAAAGAAGTAACCGTAGGCGGCTGGGTGCGCAGCGTACGTGATTCCAAAACCTTTGGTTTCATCGTTCTGCACGACGGAAGCTATTTCGAAACCCTGCAGATCGTATACCACGATGAGATGGAAAACTTCGCTGAGATTTCCAAAATGAACGTCGGCGCAGCCATCATCGTAAAAGGTACCCTCGTTGCTACCCCGCAGGCAAAACAGCCGTTTGAGATTCAGGCGGCAGAAGTTACCGTAGAGGGCGTTTCCGCACCGGATTACCCGCTGCAGAAAAAACGCCACTCCATGGAATACCTTCGTACCATTTCCCATCTGCGTCCGAGAACCAACACCTTCCAGGCAGTCTTCCGTGTTCGTTCCCTCTGCGCCTATGCGATCCATCAGTTCTTCCAGGAGAGAGACTTCGTTTATGTCAATACCCCGCTGATCACCGGAAGCGACTGCATCCATCATCTGAAAAATCTGTCCATTCACTTGTACACACGCAATTTCATCGACATCCTCTTTCGTGATCTCATCGCGATCGCCGACAAAACCGATCAATTTATCCAGTTCATTTTTCACATGATACATATCATTATCGATCAATCCCAAAAAATACTCTGCTGTATTCTCCCTCATCTGCTTTCCTGCCTGCTTGAGGATCCCTACAGTCCACAGCTTGATCTCCCGATCGTTCATCGGCTTCATTTCAACCGCATATCCGCATTTGTTGACATACTTATACAGGCGGTTACGTTTATCAATCTCACTCTCCACAAAAAGTAAGATTGTAGAGTCCGGCATATTTGGCAGATAATCTGCAAGATCATTTGCCGACTTAAACAGACCGGAA
>ERZ773190.2700-NODE-2700-length-13126-cov-13.649223_pt1 | contig 13126 bp, 10 predicted proteins | sample MGYA00511111_ERZ773190 | MGnify/ENA primary metagenome ERZ773190 (study PRJEB29015, sample SAMEA2737777) | human gut metagenome | biome: human gut; feature: human-associated habitat; material: faeces | place: China | collected 2012 ... | reverse complement strand
TAAAGAAAAATTTCTGCAAATTTAATGAAACGTTTTGGATTCTCTGATTGTTTGGAGGTGAATTTTACTGCAATTTACATTCATCTTCCGTTCATCGGGCAGTAATATGGAAACAACCTTGCTTCAGTTCGTATTTGATATAGCATTTTTCAGCTTGTCGTAGATCTCTTAAAACTTCGGATAGAACAAGTTTCAGTGTGTCGGCACTCACGTCCTGCATAGGGCGACCGTCTTTATCTTCCACTTTCTTAAAACGTTTCCAACTAACATCAAAAGTAGCCCCGAAACAATGTGCCGAGTTGGCGGAGGCATTTCCATTGCGACGGCGGAGACGTTTCACATCGTTTTCAGTACGTAGTACGGAGGTGATGATTACCTGATTGGGATTCAGCCCTTTGGCAGCCAATGAATCGAGAAAGTTGGAGCCGATTGTATCGAGCAATGCGCTGGCACGTGGAACGAGGTAGGGAATGGAATGTGTCAATGAATCCACTGCATAAAATTCATTATCAGTGATATGAGTCAACTTTTCTTTCATTGCTTCCGCTTCCTCTCGGTCTGCCAGCGGGCTAATACCTATCTTTTTAGCGACTTCCAGATGTGCATCGTTCAAATCAGGGAAAGAACGTTTGTAACTGACAACGCCGCGAATATTGTGCGGCTTGTTCAATTTCAGTGACATGTCTTTCTTTTTGCAGCTTGAAGTAAGCGTTGTAAGCCCAATAACAAGTAAAAATAGCGGTAATATGCGAAGCTTGTAAGTAGTCATTTTGTATTTTTTGCCCGCAAATATACGCTATTTTTTCATACGTTCTATGCTTTGCATTATTTTCCGCCTCATATCTTTTATGGGTCACTCTAAAATATTTTCCGGTATTTCCGGATGGGTATCAAGAGTGCCTATAATGGTATAATCCGTGTTATCTATTGTTGTCTTCAGCGTTGGTATTATCAAATAGTCACTTCTAGTAAGAGCCTTGTTAATCAGTTGCTCCCAATCTACCTTTAAATATCTTTGTATAAGATTGATAACTGCATTTACACTTGTAACTCCATCAAATAGTTCAAATCTTAATTTGTGAGGGGTGGGAGGGGTTGATGCATCCGTGAAATTTCCTTGTTCGTCAGATGCATAATTTAATGTTAAATAAGGTATGGCGTATGTAGGAGATGAGTTGCCGAAACCATTTTCTAATTTGACTGAAAAATCGTATGTTCCTTTGGCTATCGGATTTTGGGATAGTTCGTTTTTGGAGTCGCTATATCGGAAGAAATAGCAATCTTTAGATTCATTGTTAATCAAATAGACCACAGTGCCATTGGACAGTGCCGGATGATTACTTTCTTTTATTGCGTATGCCAAATAACTGTCTATAATTTTAATTTTTAATTCAACTATTTCGTTGGTGATATTATCTTTTACTTTCACCTTTGTTTCTCCTTTCTTTTTGGGGGTAACTTTTAAACTTTCCATTCCTATTGAGCTGGATAAATCTACATCGATGCTTAAAATATCAGTTTCTTCTACAGTCACGGTATAGTCTCTGTTTCCACCTCTAATGGTAATATCTGTTGCTCTTAATAAAGGTTGTTCGTAATACTCTTTTTCAAAGGATAAAGGATATATCTTTTCTTCATTATTATTGCCACAGCTAAAAAAGATAATTGTACAGAGGAATGAAAGTAGTGCTCCAAGTAAATGTTTTGTTTTCATGATTATTTTGTTTTATAGTTTTGCAGGAGAGATATAGTCTTATAAGTTCCTGTGTTGACGTTGGAGGCAAATATAAAGATTTTATCGATATGTTGGAGTAAATAGTGTATTTATTTCCTGTCCTCCAGCTATTTTCATACATTTGTAGCGGTTTATAAAAATAGGCCACTTTCCCACTAAACATAACACACATGAAAACAGATTTCGATTACAATTCTATGCCCGTTAGCTTCGCTCATTGCTTGAATGGACATTGTTTGCGTGCGGACAAATGTTTGCGGCGACAAGTAACTCTCCGAATGCCGAAAGAGCGGGCTGCTGTAATGGTTATTAATCCCGAACATGTCACTTCCGATGGTGTAGACTGCACTTACTTTATTGATGAAAAGCCGGTGTTGTTTGCACGGGGTATGAAACATTTGCTGGATCGGGTGCCGCTTGCTGATGCCACCGTTATCAAACGACAGATGATAGCCTACTTTGGCAAAACGATCTATTACCGTTGTTGCAACAAGGAGCGGCTGATTAAACCGAAGGAGCAGGAATACATACAGGGACTTTTCCGCAGGCGGGGAGTTACAGAAACGCCTCAATTTGACGAATATATAGAATACTATGATCTTGGGTAAGTATATCCGTTAGTTCCGGTAGTCCCACATATTGTGGGAAAGTATTCTTTTATATTATGGGAATTTATTCCCGCAAAATAAGGGAATAAATTCCCTCCAGCTAGGGAATCTTTTCCCATAATATATGGGACTACCGGGGACTGTAATACCCTGATAATAGTTGACTGCCTTTTTTCTTATCTTCGGGTTGGGTTGACATTTATTATGTAGGTATTATATAGCAGTCCCGGTATGAGAAATGCATGATGAAAGTATGAGAAATACCGGTTTTTTATGACATTTCAGGCAAAATACTATGAGAAACAGCTTTTTGAAAAGTATTTCTCATAGTACTATTGCTTTGAATTACAGGCAATTATTTTATGGATTATGAGAATATGAGAAATGATTTTGCAAAATCATTTCTAGTGGCGCGACATTCCGGGATTATTGTAACTGTATACAAAGAATGAGCGATATGGCTTCACGACTTATTACATATTTTGTGTTACATATTTTATGTAACATAAAGAACGTAATAAATCCGGAATGTTCAAAGAAGATTTATTCGAGTTATATATAAAAAACAAACGCTGATGAGAACAAGTAATCATGCTTTTCTCATCAGCGTATATTATGTTGGATTACAACTATTTCTTATCTTTTTTCTCGTCAGCTTTTGTTGCAGGCTTTTCCTCCGTTTTGCTTTCCGGATTGATAATACCCTTCACTGTTTCACCGATAGGAAGCTTGTCCAATACGCCAAGGCTCGGAGCTACTGTCTTTACTAATGTGTTCAGGAAATTGCTAGTTCCACCGTTTCCTCCGTCGAATACAGTGATATTTCCTAAGTTCATGTGTTCGAACGCCTTCACTTGTTCACCGGCGATTTCCTTCCACTGGTCTACCATCTTATATTGGATAGCGATAGCCGGATTCGATTCAGCTGCTCTTACCATTGCTTCGAAACCTTCTGCTTCCGCAAGTAATGATTTCTTCTTACCTTCCGCTTCTGCTTCCAGTTTCAATTGGATAGCTTTTGCTTCCGCTTCGGCTTGTGCTAAAGTAGCCTTTGCGCGTGCTTCCGCTTCGCGGGTAATCTTTTCAGCGATGGCATTTGCTTGTAGGATAGCTTCCTGTCTGGCGATTTCCGCAGGAACAATTTTTTCAGCCTTCAATGAAGATTCCACTTTCCGTGCCTTAGCTTCTTCCACTTCCTTTTGCGCAATTTCGCGTGCAGTTTGTACGGCAGCTTCCGATTTTGCGGCAGCTTCACCTGCTTGTTTATCGGCATTAGCTTGTGTTACAGCTAGTTCTGCATTGGAGAGTGCTACCTCTTTCTGTGCGTCATTTCGTCCGATGGCAGCTTTCTTGGCAGCTTCCGCCTGTTTGATTTCCATATCCGAGTTTAGTTCGGCAACACGGCTTTCTTTTTCTGTATTTGCCTGCTCGATACGGATATTCTTTTCAGCTTCAGCCTTTGCTACTTGTGATTCTTTTTCTGCATTGGCAATGGCTACTTGTGAGATTCTGTCCTTATCTGCATTCGCAACGGAGATTTCCTGTAGTTTTTTGGTTTCTGCAATAGCAATATCCTGATCTTTGCGGGTTTCTGCTACTTTTGTTTCGCGTTCCTTTATTTGGTTGGCAATTTTGATAGCACCCAGCTTTTCCTGTTCTTCGATGTTAGCCTGTGCCTCATTCAGTGCTTTACTTTCGGCTTCCTTACCTAAGTTGACAATGTAGTTGGCGGCATCGCGAATATCACTGATGTTGATGTTCATCAGATACAAACCGAATTTGCGAAGTTCAGTATCAATATTATCTTTCACTTTAGCCAGGAACTTATCCCGGTCAGAATTTAATTCTTCGATAGTCATATCGGCGATCACCATACGCATCTGACCATATACAACATCAGTAATTAAGTTTTGCTTGTCATCCATCGTCAGACCCAGCATACGTTCTGCGGCATTCTGCATCACTTCGGGATCTGTGCTGATGGCTACGGTGATTGTAGTCGGCACATCTACACGAATATTCTGAGCGGATAGCGCACCGGTCAGTTTACATTCGATCTGCATGGGTTTCATGGACAGGAATTCGTAGCCTTGAATAATAGGCCATACGAAGGCTGCACCACCGTGGTATAGTTTTGCCGACTTTTTATCTCCTCCCGTTTTACCATATACGACGAGTACCTCGTCACTCTTACATTTGCGGTAACGGGAAAGGATACCAATGAAGGTAAGCAAAATGACTGCCACTAATATAGCAGCCATTATCAACATTTCTTGTGTCATAAAATTATGTATTTGAATAGTTATTGAATGAACAGTGTTCCGTCTTTGTAACTGGTAATGATTGTTCTGTCACCTGTCTGATATGCTTTTCCGGATTCGGAGATGACGTCTACTTCGCGCATTGCTCCGTCTCGGCTTGTTTGTACTGTATATTTGCTGTCGCTTTGCTTGAAGTAGATGGTACATTCTCGTCCCACAAGTTGATCTGTCTGTTCAGAATGATTCACTTGTTGCAGTTGATAAGCTTTCTTATAGAGAAGCCACACAGCGAGAACAAAGAAAAGACCCACCAGAATTCCGATGACATAACTTTGAATTTCAGTGTTTCCCGCTAAATACATGTACCAGCCGAATCCGATTCCAAAATGAGTTAGTCCTTTAAAAGAAACTACGCTACTGATGTCAGCATCTACGTCTACATCTGCATCTATGTCTCCGAAAAAGATGGATAGAACGAATTGGATTACAAATATTCCTGTTGTCACAAGGGCAATAATAAGGAAAATGGTACTACTCATAATTGTGAGGTATTAGTGAATCATGATTATTTTGTTCTCCAAATATACAGGTTTATGCGAATTATACAAAGATAAATGAGATAAAATGACTACTTTTGCGCGCGAAAACCCTAAAAAAGAGGAATTAGCGTGCAAAGGTATTTTATTTATTTGGCTTACGACGGAACCAATTATCACGGTTGGCAGATTCAACCGAATGGGATTAGTGTGCAGGAATGTCTGATGAAGGCATTGTCTACCTTTCTGCGTCGCGAAATTGAAGTAATAGGAGCAGGCCGGACGGATGCGGGAGTGCATGCCTCTCTGATGGTTGCTCATTTTGATTCCGATGAACTGTTGGATACTACTTCTGTAACTGATAAATTAAATCGTCTGCTACCTCCCGATATTTCCATTTATCGTGTTTGCCGGGTTCGGCCGGATACCCATGCCCGTTTTGATGCGACTGCGCGAACTTATAAATATTATGTGACGACATCGAAATATCCTTTTAACAGGCAATATCGCTGGCGTCTTTATAACCAGTTGAATTATGAACGCATGAACGAAGCAGCGCGTATCCTTTTCGAGTACAACGATTTTACGAGTTTCAGTAAACTTCATACGGATGTAAAGACCAATATTTGTCATATCACTCATGCAGAATGGACGCAGGAAGAAGATGCTACCTGGGTGTTTACCATTCGTGCCGACCGTTTCTTGCGGAATATGGTGCGAGCCATTGTAGGCACGCTCATTGAAGTGGGACGCGGGAAACTGACTGTTGAAGGTTTCCGGCGGATTATAGAACAGCAGGACCGTTGCAAAGCCGGGACATCTGCTCCGGGGCAAGCCCTGTTTCTGGTCAACGTGGAATACCCAGAAAGTATATTTGAATGTGATGACCAGCAATCATCTATAACTGGCGAACCGTCTGTCGCTGATAACTTATAATTGGTAATTAGTAAATAATAAATATTCTCATGTGGTTATTATTAGCATTCCTCTCGGCTACTTTGCTGGGCTTTTATGATGTATTCAAGAAGAAATCGTTGAAAGATAATGCAGTACTTCCTGTTTTGTTTCTAAATACATTCTTTTCCAGTCTCATCTTTCTACCGTTTATCCTGATATCCGTTTATCAACCGGACTTGTTGGGAGGAACAATATTCAATGTTCCCGTTGCTGGTTGGGAACAGCATAAATATATTATCATCAAGTCGTTCATCGTATTGTCTTCGTGGATATTCGGATATTTCGGAATGAAACATTTGCCCATAACCATTGTGGGACCTATCAATGCCACCCGTCCGGTGATGGTGCTCGTGGGAGCTATGCTGGTATTCGGTGAACGATTGAATCTCTATCAATGGATTGGTGTGATGCTGGCCATTGCCTCTTTCTTTATGTTGAGCCGTTCGGGAAAGAAAGAAGGAATTGATTTTAAGCATAACAAATGGATCTTTTTTATTGTACTGGCTGCTATTACAGGTGCTATCAGTGGTTTGTATGATAAATATCTGATGAAGTCTCTGAATCCGATGTTGGTGCAATCCTGGTATAATGTTTATCAGGTGTTTATCATGTGTCCTATCCTGTTGTTGCTTTGGTGGCCTAAAAGAAAGTCCACTACTCCGTTCCGCTGGGATTGGACGATTATCCTGATCTCCATTTTCCTTTCTGCTGCCGATTTTGTTTACTTTTACGCATTAAGTTACGACGATTCGATGATTTCTATCGTTTCGATGGTCCGTCGGGGAAGTGTGGTTGTTTCTTTCACTTTCGGTGCGCTTTTCTTCCGTGAAAAGAATTTAAAAAGTAAAGCGATTGACCTTATACTGGTGTTAATCGGAATGATATTCTTATATTTGGGGTCTAAAAGTTAAAACAGTTACACAAGACTGTTTGTCATAGGTTAAATAAGATAGATATGAAAATAAATAAACTTGTTATTACTATATTCTTCTCTGCTGTCGGACTTTTTGTTTCGACTGCTCTTCAGGCACAAGAGGCCAAAACGTTGTTTGTGAATATGCCGGATTCTCTAAGTCCCTTGCTTACAAAAGTGAATCGTGAAGATTGCATAGACTTTCTGGAAAGTAAGATGAAAGCGCAAGTAGAAAACCGTTTTGGCAAGAAGTCGGAGATGACTGATCTTGGTAAAGACTATATCCGTATGCAAATGTCAGTTCAATCGACCTGGCAGATGAAAGTGTTGGCATTAAATGATTCAACGAACGTAATCTGTACAGTCTCTACTGTTTGTGCTCCTGCCTGTGATAGCAGCATCCATTTCTATACGGACGACTGGAAACCGCTTACAACATCTCTCTTTATTACCCTGCCCCTGATGGATGATTTTCTGAATGCTCCCGATTCAGCAGGAGTTTATGAGTTTGATGAAGCACGCCGTTCGGCAGATATGCTATTGATGAAAGCCGATTTTAATAAAGAAAATACGGAACTGACACTTACGTTAACAACCCCCGACTATATGTCAAAAGAAACAGCAGAGAAACTGAAACCGTTTCTCCGCCGCCCTGTAGTCTACCATTGGAAAAATGGAGCATTCTCAATTTAATAAGCATTCGTTGATGAACGCTATCATTTCCGGTGTATTTGCTTCCACACTTTGAAGTAATTTGAATTGTGCTTTGGTGCGAACGAGGTTATGTTCCGGATATTTGATTTTATAATAAGTATCTCCGTTGATATAATCTGCCAGGAACCGTACACACTGCATGTATGGGAATAAAGCCGCCGCATAAGGAAGATTCTCAATCTCGATCTGAGTCAGGAATGATTTGGCTCCTTTCAGATAGCCCTTGGTAAATGCTTTGAATATTTCCATATTGAAGTTTACACGATCAAGGTCTTTGTCGTCTTCATCACCTGTGTTGGCACCTGTACGTAAGAAGTCACCATAATCGGAGAATATAAAGCTAGGCATTACCGTATCCAGATCAATGACACAAAGCACTTTACCATCCTCGTCGAACATCATGTTATTCACTTTCGTATCGCAATGGCAAACGCGTTTGGGAAGTTTCCCTTCACGATATAAACGTTCAGCCTTACACATTTCATCTGCGCGTTTCTCTATTTCATCCAGATAGTACTTCACTTCTGCTACCCGTCCGGCAGCATCCTTCGCAACGGCTTCATATAGTTGTTTGAGACGGAACTCCATGTTGTGGAAATCGGGTATGGTTTCACCCAATGTTTCCGGAATATCGGCCAGCATAGCCTGGAAGTTACCGAAGGCTTCTCCTGCATAATTGGAATATTCGGGATTTACCGTCTCATACGTTTTTGCACTTGGGATGAATACCATCACACGCCAATAACTGTCACCGTCAAACCAGTATGTTTTACCTTCTTCTGTTTCGAGGAAACTCAACACCTTGCGGTCTATATCCGATTCTCCGGCTTCCGTCAGTTTCTTGCGAATGTGATTGGTAACAGCGCTAATATTGGATTGAAGCATTTCTACATTCTGGAAAATGGCATGATTGATGCGTTGCAAAACATAGTCGGGAGCATCTGCTTCTTTGGTGTTTACTTTATAAGTGTCGTTGATAAGTCCTGCACCCAAAGGTTTGATTTCTTCTATCGTACCTTGGACTTTAAATTTAGCTACGATGCTAGATAAATCTTTCATGTTTTTTTTCTTTAAAAATTTATACTAAGGTTATCGATAATCATATTTAGCAGCTTCGTTGGCTTGGTTAGCCGAGCGAACGGGTACTAATGTGAAGCCCCACTGGTAATCACGGTTAGCCGGGATCTGGTGGAAAGGTTCCGGGCGAGCACCCCAACTGTCATATCCGCCTACTCCTTGTTGCTTCATATCTACACAAACCTCAACGAAATCTCTGGGAGTGATGTCGTTGACATGATGCATTCTCCGTAATACGTTGCGGGCAGCGTTCTCGTCGTGATTGGCAACCTCTTCCGGGCTGAAGTTATTCCATTGGTAAGGGTGGGGCAGAGCTTCTTCAGAGTCAAAGTCTTCGATAGAGTTGCGCAAGGCATTGAAACCGATAAGACTGTCCGCTACCAACACCAGGCCGTTTCCTTTATTAGGAGATAAAGCGATCCAACGGGTATCAGTGTGATGTCCGTTTTCCTGTGGACGCACATAGTTGAAGTACATTTGATCCGCTGTTGTCTTATATACGCCAACGAGCGTTCCGTGATTGCGGTCGATATAATTCTCTTCCGGGCCACGGCCAAAGTATTGTACATTGTTCATCTGTGCCGGCAAGCGGAAACGCACACCGATACGAGGGACTTCCAGTTTGGAGGCAGCCTTACGGGCAGCATCACTTCCGGGGGTAAATGTAGCCATGCGGGTAGCTTCGGAAACTTCTGTTTCTGTAGGCTGCATATCCGTTGATGTGAATTTGGCATTTACGTTAACTATTCCGTTCGGATAGATTTTGTAAGTGACAACATACAAGTTGCCGGCAGCCAGTAAGTAGGTTACATTTAAGGAGACTGCTTTATCTTCTGCTGTCATGGTGGCATCCGTTATGCGGAAGTTTTTGCTTGATTGTTTCCATATCTGCAAACGTTTAGGAGTGCTGTTACCATAGTCATTATCATTAGGAGCACGCCAGAAGTTAGGCTGAATACCAAATCCGTCTTTGAAATATTCTGTACCATCTACTTTATACGAGGTTACTAATCCGCTATTCTTGTTGAATACAAAGTTTACTTTGGAGGAAGAAATGATTAATTCATCTCCTTGAATCGTTGTTTTCAATGCCGGACCGTTTGCTTTATATATACTCTTCTCTGCCTGGATAGGAAGTTGGAACTGGTCGTATGCAATTTCATATCCGGTTGGAATCAACGGTTCAGGCTCTGTGGTTGTTACACTGAAGTTGACAAAATATTCTGTTCCCGGTTGGGCTTTCAGACCATTTACCGGTACGGTGAATTCTTTAGAGGCTTGCGGAGCAATATCCAAAGATACTTTTCCACCTTTTATTGTCTTTCCGTTAGCAAGTACATTGTAGTGAATCTGATATTTTTTCAGGTTAGTGAAATAGAAACGGTTGGTGATTTTGAATATACCGGCTGCGGCATCTACTGCTTCAAAACCTACATTCTGATGTACATATTTCACTTCAGTCATTGCCGGATGCGGACCACGATCCGGATTGACAAGACCGTTGCAGAGGAAGTTACCATCGCTAGGTGCGTCTACGCCGAAGTCACCTCCGTAGGCCCAGTATTCTCTTCCATTCTTATCTTTTTGGAGAAGACCTTGGTCTACCCAGTCCCAGATATATCCACCTTGGAGATTCGGATATTTGTAAATTGCCTGCCATTGTCCCCACAGGTTTCCCGTGGAGTTTCCCATGGCATGTGCATACTCCGAAGGAGCTACAGGACGGTCGCTACCATTCTTTCCGATATTTTCCAGCCAGTCGGCACCCGGATATTGCGGAACATACATATCGGAGTTCCATTCCCATTGAGCACGTTCGTAGTTGACCGGACGATCCATCAGATCTTTGTCTGCCTCTTTCAACCACAAATAAGTCTGATAGAAATTATATCCGTTTCCGGCTTCATTTCCCAGCGACCAGAATGTAACGCTCGGATAATTCTTATTACGTTCAAACATATTGATGGTACGATCCATGTGCGGTTTCAGCCATTCGGGATTGTTACCCAGTGAACCGCCTTTCCGGAGATCATAATACATTCCGTGGCTTTCCACGTTGGCTTCATCATATACATAAAGTCCGTATTCATCACAAAGCTCATAGAAACGGCGGTCTTGCGGATAGTGGCAAAGGCGTACACTGTTTAAGTTATGTTGTTTCATCAGTTCGAAGTCACGGCGCATTAAATCCTCTGTAACATAATGACCTGTTGACGGATTATGTTCGTGGATATTTACCCCTTTCAGTTTCAGAGGCTGACCGTTGATGAATAAGCAGACATACGGTTTTCCGTTAGCAGCCTTCTGTTCGATAGGCTTGATCTCAATCCGGCGGAATCCTACATTGAAAGGAATGATTTCATTGATTTTGCCATTCTCTTTTACTGTCATCAACAGTTTGTATAGATTCGGATGTTCGGAGGTCCATGTGCTGACATCTGTCAGATTCTTATCGAAAGAAAGTGTACGTACTTCGTTCGATGGAATATAGGCTGTCTTCTCTTCAGTAGCTACAACTTTTCCTTGTGCATCTAATAGTTCATAAACTAATGTAAGATTAGTTGCAACCTTTTCGTGATTTCTCAAATCGACATTTAAACCGAAGATTCCATTTTTGTAACTGTCGTCCAGCGTAGACTTAATTCGGAAATCTTTGAGAGCTGCTTTAGGCTGTGAATACAGAAAAACATCGCGTTCAATACCACTCATACGCCAGAAGTCTTGACATTCAAGATAGGAACCGGTGCTCCAACGGAAGATTTTAACTGTAAGTACGTTCTTTCCCGGCTTCACGTAATTGTTGATAAGAAATTCTGCCGGATTCTTGGAGTCTTCGCTATATCCTACTTCTTGTCCGTTGATATATACATATACGCCGGACTTAGCTCCTGCCAAATGCAAGTAGATATCCCGCCCGTCCCAGTCTGCCGGAATATCGATGTCCCGGCGATAAACTCCTACCGGATTGGCTTCGGGAAGAGTAGGAGGTTGTGGATTGCGCGGTTTGAATTCATAACCATGATTGGTGTAGATGGCTATTCCGTGTCCTTGTACTTCCCAGTTGCCGGGCACCTGAATATCATCCCACGAATCTGTATTGGTGTTCGGATCGGTAATGTTTTCGGGAAGTTTTTTATAAGAGTCTACAAAGTAGAATTTCCAGGTTCCGTTCAGCAAGCGGTAATACTTGCTTCGTTCGAACTTGCTACTCAAGGCATCAGCGCGATTGTTGTATGTCATAAAAGAAGTACGTGGATACTCTTTGTTGACTTCAACTACCTGTACGTCCTGCCAATAAGGTTTCACGGCTTTCTCAGCCATTGTACTAAGTGTTGTCAGGGAAAATATTCCCATGAAAATGCCTGTTAATAAGTTGGGGGTTGGTCGAAATTTCATGTTTCTCAATATTGGTTTTTCATTTCTTTTTTATTTTACTTTGATATGATCGAATCCTTCTCCATACACTCCGATGACAGCACTCTGCGATACAAATGCATTCGGGTCTATGTCTTTTATCAACCGGAAGATGATAGGCGATTCCCTTTTCTTGGCTAATACAAACATCATCTTTACTTCTCGTCCTGTATAAAAGCCGGTTGCATTGATAATCGTTACTCCCCGGTGCGGATATTCGTTAATATGCCGTCCAATTTCTTCATATTTGTTAGATATGATAAAAAACTGTACGGATTGGCGGGCGCTATTCACTACCTGGTCGAGAACGAAACTACAAATATAAAGAGTTACAAACCCATACACCACTTTTTCCCAGTCTTTTAAGACAAAATAACTGGAAGAAATGATAATCATATCGCAGATGAGCACGACTCTTCCTAATGTGATGTCCCGGTATTTGTTGATGATGGCTGCAATAATATCTGTACCTCCCGTACTTCCATTAGCCGAAAAAGCAACACCTATGCCGCCTCCACAGAAGGATGCTCCGATGACACATGCCATAAAGGGCTGGTCGTGGAGAAGCCCGAAACCTGCCGTCAATTTTTGAATGACGGACAGAAAGAAGGTGAGGGTAAATACACCAAAAATAGTTTTGATGCAAAACTTTAGTCCCAGCAACTTGAGGGCCAGTAACAGCAAGAAGAAGTTGATGCTGAAGTACGTATATTGTACCGGAAAACCTGTGGCCCAATATACGATAGAAGCAATACCCGGTACTCCCCCGGTGGTGATATCGTTAGGCAACAGAAAAACGGTCCAACCGATACCATACAAAATCATGCCGATGGCAATCATTACATAATCTCTGGCTTCACGGATAATGCTTTGCTTAGAAGGCTTTGGAATAGCTGTTTTCATAAACGTGA
>ERZ773190.2686-NODE-2686-length-13171-cov-3.156908_pt1 | contig 13171 bp, 8 predicted proteins | sample MGYA00511111_ERZ773190 | MGnify/ENA primary metagenome ERZ773190 (study PRJEB29015, sample SAMEA2737777) | human gut metagenome | biome: human gut; feature: human-associated habitat; material: faeces | place: China | collected 2012 ... | reverse complement strand
AGAGTTCTCATGGTTTTCTCTGAAAGACCTGTGCGTTCACAGGCTTCCTTGACCGATATAAGAATCTTATCGTTATCTGCTGCTTGTATTTTTTATGTATCATATATATTACAGCCAATATCTGAAGGCAGATGATATTGGCTGTTCCTCTCTTTGATAAAATTATTCTTTTGTCATCTGATTTTAATTTTTATTTTTCCTTCCACTGGGCTATATAAATCCAGAGGATCTTCATCACTTTCATAAACACATCCTTCGCCTTCTCCGTAAGTATCTTCTATTCCAGTTTCATATTTTTTATATGTTGTGCTGCTTTTTTCTTCTTTATTTACATATAATTCTAATGTCACCGTTTTAGCATCTGGCGAAATTCCTTTGTATTTTGTATTATTTCTGCTTTCTTCAAACACAGTCTCTGTGTCTCCATAATTTGTCATTCTATAAAGCCCCTGATTTCCTTTATCGTCGGTTCCTATTAAATAATAATCTTCATATTCTTTATTATCCAAATTTCCATAAATTGTACTTGCCAAATCGTTTAAGCTCATTTTTGAAATCGTCAGATTTTGATTTGGAGATATCTTTATTTTTTTATTCACATTTACATTTATTGTATTCTTCTCTAATTCTTCCCAATTTGATGAAAATTCAAAAATATAGTCATCCGTATCTTCTGTATCTGCAGTATCCATTTCTGTTGGATCAAATAACCATACTTTCATTTTTATATCTGCTGTATTATCTTTAATAGTTGTATCTTCCAACCTATAATGACAAACTTGACCATCTGTTCCGTTCTCCTTTTTCTCCAGAGCATATGTTCCATCTAACTGTGCCGCTTTTCCATTTATCTCCACTTCTGTTAGTAGAATAGTATCCTTTTCTTTTGAATCATTTATATTATCAGATATTGCCACCCATAAATTCTCCTTATCAGCAGCAATTTCATCTAACGTAATAGAAACTCCATTTTTAGTAATCGTTTTTCCAACACTATCTATATATGATTCTACATTTTCATTAATCCCCAATGCAGTTTGAATCCACGAAGTAATCTGTTCCCAGGCCGCCTTTATCTCATGCGGATGTCCCAAGCCTCCTATCAATAATGCTATTACAACTCCTGCTGCTGCAATCTTTGCTAATTTTAATTTCAAATTAACATTTCGCTTTTTCCATGGCAAGGAAGCTTCATAAACAAATTTTTCATCTATTTCTCCCATCAGATCCAAAAAATTGTTTTCTTTTTTCATATGATTTCTTTCACCTCTTCCCATAATTTGTTTCTGCTTCGAAAAAGACTGGATTTAATTTTAGTCTCAGAGCATCCATGTCTTTTTGCAATGTCTTTAATATTATCCATATACCAATATCGCCTGACAAAAATATCCCTGTCCCCTGCTTTTAAATCACTCAAAAATTTTTCTAAAATATTCAAAATTTCCTTTTTCTTTATTTCCTCTTCTACATAATCCTTTATTGTATTTTCCAGTTTTTCCACTTCACCACAAATATCCATCATATGTGTATCTGCTCTTTTTGAAGCATTTTTCTTTCTGAAATTGTCCAATGCCAAATTTCTGGTTATTTTTCCAAGAAATGCAGATAATTTTGTTGGCGTTTTGGGCGGAATCTTATTCCACGTTATCAGCCACGTATCATTTACGCATTCTTCTGAATCTTCTGTGTTATATAAAATATTCCATGCAATCTTAAAGCAAAATTTTTCATACTTTACTTCTACCTGGCGAATTGCATCTTCTGATCTTTCTAAAAATAAATTTATAATATGTGTATCTTCCATATCACATTTCTCCCCTGTATATTAGTGTTTTTATGCAGATAGGTTATTTGCAGTGTGCCATATTAATGTTGTCTATTATATATAACGTATTTTTTTCTGTTTGGTTGCACTTTTTTTATAAATTTTTTTGTTACCATAATTCCATTATCACTATAACATATTATCTAAACATTCTTCTCTCTTGGTCAACTATTAATATCGTAATCTACTTCTGCAAATAAAACTACATGCAAAAAATGAAAAAAGGAGCTGCCATTCCATGTGTATTCATGAAAGGCAGCTCCTGCTTAAATCATTTTTGTTTAACTACTACTTTTACTTTTTTGCGAATCTTTCCAGATTTCACTGTGATATAGGCTGTTCCCTTTTTCTTTCCGGTGATCACACCCTTGGAATTTACCGTCACGATCTTCTTATTCGAAGAACTGTAGGTAACTTTCTCCTGGGAAGTGATCGGGCTGATGACCGGTTTCAGCGTAAGTTTTTTTATTCCTTGCAACAGTCACGCTTGATTTCAGTCCGGTGATCTTTGTTGTTCTTACCGTTGTTTTCTGCACAGTAATGGAAATGACCTGTTTCTTGCCGCTGGCCAGTGTAATGGTCACTTTGGCTTTTCCGGCTTTCAAGCCTTTCATCGTTCCCTTGCTGTTTACAGAAACGATTTTCTTATTGCTGGAAGTCCAGCTTTTAACGGAATCACCCTTTGCAAGTCTGGAAACTTTTATTTTGGAAGTAGACTGTTTTACTTTCAGCTTAATGCGGGTAGCCGTTACCTTGATCGTAGGTGTCAGTTTTTTGCCGACGGTCCTCTTTTCCTTGCGGCCCTTGTTGCTGGTACGCATCTGTACAGCCGGTGAAAATACCGTGGCTGCAGAGATCGTTTTCCATGGTCCGAACACCTCCGGTACTTCTGTAGGTGTTGGTGTCGGAACGTTTTCTTTCCGCTGTATGGTAAGAAGATAGTCTGTTTTTCCGCTTCCGGCAGCTGTTACCGTGATCTTCACCTGTGCTTCGCTTGCATCTGTTTCCCAGTATACATTTACACGTTTCGTTTTTCCGTTTGCCACAACCGGCATGGATACTTTCTCAACACCTTTTACTTTCTGTACCGTTACCGTGGCATCCCCATCTGAAGGTTCCACATAAAGGCGGAGGAACTTTTCCTTATTTTCCTCTTTGTCTGCAAGATACGAAACGGTATAGCTGGTTTTGGTGCTGTCAAATACCGGTGATAATGTAAGATATTTTGAAGTATCTGTAAAAGTATTGCTGGTACTTACCACCAGGTTTGCCAGGGAGGAATTTCCAAGCCCGCTGGTAAGGTGGAAGATATAATCCCTGCTCTTTCCGTTCAGTGTTGTTTTAACCGTAACATCTGCCTGTCCGGATCTTACATCTGCCACATAAGTTCCATTGGAAGCTTTTCCGTTGACAGTCAGGGTACATCCGGCAGGTGCTTTAAATGTCAGGGTCACTTTTGTAGCATTTTCAGCAACCCTTAAGGTATGCTCTTTTTCCGAACGCTGGAATGATTTTTCCCAGCTGACCCGGCCAGTATCTGCTTCTGCTGATACACTGTCAAGGTAAGCTCCATTTGTTTCCAGTGCCATCAGATAACAGGAGTCATTCTTATAATAAAGTGTCCCATCCCTGTCTACGCAGATCGGACTGATGCAGTACTCCTGCTGTGCGAGTACCGGACGGAAGAGTTCTTTCGGTTTTCCGGAAGTCTGGCCCGGCTCATCTGTCAGCATATAGATACCGCCAGGTTTTGCATTGTAGGTAAAATACAGATAAACACGTCCATCCGCTTTGCCATCTCCATTAAAGTCCTGGTTTTCATAAGCGGTCGAAAGAAGCGGTGCTGCCTGCGGATATCCCGGGATAGAAACTTTATATGCAAGGGAAAGACCGGAAGCAGATTCTGTCAGGACATCAAAATGGTGTCCCCCATCCGCATTGTACTGTCCGCCGTTTCCGCAGACACCTACATAGATTCTTCCTTTATAGACGACCGGTGTGGATGTTGCCGCACCGCCCAGGTTATAGCCTGCCACTGTACCGAAAGTACCATCTGCATTCATGGCAACCCGGTAGAGATAGCCGCCTTTGGTCGTAAAATAAACATATCCGTTGTTATAAACAATGGTGGATCGGATATCGCCGATCATGTCCATGCGCTTGTCGATCAGCTGTCCGGTGTGCGTATTAACTGAATACAGGATAGAAGTATAGGCATCACCGGCCCCGTCATCAGAACCAAACACCAGATAATTTTCGGACGCATAAGCACCTGTCCAGTAAAAACCGCCCTTATGGTTATATTTCCAGGTACAGTATTTTATCTCATCACCTTTTGACGGGTCTTCATCTGTAACAGAAAGGCAGAAGTAAGAACCAGGGGTTGTATCCGAAGTCCAGGTTCCGGTATAAATATATCCATCCTTATAGGTGATCGGGGAAAGTGTCTGGCCTCCCAGGCTCTCACTGATCCAGAGGGATTTTAAAGAAGTGGCACTCAGTGCCTGGATCTGTCCGCCGCCGATCTGTGCAAAAAGCATTCCTTCCGCATAAGCAAGCGGGATCATGGCATACTGCATATTTCCGTGCATCTGTTCACTGGTCTGCACGATATCCCCGGTATTTTTATCTATTTTATAGATGAACTGTCCGGATGCCACGTAAAGATAGCCGCCCAGGATCAGTGGAGGGGTAAGTGCTGCATCCCATCCCTTTGCATCCAGATGCAGGGACCATTTCTGCACCGTTGTATCCTTGCTGGTCGGCGTGGAGGTATTAGTGATCCCGTTGTTTGTTTCACTGTTCCGGTAACTGCTCCAGTCATTATCCGTGATCTCTGGCTGCGTTGCCGTCTGCTGTTCCAATTTTACCTGGATTTCTGTTTCCTCACCTACCGTAAACTTCTCTCTTCTGGAGATATATCCATGTCGTGACACATTCCAGGTATACTCATCCCCGTAATAAAGAGAATCATACACAAAAGCATCTTTGGAAGGTTCCACACGCTCCCCTTTAGAATCATATACACTGACCACTGCATCCGATGGATCTGTTACAAAAGTGATCAAGGACTTTGCTTTTTTATGTACGGTGATCGTATAGGTTCCTGTGGAAGTATAAGTGATATCCTGATAAGCCGGATCCTGATAAGTCCCGTCTTCTTTCATCTGGAAAGTGATCCTGGTCTCAGAACCGTCAAGAGGAATCTCAATGGCATTGCTGCCGGATACTGCCTGTCCGTTTACGGTAAGGCCATACCACTTGTCATTAAAGGCTTTTGCAGAAACTTTTACAGATTCTGTATTCTCACCCACTGTCACATCATAATCCCTGGTGATACCGGCACTGTCAAATTCTGAGATCAGGTTTTTGGCCATGTCCGTGTCCGAGGGAAGGTAACAGCCGATCATGGAAAGATCCAGCCTCCGGAGCACTACGATCTTGTAAGTCTGGCTGTCTGTGGCTGTACCGGCTGTTACTGTGTAAACAGCCCTTTTTCCATTATCCTTTGTAAAAACATTTGAAAAATTATAACGTTTTCCATCGGTATATCCGGTTGCAATGATCTCACTCTCAACCGTCTTTCCATCAAGATCGCAGGCAGATAACCGGATCGTTGATCCCTCCGGCGCATCGGCCCCCAGATCTGCCGTTACATAAAATCCGGTAGAATTATAACTGGATCCGATCTCAACGGTATAGGTTTTCCCGCCATAAGTTTCATCCAAATCTTCCCTGCGGCTGATCTCCAGAGGATCCTTAACGCCATAGCCGGAATACACACTGAGATCCTTGAGATATTCTTTCGTACTGTTCTCCCCGGCAAATGGAGCATCCTCAAAGGTAAGTTCTGCAGAATCTTCATCATCAGAGCCGTCCATGACCAGTTCCTCCTGATCCTCGCCGTTAAATTCCCCCTCTGAGAATTCCGCATCTTCTGGTTGCTCTGTTTCCGGTTCTTCTGTGATCTCCACGTCACTGTCTCCCGGCTCTTCTGTGATCTCGGTCCCTTCCTGGACATCCGTCTGTGCTTCCGTCTCTGCTGCCCCGGAAGAAAAATCACTTTCCATGGATATGTCGGCTCCATAGACCGGAGCTGTCCCTGCCAGCATACTCACCGACAGAAGGACTGCCAGCCATTTTCCTAGTCTTCCTTTCATCTGATATTTACCTCCCTTTTTTACTGCTGAAGCAGTGGATTCCTGCTTTTTATTTTTCTGAAACTGCGTCTCGCTCCTGTCCACAGGAGCAGGTACAAAACTCCTGCCAGTGCAAATAAGGATAAGACCTTTGTAAAGAGTTTCATATGCGTCCAGGTATCTGTTACTTTACTTCCTACCAGTTCCGGGATACTCTTTCCTTCGTTTTTGGAGGAAGCGGACACAATCCCGGATGTGGTCTCCCTGTCTTTGCTTTCAGTCAGTTCTTCTGTGGATGACTCTTCTGTTTTCTCTTTTGTTTTGTCTTTTACGGCATCCGCTTTTTTGCTGCTTTTCTTTTCACCTGATGTACCGGAACCGGAGCCTTTTTTCTTCGTACCGGCATAAGCCGTCAGTTTCTTTTCCTTGTTTTCGTCTGTGCTATCCAATCCGTTCTTTCCGGATGCCGTACCTTTTCCGCCAACCGTTTTCAGATTTGTAAGGGATCCTTCCCCATTATTGCCTTTGCCCGGGACTCCGGCTTCACTTTTATTTCCACCATATCCGGGTCTCTGGGCGATCGAACCGGAATTTCCATTGCCCCCATTTCCCGCTGTCCCGTTATTCTTCTTTCTGACATCAGGGATCCGGATCACCAGCGGACTGCTTACATTGCCTGCAAGGTCTTTTACCACGATTACCACATCTTTTTCACCTTCTGACAGGCCTGTAATGGTCAGGGTATCGCTTCCTTTCAGTACTTCTCTTCCCTCTTTTGAGGTATCCGGGGTCTGTACTTTCGCGCCGGCCTCTATGACACGGTAATAGCATTGTCCCCTTTCACTGGTCTTATATACTACTGAGGCCTGGTCCACGGATATCCTGCTCGCACTGATCTTTTTCAGTTCCGGCGGGGTCTGGTCCGTAATTCCAAGTGTCAGGTAATAATCCCTCCGGGTGCCGTCCTGTGCGGTTACCTGCACCCGGACCATAGCTTCCTTTTCCTGGTCTCCGAAATGGATCTTCCAGTAAACATGCCCCTTTCCATCGTTGCTTTCTTTGATGGTCTCATCTTTTTCCACGGTAGAATGCTTCACTCCGCTCAGCGCATAGATCTTGACCGTGGCATGTTCTTCTTCCGCTGTCAGCCAGATGTTCAGGCTCTGGCGTTCCCCGCCATAAACCGCCTTGTATCTGTCACGGTCCTTGTTTAATGCGGGATCTAGTTTTAAGATCCCTTTTCCCCAGGTATCGGAGCTGGATATATATAATTCTTTCAGATCCGCATTGCTGCTTTTAACTTCCGGAGTGATGGTCGGTTCCGGTGTAACAGAAGGCTCCGGCGTAACGGAAGGCTCTGGAGCTGCCGTCGGTTCCGGCGCAGCGGTTGGTTCCGGAGTGGCAGTTGGCTCTGGTGCAGCAGTCGGTTCCGGCACAGCGGTTGGTTCCGGTATCTGGGTCGGCTCCGGTATCTGGGTCGGCTCCGGTTCTGCAGTCGGCTCCGGAACGGCGGTAGGTTCTGCGGGTACCGATGGTTCTGCCAGCGTTTCCCCTTCCGAACTCTCTGTGCTGTCTGCTGCATAAACTTCCCTGACAAAGATCGCATCTGTTTCTGGTGCAGCCCCTCCTGCCAGAAGTCCTGCAGAAAGGGTCCCGATAATAAATTTGTTAATGATCGGTCTCTTTAAATTGTTTTTTTTCATTACCAGTCCCCCCATACTTCGCCGTTATCCCCGACACCCAGATCTGCTCCGGAATACAGGGTAAAGCGAAGCCTTACTTCGTCACCGTCTGCCGGGAAATAGCCCGACATTCCAATGTTCATATATTCACCGTTTACAAAATACATCCAGCCGGAATTCATGGTAAAATCAAATTCTCCCAGCCAGTTGGCATCATGCCCGGACAGCTGGCAGTTTACTTCTGTCAGATGCGCCATCAGGTCATCCGGAATCGAAGCTCCGGAAGTGATGCCGCCGCGTCCGATAGCTTTCAGGTAAAAACCTCCTGTTGCACTTCCATCATTCCTCCAGTCAAACCCGCTGTTCTGCAGAAGCCTTAAGACCACGGAGGAAAGCTGTTCGCCCTGATAAAAGTCGATGGATGTCGCCGGCAAGATTGTCCCAAGTCCGACAGTCCCCGCCTCAATGCTGACCGTGATGGAGCCGGCAGGTTCTTCCTGGCTCTCATTCCCTTTATAGATGGTAAACGTTGGAAGCGTGGTACTCCATCCCTCATCATCCGTTGCCTTGATATCCACAGTGTTGCTGCCCTCATTCAGATCCAGACGGTAAGCCAGGATTCCCGGCGAAGGCTCCCCTTTTGAAGAAAGTCTTTCACCGTTTCCATATACTTCCAGTGCCGTAGAGGATAAGCTGTTCCCGTACCAGTCTACCGCCTGTACATAAAATGTACGGTATGCGGCATTTACCGTTTCCCCGTCAGTCAGGTCTGTGGCGATCGTTGGATAATGGTCTTCCTCCGGTTCCTGTGTCGGTTCCGGCTCCGGAGATGGCGTCGGCGTTGCACTGAGCGGTACCTGCGCCCCATCCTGGTTCCGGTCATCGTCCTGGTCCGGTGTTTCTTTCCGGCTGTCATCATCCTGGTCACCATTTTTGTCATAATGGATGGTATTGTCTTTGGAGCTGTCATTATCCTCGCCTGTGGAGCCGTCTTCCGGATCGGTATCCCCTTTTTGGGTATCTTCCTTCTGGCTGTCCGGTTCCGGTGTCTGGGAAGCTTCCGGCTCTGATGTCGGCTCCGGGGTGACAGTCACCTGTGCCTCTTCCTTTTTCTTTTCCGGTTCTTCCTCCGGTTCATCTTCCAGGATCTGTGCCTGTTCTTCAAAGGAAGATTCTTCACCCGTGGAAGCATCTTCCTGGCTTCCGGCATAAGCATATCCCTTTCCAAGATAGCCCTTTAAGGAGCTTTCACTGTTCACCCCCTGTACCGGATTTTCACTTTTCTCCGGTTCATAGTTTTTCATTCCCAGAAATAATACTCCAGCAAAAAGCAGGAGACAGACAATAGCTGTCAGAAAGGAAAGCCGGTTATTCTTTTTTCTCTTTTTCATGGTCATTTCCTCCTTAATACAGCCTTTCTATATATTTCATGATCCAGTTTCCATACCAGCTTCTGGCTTTTTTCAGTTCTTTTTTCATCTTCTGCACGCACAGAGCGGTATCCTTTCGTTCTTCTTTTGATACGGCATGGGGACTGAACGCAGCCTTTTCCCCAATAACGCTTGTTTTTCGGTAACACTTCATGGCATCTTCCGAATAAAGCTCAGGGCCATGATAATAAAGAAGTCGCGCATATCCGGCCATGGCGCGAACTGCCTGGCGGTCATCTTCACTTTCAAACAGTTTTCTCCGTCTTCTGTTTGCGTGGATGCGGAGCACACAGACCGTAAAGATAAATATCAGGCAGAAGAGGTCAAATACCGCAAGCAGGAGGATCAGAAGCTTTTCGATTCCGAACAGTGCCAGTTTTAAGCTCCAGTGTGTCTGGATGTTCTCCTGTGCAGGCGGTTCGTCCTGTGCTTCCGGGATGGCGGCTGCTTTGGCTCCTTTTGCCTCCAGGCCTGCCGTGAGGTCTGCTTCCTCCATGACATTATAGTATTCCGGTGTCATTTCTACCGGTACCCATCCAAGGCCGTCCATATAGATCTCGGTCCAGGCATGTCCATTCTTTCCCGGGATTTCTATCGTATCCCCCGGGTTTTTATCTTTGATATCTTCCGGTGTGATCAGATAGCCTTCCACATAACGGGACGGGATCCCGTAATAACGGAACATCAGTGCCGCTGCCGTGGCATAATGGACACTGTGGCCGATCCTGGTGTTTGTCAGGAAGTCCTCTGCAAAATCCCCCTGTCCGGTATACGGATCGGCTGCCGTGCTGTAAGTCAGGTTCTTTTCCAGATATGAACGGATCCTGCTGATCGCTGTATAGTAATCGGTATGCCCCTGTTCCCGGTTTCCACCGTCCCCCAGTTCTTTGCGGAACAGGGTTTCCAGTGCACCGGACAGCTTCGTATCCTGGCTGTACACAAATGCGTTGTAATAACTCTCATCATCACGGTAGGAATCCCCTTCATCCCTGGCAAGTGCCTGATAGACCCTTGCCCCCAGCACCGTAAAATCTTTTACCAGGTTTCCATTTGCCTGATAGTGATAGTTTCTTGCTCCAAAGAGTCCTTTTGCTTTTAACATACTGTCAGCAAACGGTGTCTCTTTCCTGTATCCTGCAGGCAGTTCTGTGATCTCATAAGGGGTATAGAGATAACGGCTGTCTGCCTTTTCATTTTTTATGTCCACTTCGGATACTTTATCAGAAAGGGCATCATCATCTGCAAATGCCCTTGCACGGCTTAGCTGGGTCTCCCCATAAAATCCATCCTGATGGAGCCAGTAAAAGAGCGTCCTCTGTTTATAGGCATCCTCCGTATCCAGGCTTTCCCAGGAAGAACCGTCATACACGCTTCCCACAAATCCTCTCAGGTAGAGAGAATCCGGATTTTCCATGGTAACGGAAAGTGCCGTATCATCTGAGGCACTCCAAGCACCGCATTCTTTCAGCTTTCCATCCGGAAGGGTATTTATCTTTCCTTTTTTGTACCGCAGGCTGCTGATCCCGTCCAGGGCCTCTTTTTTAGCTTCTGTGACAAGTGTCGAGGAACCATAGTCTTCGGACGGCATAAACTGTTCCAGAAGGATCCCGGCTGCCAGCATTACCGCACATGCCAGGATGCTTCCTGTCAAAAATGCCCGGCTGCTCTCTGCCCGGTGGCGTTTCCTTCCAGAACGGGAAAGGATAAGATTCAGTTCCAAAAGGATCCCCATGTAAAAAATAACTCCTGTGCCTGCATCCGGTTCCATACCAAGGATTCCCGAAAGGATAGGAAGTACCAGAGCCCAGGCAAGCACCAGTAGATAAAACTTCAATTTCAGGATAAGGAATCCGCAGACTGCCGCTGCCATTCCAAGATAAATAAGGAATACCATGCGGGCGGCATCCCCTCCCTGTATCCCGGCAGTCTCAAACCTTTTGAGGTAAATTCCTGCCCGGCTTCCCAGGATGTCTGCCTTATCATTCCAGTATAATGCCATGCCGTCTAAGAGCTGTCCATGGAACAGGAAGATCCCTGCGATGGAAACCATCCCCAGTCCCAGCCGTCCATAAAGCCCATATTTTCCCATTCTTTCTGTTGCAGTACAGAACACTGCCATAAGAAGCACGCTTCCCAAAATCGGTGCCATGCGTTCCTGCTCAGTAAGGACACTCATAAAAAGCAGGAGCCCTCCGCCTGCACTAAGCCAGATCAGTGCAGTTTCCAGCAGGATACCGGACAGTTGTTTTCCATATGCTGTTTTTGACTGTCTTTTGGATTCTGTGATCCGTATTTCCATAATACCTGTTCTCCTCCACTGTCTCTGCCGCCTGTGCCGCATCCTACGATAGTCACTTCTCCCTTTACTGCCAGGAGTTCTGCTTCTTTGTCCTGCGGGTCGCCGGTTATATATACATAGTTTGCAAAATTCTGTATTCCCGGGTCTTTCAGATATTCCCGTACTGTGACCGGCGTTTTTGCATCACTTCCATAACGCAGGAAGCGGTACAGGATGTTTTCGCGGTCCTCTTCTGTACGGATCTTCTCCAGCCGGAACTTCCCAGTGCTGTGGTCATAGACTCCGGCCTGGCAGGAGATCTTCTTTTCCATAAAGCTCTGAAGGACTGCGGAAAAGACTTCTGCCACCGTTTCCGCACGCTGCGGATCCCGGTCTGCCTGAAATGCTTCTGCCAGAATCAGTACCGTATCATCCACCGGGAAGCTTTTTTCCCGGATCATAATGTCATCCAGCTTTCCGGACAACTTCCAGTGGATCTGCCGGATACTGTCACCGGAACGGTATTCCCGGATGTCATAAGTTTCTCCCGGATCATCCCCCGGGCGGCTTCCGGAATAGCGGAAACTTTCCATGTCGAATCCTTCCCTTGTAAAAAGGGAAAGCTCACCTTTTTGTCTTTCCGGCATTACAACGGTATAAGCGCATGTATCAGCCTTCCTTTTTAAAGAAAAGACACGAAAAAAATCCTGGCATTTCCAGTCAGAAAAACAAAATCTGATACAGCCGCACCAATTGCTTCCAGCCTCAAACCCGATGACCTGCTTTTCCTTTCCTCCCAGGGAAAAGGAAATCGGGATCATCCCTTTTTCCCCAGTAAAAAGATTTTCCCATCTGAGCACTCCTGCTCCGCCAAATACCGGCCATGCAGACTGATTTTCCAAATACATTTTTCCATGGAAACACTCCATTCTCTCTGATGCCTTTGGGAGGTGCAGTTTGATAACGGCTTTTTTTCCGGACAAAACCACACTTCCTGCGGAAAAGATCAAAATAAGGACGGTGAGCAAAAGAACCGCTGCAAAAAGCCATGTGCCTGTAATTACTGCTGCTCCTGCCATGCAGACCAGCCACAAGAGCCACAGGATCCTGTCCTTTATCATCCTTCCACCTTCGGTTCCACCACGTCTGCCAGGATCTCAGAAAGGATCTCACGGGCAGATTTTTCCTGATACCTCGCCTTGGAATCCAGAATCATTCTGTGGGCCGCAACGTCCTTAAAGACATCCTGTACGTCCTTTGGAATGACATAATCCCTTTCTTTCATATAGGCAGCTGCTTTTGCCATCCTTACCAGTGCCAGGGTTCCACGCGGGCTTAATCCCAGCGTGATCAGCACATGTTTCCTTGTAGCTTCCGCAAGGTCTGCCACATAGTCGAGCACCTGGTCTGCTACATAGATCTCCTGTACCTCTTTCTGGAGTTCCAGCACCTCCTCCCGGGTGACTACGGTCTTTGCATTTTCCAGGGGATTTTCCTTCTGTCTGTCCCGTAACAGTTCCACCAGGCTCTGGTGATCCGGATATCCCATGCTGACACTGACCATAAAACGGTCAAGCTGTGATTCCGGAAGGAGCTGTGTACCGGAAGAGCCCACCGGGTTTTCTGTGGCAATGACTACAAACGGGGATGGCACACAATGGGTTTCCCCGTCTACCGTCACCTTTCCTTCTTCCATTACTTCCAGAAGGGCAGACTGGGTCTTACTGGAAGTACGGTTGATCTCATCTGCCAGAAGGAAGTTGCACATGACAGCTCCCGGGCGGTAGACAAATGTTCCTGTTTCTTTCTGGTACATG
>ERZ773190.2678-NODE-2678-length-13195-cov-2.708904_pt1 | contig 13195 bp, 10 predicted proteins | sample MGYA00511111_ERZ773190 | MGnify/ENA primary metagenome ERZ773190 (study PRJEB29015, sample SAMEA2737777) | human gut metagenome | biome: human gut; feature: human-associated habitat; material: faeces | place: China | collected 2012 ... | reverse complement strand
CCCGAAGGCCCTGTTGCCCGAGGAATACCAGAAGGCCCTCGAAGAGCCAGCCACCATGCTCCCCGCATGGGATCCGATGGGCGCTTTGGCCTGACTTCGTCAGCCTCCCGGAATCGGCCTGACGGCCAATGCTGTGTTTTCTCGCAGCCTGTCGGCTGCTAGGGTCTCTCCCTCTGTCAGCGCGAAGCCGCTGACAGAGGGAGAGACCGCGGTCGCAGGCCGCACAACAGCACAGCATCGCCGCAGGCGAGTCCACACAGGCGAGTCCACCCAAAGTCCATAACTGCCGGCCCAACAAGCAGTCCCCGTAACAAACTGCTACAGTTGGGCTTTTGCGTCTATGGCGACATACCGACAGTACGTATACAAGGAAAGGAGTCGAGCAATGGCAGCACTACGTGGTCCGGATAGTTCCGAGGATGAACGTCGTTTGGGGGAGCAGGCCGTCTTTCCTGAGACCGTCGATGTCAACATTCGTCAGCTTGACCCCATTCCCGCGCCGCGTGCTTTCCTCAGGGAGCAGCCGCTCACCGATGAGATGAGCGAGCTCGTGCTCCACTCGCGGCAGGAAATCCGCGATGTGCTCAACGGCCGCGACGACCGACTGCTCGTCATCGTGGGCCCCTGCTCAATCCACGACCCGAAGGCCGCGCACGAGTACGCAGAAAAGCTGGCTGCCGTCAAGCGCGAGTTGGAAGACCGACTCGTGATCGTGATGCGCGTGTACTTCGAGAAGCCGCGCACCACCATCGGCTGGAAAGGCCTCATCAACGACCCCGATCTGGACGGTCGCTTCAATATTCGTAAGGGCATGTGGCTGGCCCGCAAGGTGCTCACCGACGTGCTGAGCCTCGGCCTGCCCGCCGCCACCGAATGGCTTGACCCCATCACCCCGCAGTACATCTGCGACGCGATCAGCTGGGGTGCCATCGGCGCGCGTAACACCGAATCCCAAGTCCACCGCGAACTGGCCAGTGGCCTGTCCATGCCGGTGGGCTTCAAGAACTCCACCGACGGCTCCATCAAGGCCGCCGCCGATTCCTGTTTCGCGGCCGGCTTCGAGCATCACTTCCTGTCCATTAACTTGGACGGTCGCGTGATTTCCGCCGAAACCAAAGGCAACCCGGATTGCCATCTGGTTCTGCGCGGCTCCAGCCACGGCCCGAACTACGATGCCGAATCCGTGCGTCAAGCTCTGGAAGACCTCAAGGTTTCCAAAGCGTCCGGCCCGAGCCAGCATGGCCTCGTCATCGATGCCGCCCACGGCAACTGCGGCAAAGACGAAAACCGCGAAGCCGAAGTCATCGAAGAGATCGCTGAGCGCCTGGCGCACGGCGAACAAGGCATCACCGGCGTAATGATGGAAAGCTCCTTGGTCGGCGGTCACCAAAAGCCGGCCCCGCTCGACCAGTTGGTCTACGGTCAGTCCGTCACCGACTCTTGCGTGCCGTGGGAACGCACCAACGAACTGCTGCACACCCTAGCCGACGCCGTCACCGCTCGCCGCTCGGCTAAATAGCTTTGTCTTTGTAAAAATGCTCACTGAGACCCACTCAGTGAGCATTTTTTGCCAATAACGGTGGTCATGTCAGTTTGTTCCCGTGACACCTTATCCTTGGGAAGGATACTGACCCAAGGAGAGATGTTATGCAGCAGCAGGAGGAAGCAGCACATTCGCTGCATCCGTTGCAAGTCGGTCCGCAGCCGTTGAACACCCCAGAAGAGCTTCGCGCCATTCGTCAGGCGATGGGGGAGGGGAAGAACCCGCTCGTTGCCACTGATGTGCCGCGTTGGGAAGATCAGGTGGGTGTCAGTCGCATCATCAACCGCCGCGTATTGGAGTTGGAGCCGCTGCCCACGCCCGCGCAAGTGCTCGCTGAACTCCCGCTGACTGATCAGGCTCAGGAAATCGTCGCCTACTCGCGTGATGAGATTCGCGCGTGCCTGTACGGCCAAGACGACAGGCTGTTGGTTATCGTCGGCCCCTGTTCGGTTCATGACCCGAAGGCCGCGCTGGACTACGCGCGCCGATTGGCCAAGCTGAAAGATGAGCTCGGTGAACAGCTGCTCATCGTCATGCGCGTGTACTTCGAGAAGCCGCGCACTACCATTGGCTGGAAGGGCCTGATCAACGACCCGGATATTGATGGCAGCCACAATATTCGCAAGGGCCTGTTGCTTGCTCGCAAAACCTTGCTTGGTGTGCTGAAGGAAGGATTGGCGGCCGCCACGGAATTTCTGGAGCCCACCAGCCCGCAGTTCATCTCGGACGCGGTGAGTTGGGGCGCCATTGGTGCGCGCAACACGGAAAGCCAGATCCACCGCCAATTGGCCAGCGGGCTTTCCATGCCGGTCGGCTTTAAGAATGCCACTGACGGCTCGGTGAAGGCAGCGGTCAACGGTTGCTTCGCCGCTGCTCAGCAGCACACGTTCTTCGGCATTGACCATCTGGGGCGTGCCTGCGCAGTCGAGACCCTTGGCAACCCGGACTGCCATGTGGTGTTGCGCGGCTCGATTCACGGCCCGAACTACGATGCCGAATCCGTGGCCAAAGCCATGGAAGACGTACGCGCCGAAATGCCCGCCGAATCCGCAGCCTCGCATGGTCTGATTGTTGATTGCTCGCACGGTAACTCCGGCAAGGACGAACATCGTCAGGCCGAAGTCGTGCGCAATATTGCCAGCAGAATTGCAGCTGGCGAACAGGGTATTACCGGCATCATGATGGAAAGCTTTATTGAAGGAGGCAATCAGAAGGCCGCGCCGCTTGATCAGCTGGTCTATGGCAAGTCGATTACTGACAAGTGCATCAGCTGGGAAGAAACCGAGGCCTTGCTGCGCGAGCTTGCGGAAGCCGTAGCCACACGGCGTTGGCACTGAGTTGCGTCATCGGCTCTCTCGCGGGAGCAATGCAACGAAACGTCTCTACCCCTCAGCCTGCCATTCGGCGGCCACCTCCCCTGACAAGGGGAGCCGAAAGTGTTGTGAAAGGAACTTACGTATGGGTATGAAAACTGTAGCTATTATTGGCGCATTGGATGAGGAAGTGGCGCTGATCGCCAAATCGCTCACGCATGTGACGCACACCGCCAAGGGCAGCCTTGACATCGTGTCCGGCACGGTCGACTCCTTCGGTTCTGACGTCATCAAGGTTGCCGCAACGGTAGGCGGCATGGGACTGGTCAATGCGGCCGCCACCACGCAGCTGCTGATTGACGAGATTGCCCCGGACGCCGTGATTTTCAGCGGCATCGCCGGCAACCTCAACACCCACCTGCACATCAACGACGTGGTGCTCGGCGGCACCCTGCGCTACCTCGACACTGACATGCGGCTCGTAGGCCAGTGGAAGCCCGGCACTGCGGACGCTCCGGTGGAGGAATTCCACTCTGATGACCGTCTGCTGGAAGTCGCCGACGAGGCGCTTGCCAATGCGGGCATTACCCACATCACCGGCATCATCGCCTCCGGCAACTACTTCGTGGACACGCCCCAAAAGGTCGAGGAGGTCATCCGACTCACCGGGGCTGACGCCGTGGAGATGGAAGGCGCCGCCGTGGCACAGGTCGCCGCCCGCAATAACGTGCCGGCACTGGTGATTCGTGCCCTTTCCGACAACGCCGACACCGATTACGAGGTATTCAAGGAGTTCGACATCTCCGAATACGCCGATACCGCCGCCCGTCTGGCTGTCGACATCGTCAAGCGCCTGTAACTGGTCACCTCCAAGTTCGGCGTTGCCGGTGTGGGCTGGTACATGGCCATCATGACTGCCCTCGCTCTGCTCGCTCTGTTCCTGATCAAGGAAAGCAAGGACAAGGACTACGAGCTGTAAATAGAGCTCCCCATATTATGCTCCCGCCAGCGGGAGCATTTTGTTATGTCGTCCCGCCAAAAATGAACAATAGACGAACTTACGTAGTTTAGGCATCTCACTACGCCTCGCACGTTTTACTCTGGAAATCATGGATATCTGGCAGATCGTCGTGATTGTGGTGCTCGCCGCGCTGATACTGGTGTGGGTTGCCGTCATCGCCTACAACAAAGGCCGCGTTTCAGGCCGGCTCGCCGCCGAACAGGACCTGTCCGGCGACGAGGATACGCATTCTCTATTCGGTGATGATGCGCCCGTGCGCCCCACCGAGCGTCGCCTGATTGAAGTCCTGCCCGAAGCCCTGATCGTCACCGACCGCAACGGTCTGGTCCAATATTCAAGCCCCGGCTCAGTGCCATTCGGCCTAGTCTCCGGCGACCGACTCAACTCGCGTGAAGTCGAGGACATCCTCACTCAGGCCGCCGCCGACGGTGGCATGCGTGAGCGTGAGGTTCAGCTGCCGGTCAATCGCAATTCCTATCCGTCCTCTAATGGCCGAGGACTGGAGGCCGGCCAGTCACGCCCGTCCAACACGCTGTATTTGCGTGTGCGCATTGGCGATATCGGCGATGACCTGTACGCCATCTTCATCAACGACATGTCCGAGCAGCGCCGTTTCGAGGCCGTCCGCCGTGACTTTGTGACCAACGTTTCGCACGAACTCAAGACTCCGGCCGGTGCCATCGCGCTACTGGCCGAAACCGTGACCGACGCCGCCGATGATCCGGACGCCGTACGGTATTTTTCCGGCCGTATCTCCAAGGAATCCGCGCGCCTGACCGAACTGGTGCATCATCTTATCGACTTGCAGAAAGCCCAAAGCCCGCAAAGCGTGATCGATGCGCGGCGCATTTCCGCGCTGGATGTGGCACGCGCCGCCATCGCCGCCAATCAGACCCAAGCCGACTCCCGCCATGTGGATATCCGACTGAGTGTCAACGGACAGTCAGTACCCACGAAGGTCGAGGAGCCGGCCGATGGCGAAGGTTCCTTGGAAGAATCAGGCAGCCCAGCCACGAACGGTCCGATGATCAAGGCCGACAAAGAGGCCATGCAAACCGCCGTCAAGAACCTCGTAGAGAACGCCATCCATTACTCGCCCGAACACACCACTGTGGCGGTCGGCGTGGGGGAGCGCGATGGCAAAGTCACCATTCGCGTGGTCGATCAGGGCATCGGCATCCCCGCCAAATCGCTGGACCGCATTTTCGAGCGATTCTACCGGGTCGACCCGGCCCGTTCGCGCGAGACCGGCGGTTCGGGACTCGGCTTGGCCATCACCAAGCACTGCGTGCAGGAGAACGGCGGTCGGATTTCGGTCTGGTCGCGTACGGGGGAGGGGTCGACGTTCACCATCGAGCTGCCGGCCGCCCCGGATGAGGATGACGACGAGGCCCGGTCGGACGAGTCGACACAAGCGTAGGGCCTTGGTTGGTGCCCGACATGGTGCCATTCCATTGCCACACAATCACACAGTGGGCGAGGTGCGCACACCGCGCGTAGCCCAATTACGCAATTACGTACTTTCGGGAAACAGCAGGCTAACGGAGAACAAATGGTTACGATAATGTCGGAAAACTTTGCGCCTATGCGCACGGGAACATACCCAAGAAAGGCTACTATGACACGCATTCTTATCGTCGAAGACGAGGAATCCTATCGCGAGCCGCTGGTATACCAGCTCACACGCGAGGGGTACGACGTGTCCGCCGCCGCCACTGGCGAGGAAGGTCTGGAACTGTTCACCAAGGGCGGCATCGATTTGGTGCTGCTTGATTTGATGCTGCCGGGCATTGACGGCACTGCACTGTGCCGCCGCATTCGTGAGCAGAGCCGTGTGCCGATTATTATGCTCACCGCCAAGAGCGCCGAAATCGATAAGGTCGTTGGCCTTGAGATTGGTGCGGACGATTATGTGACCAAGCCGTACTCTTTCCGTGAGCTGCTGGCACGTATTCGTGCCGTGATGCGTCGCAATCAGGCCACTGCCCAGGCTTCCGGCACTGTGGATGACGATATTCCGCTGGTGTGTGGCGATATCGCCATGCAGGTTGGCCAGCATCAGGTCACCGTACGCGGCGAAACCGTGTTCTTCCCGCTCAAGGAATTCGAACTGCTCGAATACCTCATGCAGAACAAGGGCCGTGTGATGACGCGTCACCAGCTGATCGACCGCATCTGGGGTTCGGATTATGTGGGCGACACCAAGACGCTCGACGTGCATGTCAAGCGCGTGCGCTCCAAGATCGAGGAAGATCCGGCGCACCCCAAGTATCTGACTACCGTGCGCGGTCTCGGATACAAGATCGATACTCCCGCGGAGTAAATGGAAGGCGGCCTTCGGGTCGCCTTTTTTGTTGTGGATTGTGGGCTCGCTGTGGACTCGCCGCAGGCGAGCCCGCTCCAAAAACTACGTAGCCTCAACGTAGCCCACAAACATCCAAGTGTTCATCTTCTGTTTACTGATTTCGGTTTTGGGCCCTTGAAACCACCAATACGCTTGTAGTTGTCATGAATTGACCGGGCAGCGCTGAGCCGCCCGCGAATAGTTGATAGAGGGATTAAGTAATAATCATGCAGAAGAACATCCTCGTTCGCTCCATTGCCGCTCTGTCCGGCATTGTGATGCTCGCTTCCGTGGCCGCCTGCGGCGATAACACCGCCACCACGACCGACAACAGCTCCTCCTCCGATTCCACTTCCAAGTCCACCCCGATCTCCGGCAACTTCTCGGGCGCCGGCGCCTCCTCTCAGCAGGCCGCTGTTGAAGCTTGGATCGCCGGCTTCCAGGGCACCAACCCTGAGGCCAAGATCGCCTACAACCCGTCCGGTTCCGGCGCTGGCGTGCAGACCTTCCTGACCGGTGCCACCGCTTGGGCCGGCTCCGACAAGGCCCTTGCCGATGACGAAGTTGAGCAGTCCAAGTCCGTGTGCACTGAAGGCACCGCCTTCGATGTCCCGGTCTACATCTCCCCGATCGCCGTGGTCTTCAACCTCAAGGGCGTTTCCGATGCCGGCAAGCACATCAACATGGACGCTGCCACCATCGCCAAGATCTTCGACGGCAAGATCACCAAGTGGAACGATCCGGCCATCGCCGATCAGAACAAGGACCTGAAGTTGCCCGACACCGCCATCACCGTGGTGCACCGCTCCGATAAGTCCGGCACCACCCAGAACTTCGTCTCCTACTTCAAGGACGTCACCCCTGACAACTGGACCTACGACCTCTCCGAGAACTGGCCGAACGAGGTTGGCCAGGGTGCCAAGGGCACTTCCGGCGTGATCTCCACCGTCAAGCAGGCCGACGGCACCATCGGCTACGCTGACTTCTCCCAGGTCGGCGACCTGGGCACCGTGGCCGTCAAGGTCGGCGACAAGTACAACGAGATTTCCGCCGAGGCCGGCTCCAAGGTCATTGGGGATTCCAAGCAGGACGACACCGTTAAGGGTGACAACCGCATCGTCATCAAGATCAACCACGCCACCGAGGCCGAGGGCGCCTACCCGATCGTCCTGGTCTCCTACGACATCGTCTGCCCGGCCTACAAGGACACCAAGCAGGCTGAGTTCGCCAAGGCTTGGCTGACCTACGTGACCTCCGACGAGGGCCAGAAGGCCGCTCAGGATGCCGCCGGCACCGCTCCGCTGCCCTCCTCCCTGAAGTCCGAGATCACCAAGTCCATCGAGGCCATCAAGACCAAGTGATGACGTCGGCCCGCAAGGGTCGTGTGGACTGGACCTGACAACTGAACGATAGACTGTAGTAGTAAGAGCAGTCGCCGCCAACTTTAAGCCGCAGTCGTAAACCATACGGCTGCGGCTTAAAGCGGGTCAGGACCCGAACGGTTTGGCAACGTCACAGACGAAAACCGCACCACTTGAATACTTGATAACCACCCTATATAAGGAGAATCCGTGAGTTCGCAAGACAAAACGGCTGTGCAGCCAGTTGGTGGCAAGACCGCCGACAAGGTGTTTCGCGGTGTGGCATACGCCTGCGGCATCCTGATCCTGGTTGTACTTGCCGCTGTGTTCCTGTTCCTGTTCTTCCGCGCCTGGCCACTCATCGGTGGCGATCAGGCCGCCAACAGCCAGACCGTGTCCAGCTTTACCGGCGGCAAGGCCAGCAGCTTCTGGGGCTACGTGCTCCCGCTGTTGTTCGGTACTGTGCTCGTGTCTTTGCTGGCACTGCTGATTGCCTTCTTCGTGTCCATCGGCATTGCGCTGTTCATTTCGCATTATGCGCCTAAGAAGCTCGCCACCGCGCTGAGCTATGTGGTCGATTTGCTGGCTGCCATCCCGTCCGTTATCTACGGTTTGTGGGGCGGCCTGATTCTGGTGCCGGCCATCTACCCGTTCTGGAACTGGGTTGCCAACCACCTGGGCTTCATTCCACTGTTCGAGGGCCCGGCCGCCAACCCGCCGCGCACCGTCGCCACCGTGGCTGTGGTGCTCGCCGTTATGATTTTGCCGATTATCACCTCCATGTCCCGCGATATCTTCATGCAGACCCCACGCCTGCACGAAGAGGCCGCGCTGGCGCTCGGCGCCACCAAGTGGGAGATGATTCGTCTGGCCGTGCTGCCCTTCGGCAAGTCCGGTATCGTGTCCGCCTCCATGCTGGCTCTCGGCCGCGCGCTTGGCGAGACGATGGCCGTGTTGATGATCCTGTCCCCGGGCCTCAACTACTCCATCAAGCTGCTGCAGGCCTCGCAGAACCAGACCATCGCCGCGAATATTGCCGCACAGTACCCTGAAGCCAACGATCTGGGCGTCTCCACGCTGATCGGAACTGGTCTGATTCTGTTCCTGATCACGTTCGTGGTCAACTTCATCGCCCGTAAGCTTACCGAGAAAGCGACTGCGTGATGACTGCTGCTGAGAACACTGAAAAGACTCCGATGGACGGCGCGCCCGAAATCGACTTCGATCGTTTCCGCCCGACCCGTTCCGCCATCCAGCGCCGTAATATCATGGACCACTTCATGCGGGTCCTGATCGCGGTGGCGTTTGTGATCGCCTGCATCCCGCTGATCTCCCTGCTGTGGACCACTATCGTCAACGGCATCAAGCGCCTGAACCTGAACTTCCTGAGCTACAACATGACCGGTGTGGTCGGTGGTAACCAGACCCCGTCCGGTGGTTACGGCGGTGTGCTGCACGCCATCATCGGTACTCTCGAAATCACCGCTGGCGCTATGGTTATCTCCATTCCGATCGGTTTGATGTGCGCCGTGTACCTGGTCGAATACTCGAACCGCGGCAAGCTCGCCACCACGGTCTCCCTGCTCGTCGACGTGATGAGCGGCATCCCGTCCATCGTGGCCGGCCTGTTCGCCTTCTCGATGTTCACGATTCTGCTGGGCCCCGGTACCATCAACGGTTTCGAAGGCTCCGTGGCTCTCTCCCTGCTGATGTTGCCCACCGTGGTCAAGTCCAGCGAGGAAATGCTCAAGATCGTGCCGAACGATTTGCGTGAGGCTTCCTTGGCTCTGGGCGTTACCAAGCAGCGCACGATTACCAAGATCGTGCTGCGCACCGCTCTGCCGGGCATCGTCTCCGGTGCCATTCTGGCCATCGCCCGCGTGATTGGTGAGACCGCACCGTTGCTGATGACCGCCGGCTACATCTCCAGCACCAACGTGAACCTGTTCTCCGGCCAGATGACCACCCTGCCGGTGTTCGTCTACCAGGAGTACTCGAAGCTCAGCGCGAACTGCCCGCCCAACGCCGACGCCACCTGCGTGACCACGATTCCGATGGAACGTGCGTGGGCTGCGGCTCTCGTGCTGATCGTCATCGTGCTGCTGCTGAACCTCATTGGCCGAATCGTGGCGAAGGTCTTCGCCGTCAAGACCGAACGCTAAGCCAGTCGCTAAGCCTAAGCCTTAAGAACACAAGGAAATATAAGGAAACATCATGGGACAACGTATTGACGTCAACCACGAAAACATCTACTACGGCGACTTTCTGGCCGTGGAAGATGTGAACATCAACATCGAGCCGAACAAGGTCACCTCCTTCATCGGCCCGTCCGGCTGCGGCAAGTCCACCGTGCTGCGCACCTTGGACCGTATGCACGAGATCATCCCTGGCGCTCACGTCGAGGGCGAGGTGCTGCTCGAAGGCAAGAACCTGTACGACAAGGACGTGGATCCGGTGGCCGTGCGCCGCGACGTCGGCATGGTCTTCCAGCGACCGAACCCGTTCCCGACCATGTCCATCCGTGAGAACGTGCTGGCCGGTGTGCGCCTGAACAACCACCACCTGGCCAAGTCCGACGCCGACGATCTGGTCGAGTGGGCTCTGCGCGGTGCCAACCTCTGGGAAGAGGTCAAGGACCGTCTTGACAACCCTGGCATCGGCCTGTCCGGTGGCCAGCAGCAGCGTCTGTGCATCGCCCGCGCCGTGGCCGTCCACCCGCAGGTGCTGCTCATGGATGAGCCCTGCTCCGCCTTGGACCCGATTTCGACCTTGGCTGTCGAGGATCTGATCAACGAGCTCAAGAGCGACTACACCATCGTGATCGTGACCCACAACATGCAGCAGGCCGCCCGTATCGCCGACTACACCGCCTTCTTCAACCTGAAGGCCGTGGGCCAGCCCGGTCACCTCGAGTACTTCGCGGACACCATGACGATGTTCAACAACCCGCAAAACGAAGAAGCCGAGCGCTACATCTCTGGAAGGTTCGGCTGATCGTTTCCTGCGCGCAGCGTAATGATTTGTGCGTAGGAGAAACGGCAAAGCCCGCCGCAAGGCGGGCTTTCGCATATTCAGCGCGAGTATTGCCGAGTATTACCGTTCTCGTAACGGAGCGAGCTGGAATACTTCGTCAGACTGGGCGGCGATTTCCCGCTTCGGTCGATCGACGGGAGAACGGCGGTAAAGCGGTACAAGACAAGTCCGCACGATGAACACTCCGTGATAAATTTTCTGTTAACATGCGAGTATGGAAGAATGGTCGCAGCGAGGTCCAGCAAAGGAGCATAGGTGAGTACTGGTCTGATCGTCAGCATCGTCGTTGTCGTTATTATCGTTGTCTTGATTGGTTGGGGCGTCAGCGCCTATAACAACCTGGTGACGCTGAAGAACCGTGTGAAGAACGGTTGGGCGCAAATCGACGTGCAGTTGAAGCAGCGCGCCGACCTCATCCCGAACCTGGTGAATACCGTCAAGGGGTACGCATCCCACGAGTCTGAAGTCTTCACTCAGGTGACCGCCGCCCGCGCCGGCGTAGTGGCTGCGGCCAGCAACCCGAGCACGACCACTGCTCAGCGCGCCGCCGCTGAAAACCAGCTGTCCCGCGCCCTGTTCAACCTGCAAGCCACGGCTGAGGCATATCCGCAGCTGCAAGCCAACCAGAACTTCATGGATCTGCAGAACCAGCTCAAGGAACTGGAGAACAAGATCGCCTACGCCCGTCAGTTCTACAACGACGTGGTCCTGAAGCTCAACACCGCCATCGAAACCGTGCCGACGAACATCATCGCCGGTTTGTTCCACTTTGAACAGGCGCAATACTTCGAGGCCGATGATGCCTCCCGTCAGGTGCCACAGGTCCAGTTCTGACCCGCTCCAGGCCCGTCCGGTATGCCGCCGGCCGGGCCCGTATTGTCTTAAGAGAGGGAAGATATGTGGATACGATTCATTCGCGCCGGAATCGTCAGCATTGTTGCCACGGTGGTGTTGGCAGTTATCACCTTGGCGATAATCGAGACTTCCGCGTTCGGCGATTCGGCCGACCTCAGCTACCGCACGCTGGACTATGATGTGACCGCCACCGCGAACGGTGATTTGAAGGTCACGCAGCATATCGACGTCAAGATGCGTGAGCGTACCGACAGTGACGACAACACCAAGCCGTGGAAGCAACTGTTTCAGCAATACACGCTGAACTCCGGCACCCTGACTGATATCAGCGATATCAGCGTGCGCAACGTCACAGACGGCATCGACTATGCCCAACAGAGCGAGCCCAAGCTGCCCAGTGACGTCTTTTCCGACAAGGAATGGAACAGTGACTACGCCAACCATTGGTATATCGCCGATGTGAGCGATGGCAGCGACCATCCAAAGGCATACACGTCCGGTACCGATGGCCTCAAGCCCAGCGCCTCCGCCACCGAAGATAACACGACCGTGGAGATCGGCTGGAATATTCCGGTCACCACCGAGGCCGACAGTATGAAGTTCGACGTGAGCTTCACCATGCACGATGTGGCCACCAAATGGAAAGACGTGGCCTCCTTCCAATGGGAGCCGTTCGGCAAGAAGAACCAAGTGCCTATCGGCACGGTCACCGGCACCGTCCACTTCCCCAACGGCATCACCGGCAAAACCTCATGGGCATGGCTGCACACCGAGCGCACTTCGGAAACCAAGCGCAACAGCGACGGCAGCTACACGTTCACGGCCTACAACATCCACAATGGCGACTACCTCGATGTGGTCGCGGCGTTCGATGCCGCCAAAGCCAAGGGCATCGCCCGCAAGGGAACCGGCAATCATCTCAAGGACCTGAAACAGGACGAATATAAGCAACAGCAGCGCTGGCTCGACAAGCAACGATTCGCTGCCAGAGCTCGTCTCGTGTTCTGGATTGTCAGCATCGTGCTCGGCATCGCGTTGTGCGCGTGGGGTATCTGGGCTGTGATCTCCAGCAACCGGCGTGCGCAATACCGTGGCAGCGTCGAATACTGGCGCGACCAGCCCGGCATCAGTCCGGCTTCCGCAGCCCGTCTGATTCGCGTGGTCGATCCGTCGACGCGCCAATCCGATGAAGACCGCCAGCTGACCGCCACCATGCTGTCGCTCGCCGTCAAGAAGGCCATTGCCGTCTATCCGGGGCCGTCGGACATGTATCGCGGCATCGACATGAGCCAGGCCACGCCGGTGGGCTTGAGCCAAATGATTGCCGCCGACCAAGGCAAGCAGTATGCGGCAGGCATCACCAGCACCATCGTGATTCTGCCGCTCGCCATTGATGAGGCACCCAACGCGCAACAGTTGGGATTGAGCGAATCGGAAGATGCGCTGCTGAACCTGCTCATCGTCATTTCGCAGCGCGTGGGCAGCCCGGTATTCGACCTGAACCAGATGAAGGCGACCTGCCAGAACTGGCAAGACGGCTATATTGAGCTCGGCAAATTCACCGGTGCATGCAGCATGGAATACCAGCGGCTGGGTGCCACGCGCTCTGTGGGCTGGCAATGGATTCTCCCCGGCGTACTGGCCGTCGTGCTGGGATTTGGTTCGCTGCTGGCCAACAGCTTTATCGGATACCCGGTGGCTGGTCTTATCGAGCTGCCGATATTC
>ERZ773190.2672-NODE-2672-length-13221-cov-11.031900_pt1 | contig 13221 bp, 9 predicted proteins | sample MGYA00511111_ERZ773190 | MGnify/ENA primary metagenome ERZ773190 (study PRJEB29015, sample SAMEA2737777) | human gut metagenome | biome: human gut; feature: human-associated habitat; material: faeces | place: China | collected 2012 ... | reverse complement strand
CGGGGCTCTTCATTTCCTCGCAGGCGGTCAGGACTGCCTTGGTCCACTCCAGATTGTTGATGTTGAACTGGGGCACACCGTAGTGGCCATCGCGTGCCTTGATCAGCATTTCGGTTGCATTTACCAACATTATTCATTACCTCCGCAAAATCATTTTGGGGTGAAAAAGCCGTTTTGGATACAAGATTGCGCATCCTTTAACGAACCTAAGGGTAGTATACCCCAATTACAGGATAAAATCAAGGCGGTTCCCGCGGCGTTTTCAACACAAATTCACATTGGGCATTTTGATGTTGGAGATTCTGGCAAAAACCACTGAATCTCCCTTCAAAAAATTGTCATAATTCCGACTTGAATTTTACAAAAAGTACGGCGAAAAGTTTGCGTGTCGAACCTGGGAGGTTGAAAACTTGGTGGAAACTGTGGAATTCCACCTGGAAAGTGGGCGTACAAACTTGATTTTTGAACATTTTCCACCGGGTTTTCAACATGTGGAAAAATTTGAGCCGAATTACCGATTGTATAGCCTGCTGAATGTGGAAAACTTTTGCCTTCGGCAAACATTGCGAAGAATGCCGGGGTATGCTATACTTTAGAATGTATCAGTGTCAAAATATAGTAAAACTGAAACAGAACGAAACCATGGCGCGGCTCAAACGGCCCGCCTTGCCATAGAATGGAAGGAGAACACATCAATGGACGAACAGAAAATGCCGCGCCGCCCCCGCCGCAGCAGCACGGAGGAGCAGCCCAAGAATGAGAGCCTGGTCTACGGCAAAAACCCCGTGACCGAGCTGCTCAAGAGCGGTTCCGGCGTGGATACCGTGCTGATCGCGGAGGGCATGGCCCCCGCCGTGGCAGCTTACTATACCGCCATGGCCAAGGAGGCCGGGGCCACGGTCAAGCGGGTGCATCCCAACAAGCTGCGCCTGATGACCGGCACCGAGAGCCATCAGGGCGTGGCTGCCTTTGCCAGCGAGATCGAATATGTGACCGTGGAGGACCTGCTGAACGTTGCCAGAGAGAAGGGGGAGCCCCCTTTCCTGGTGCTGAGTGACGGCATCGAGGACCCCCATAATCTGGGCGCGGTGATGCGCTCTGCTCTGCTGTGCGGAGCCCACGGCATCGTCATCCCCAAGCGGGGCGGCGCGTCCGTGACCCCCACCGTTATCAAGTCCAGCGCCGGTGCGGCCGAGCGCCTGCCTGTGGCCCGTGTGGCCAACATCGGCGAGACCATCCGCCGCCTGAAGGATCAGGGGGTGTTCGTCTACTGTGCCGATATGGACGGCGTGCCCCTGCGCAAGAACAACCTGACCGGCCCCATCGCACTGGTGCTGGGCAGCGAGGGCAGCGGTGTATCCCAGCTGGTGAAAAAGCTCTGCGATGGTGTGGTGCGGCTGGATATGGCCGCTCAGGGCACCGGTGTGGACAGCTTCAATGTTTCGGTGGCAGCTGGCATCATCCTGTACGAGATCCAGAGCCAGCGCGCCGCAGAGTAAGAAACAGCGGCCAGACCGCCGTGACCAGAACAGGGAGGGACTAGGATGCCAAAGGATGATAAGCGCAAAGAGCTGACACAGGAAGAGATCGATGCGCAGAACGAGAAGTTCCGCACGTTTTTCAGCACCAGCGTGGCACAGGTGCCCGAAGAGATGAAGCGCCGCGATGAGGAAAAGGAGAATACCGGCAGCCTGCTGGGCAAGCTCTTTCACCGCGAAAAGGACAAAGAGGAGCCAGCCGCCGCCCCGGCCGTGCAGAATGAGCTGCCGCCCACGGGAGAGATCGTGCTGGGCCATGAGGAAGAAGCCGAGGCCGGCCTGGAGCTGGCATTGGAGCCCGGAGAGCTGGAGGAAGCAGAGCCTGTGGCTCTGCCCACCGCGCCGGAAGCCCCCGCAGCGCCGAAGCCGGAACCCCGGCCCGCACCCCAGCCCGAGAAAAAGCCGGAGCCGCCCCGCCGCCGGGAACCCCTGACCCCGCAGGAGCAGCAGGAGGATGCAGAGATGGCCGAACTCAAGGCCATGCTCTATGGCACCCCCAAGCCCGCCCCGGTGGAGGAGGTGCAGGATGCCCCCGAAGAGGTGCTGGCCGTGGAGCCGGAAGCTCCCGCAGCGCCTGAGGGCCCGGCCATCCCCATGGTGTTTGCCGAGGATCAGTCGGTAAAGCAGGCGAAGTCTGCCCCGGAAGCCGCGCCAGAGGTTGAGCCGGAACCGGAAACGGCTTTCCAGTTCTTTGGCAAGGGCGCGGACGAGAACGAACCGCAGGCCCCTACCCGCACCGAGGCCCCCAGCAAGGACGACAGCATGAGCCTGCCGCTGATGGGACTGGAAGAGGACGAAGCACCCGCCCGGCCTGCCGCACCGGCAGAGGAGGCCCCGGCCCAGCCTGCTGAGGAAGCGGCTCCTGCCGCGCCGGAGGCTGCGGAGAAGCCTGAAGAGGAAGCCGAGCCGGAAACGCCCGAGCAGGTGGGGGAGAAGCTCCGCCGGATGGGCGCGGAGCTGACGCTGCGGTGTGTGCTGGAGGGCATCCTTGCCGTGGTACTGCTCCACTTTGGCCTTGTTGCCGAGGGGCTGCTGGCCCCTGTGGCCTCCCTTGACCCCGTGATCGCCCCGGCGGCGTTCTATGCCGCCAACCTGCTCTTTCTGGCCGGTGCGCTGGCTGTGGGCTGGCCTGTCCTGCGGGATGGCCTGCAGGGCCTCAAGGGCCGCCCCAGTGCAGACACCATGCCGGCGCTGGCTGCCTGCGGTGCGCTGGTGCAGGCTGCGGTCGCCCTGCTCAACGCCCAGAGTTATCAGAACTCCAGCTGGACGCTGCTTTCCGGCGTGGCCGCACTGGGCCTGTTCCTGGCCCTGCTGGGCAGCCGTGTCCTGCTGACTGCCGTCAGAAACGGCTATGACCTTGCCGCCCGATCCCCCGAGGGGCTGCAGGGCGCATTCCGTGTCCGGGATAAGGACCTGATCCGGGTGCTGGCCCGGAGCCTGGATCAGAAAGACCCCTGGGTGCTGCTCAGCCGCCCTGTCCAGTGGGACGAAGCACTGGTGGAGCAGAGCTTCGGGGAGCGTGCCAGTGAGCGCCGCGCCCGCAAGACAGCCCTGATCCTGCTGGGTGCTGCCGTGCTCAGCGGGCTGGTGTTCCTGCTGTTTGGCGGCGGGCCCAACGGCATGGCCGCAGCCCTGACCTCCATGCTCTGCATGGGTGCACCGCTGTCCTCCACCTTTGTTGCGGGCATCGCTTCTCTGCGCCTGCAAAAGACCGCAGCCGCCGCCGGTGCCGTGGTGCCCGGCTGGGCTGCCATTGAGGAGCTGGGCGGTGTGGACACCGTGCAGGTGGATGCCGACGAGCTCTTTACCGCCGACAGCGTGAACCTGGAGGACATCCGCATCTTCAAGGGCGGCCGCATCGACCGTGCCATCCTCTATGCGGCCAGCATCCTCAACCACAGCTGTGAGACCCTGCGGGGCCTGTTCCGCCAGATCATCGAGGACCGCACCGAGATCCTGTACCCTGTGAAGGACTTGGAGGTCCACCACGGCCTTGGCTTTGCCGCCTGGTGCGATAACAACCGGGTGCTCATCGGCAACCGGCTGTACATGGAGCGGGAGGGGGTGCCCCTGCCTGAGCAGGAGTACGAGGATGAGCACTCCCAAAACGGCGCGCTGCAGATCCTGTATCTGGCTGTTTCCGGCAGCCTGCACGCCATGTTCGTGCTCCACTATGTGGGCGGCCGCAACGCCGCCCGCGGTCTGGAGGTGCTGCAGCGGGAGAACATCCGCCTGCTGGTCACCTGTGAGGACCCCAGCTTGACGGCCCGCCACATCACCGAGGCTTATCATCTGCCCGAGGGGATGATCACTCTGCTGGATCAGGAGCAGTGCAGCGCGCTGACCCCTGCCCAGCCGGACGAGACTGCCCGCTGCTGTATGCTGCATGATAAGGGCTTTGCCAGCCTGATCGGCGGCCTGCGCGCGGCGGAAAAGGCCCAGAACGCCGAGACGAGCGCCACCACGGTGCAGATGGTCTCGGTCTGGTTCTCGGTGGTCATCGGTGTTCTGCTGACCTACGCGGGCAGCATCGGCACCCTGTCGGTGGCCGCTGTCCTGATGTATCAGGCAGCTTGGAGTGCTTTGAGCATTGCGGTCTGCGCTCTGAAACAGCATAACTGAGAAATATTCTCAAAATAAATAGGAATTATTCTTGATTTCAATTCGAAACTCTGGTATAATCAGTGCAGAAGGAACGCCCCGGCGGTCACCGGCGGCGAAATGATACACCGCACAAACAAAAGGAGAGCATGAATATGGAACTCAAGGGTACCAAGACCGAGAAAAACCTGTGGGAAGCCTTTGCAGGCGAGAGCCAGGCCCGCAACAAGTATACCTTCTTCGCCAGCGTGGCCAAGAAGGAGGGCTATGAGCAGCTGGCAGCGATCTTTGAGGAGACGGCTGCCAACGAGAAGGAGCACGCCAAGATGTGGTTCAAGGCCCTGAACGGCGGCTCCATCCCCGATACCATGACCTGCCTGGAAATGGCAGCCGGCGGCGAGCACGACGAGTGGACCGAGATGTACCCCCGGATGGCCGCAGAGGCCAAGGAAGAGGGCTTTCCCCAGCTGGCTGCCCTGTTCACCATGGTGGCGCAGATCGAGAAAGAGCACGAGGAGCGCTACCGTGAGCTGGCCGAGAATCTGAAGAACAACAAGGTTTTTGCCCGGGAAGAGCAGCAGGTCTGGCAGTGCCGGAACTGCGGCTACACCTATATCGGCAAGTCGGCTCCCCTGAAGTGCCCGGTCTGCGCACATCCCCAGAGCTACTTTGAGCTGAAAAAGCACAATTATTGATCCTGTCCGGAACGCCGCAGCTCCCACGCCGGGACTGCGGCGTTCTTTTTGCACAAAATTTTCCGGAAAAACTGGTATAGTCCACGAAATCGGGTGCGAAAGCACAGCACTTTGGGCGAAGAACTTGACCCACATTGGCCGGACGTGTAAAATGAATCAGTAGTGAGAAAAATCATGGACGCGAAATTTTTCCATGTGTGCGGCATTCCTTTGATCCCATGGGATGAAACAAGGAGGGAAGTTCGACCCAATGAAATGGAAATTCCAAACCGCGGGGCGGCTTCTGGCCCTGCTGGCTCTGAGCGGGGCCCTGCTGGCTGCCCCTTTGCCCGCGCAGGCCGCGCCCGGTGTGCTGACAGGCCTGACCGGAACCGGCTCCAAGCTGGAACTGGAGCTGACCGAGATGGAGCTGGAGATCACCGATGATGACCCCCGCCCCAAGGGCTACCTGTACACCAGCGGCCAGAGCGATTATTACTTCATCGTCTGGATGAGCAGCAACTCCAATGTTGCCACGGTGGATGGCGACGGCAAGGTGACGGGCCGCAATGCAGGCACTGCCATCATCACCGCCATCTCCGACCACGGCGAACGTGCCGCCTGCAAGGTGACCGTGACCCGCAAAAATGAAGAAGCAGCCAGAAAAAAGCCCACGCTGGATACCACCAGCCTGAGCCTTGTGCTACAATACAATGACCTGCACCCCACCCACCAGCTCCAGCTGACCAACAGCGACCACTCCTTCCTCTATGTCTACCAGTGGATGAGCAGCAACCCCGAGGTGGCTACGGTCAGCGACAAGGGCCTTGTCACAGCTCAGGCGGCGGGCACCACCACCATCACGGCAATGGTCTCCAACGGCCAGGCTTTGCGGTGCAGCGTCACGGTGACTTCGGATATCGGCAAGGTGACCCTGAACAAGAGTGACCTGCTGCTCCGCACCGTGGGCACCCAGGAGCGCCTGACGGCCACCGTTGCGGTGGAGGGCGGCGGCAGTGTGCCCATTACATGGGTCAGCAGCAACCCGGGTGTCGTTACCGTGGATGCGGACGGCGTGGTGACCGCCATTGCCGATGGAGAAGCCAAGGTCACGGCCCTTTCGCCCGCCGGACGCTTTGACGTGTGCAGCGTTGTGGTGGGCATGGCGGCGGAGAAGTACGAATCTGAAGCCGACCTTGCTGACGAGCTCAAGCTCCCTGACCCCTACGTTGCCGTAAGGCTGAATAAACTGGCATAAAGAAAAAGCACCCGCCCATGGCTGTTTTTGACGGCTATGGGCGGTTTTTGCGTGTATGGAAACGGATGCGCTGGGAAAAACTTGCCAAAGAGGAATTTTTTTCAAAAAATATTTTGCGTTGCATGGTGTGATGTACCTGACACATCCGGCCGCCTCCGGCAGGTGAAAAAGGACAAAATGGCCCGAATGTTGTTTAAGACAGGGAGCGGCTGCCCCACAGAGCGGCGAAATCTCTGCAAAAAAGGCGGCTGTCCGGCTTGAATGACACATTTAACAAAAATTTGACGTGAAGTGATTGAATTTGCAACTCTTGACAGAAGGCGGGACAAACCATTATCCTTTTATCCAGAGGAAAGTATTTTATGTCGCCAGACGTTGGAATGCCTGGTGGACAAGTGTGTGTCAGGAGGGAAAGAATATGACCAACTACCGGAACCGAATCGGGGAAGCCATTGCCTTTGCCCGGAACGTGGCGGGCAGATCCCAGCAGGAGCTTGCGGATATGCTGGGGCGGGACAAGCGCACCATTCAGAAATGGGAGCGGGGCGAGATCCGCATTGCGCTGGAGGATTATCTGGATGTATTCGATACTCTGCACCTGCCGGTGGGGCCCTATGAAATGTGGATCCGGCATCCGGAACTCTTTCCGCGCGGCATGGAGGATATCAAGGGCTTCAGCACCGAAAAGAAGCGGAGGACACTGGCGGATTATTATCTGCATCAGGCTGCACCGCTGGAGATCGAGCAGGAGTATTACATCCTGTTCGGTGACCACGGCAGCAACAGCTGCGGCATCCGGCAGGAGCTGCTGGCCAACCTGCAGACTCCGCTCCGTGACCGCAAACGGATCGTGAACCAGATCATCGACAACTACTATGAGGCCCGGGCCATCGGACATCTGACCGACCCGGAGGGCCAGCAGCCAGTGATGCCCATTCTGGAAGCCTGCTACGATGCCAGTGCACGGAGCGTGGAAGCCAACGAGAACCGGTACAGCATCGGCAGCATCGAGGACTATCTGGACGATGCGGCAAAACCGGCAGAAGAGTGAACCGAACAGCAGACGGCCATGTGCAGCCGCCTGCTGTTTTTGCGTTCGGCTGCCTGCGGGAAAATATTGTGAAATTTGCGGATTCCTGCTATACTTATCCTATTGATGAAAAAGAAGGGTGAGATAAATGGCATACAACATGGGCGGTCGGCGCTTCCGGCCGGTGGGCAGCGGAAAAAAGCGGACTGCGCCGCAGTACGGGCCGGTGGGCACAGGCTGCCCGTTTGTGGAGGAGGCCGTGGCGCGGCTGTACCGGGAGCAGAACGAGGAACATTTCTGGAGCCTGATGAACGCCCTGAACTATGCGCTGGAATTGCAGACCAAGGTACTGGTGCCGCTGGATGCGGCGGTGGACCCCCAGAGCGGGGCCGCCCCCTGGGCGCATCTGCCCATCCCGGAGGAGCGGGCCGAAGGCCTGCAGCCCTGGCTGCTCCACGCCCGGAAAGAGCGGCACTATCTGCCGCTGTTCACCTCGGTAAAGAACGCCGAGGCGGAAAAGGCCAGCGCAACCCGCCCCATGGTGGAGCGCAGCCTGCGCAGCGCCATGGAGTATGCGCTGGAAACGGACGGCATCGATGGTGTGGTGCTGGACCCGTGGACAAGCTCTGCCACGCTGGATGTCTCCCTGCTCAGCGGGCTGCTGAGATCGGAGCGGGGGAGCGACAACCCCGGCGCTCAGGAGCTGGAAGCCGGGCACGCCGCCGCCCGGGCCGGGGATTGGCCGGAGGCAGCGACCCGCTACACTGCCGCCGCCGAGGCTGGCAGCGCCGAGGCGCTTTCTGCCCTGGGGGACTGCCTGTATTATGGCCGGGGTACCCGGAAGAATAAGACCCAGGCCCGGCGGATGTGGAAAAAGGCCGCGCAGGCCGGGGAGGTGCAGGCCATGATCGCCCTGGGGGATGACTGTGCCGCATCGGGCGGGGAGATGGCGGAGACCCTGCAATACTACCGCCGCGCCCAGAGCGCTGCCCGGGAGGTGCCGGACATCGCCTACACCCCGCAGGTCTGCCTGCGCCTTGCCCAGTACGAGACCCAGTACCTCTCCCGCAAAAAGGCGCTGCTGCAGGTGGCCGAAGCCGTGCAGGGCTTTCGGATCCTGCAGGCCGAGGGCGAAACGGATGCTGCAGCCTGGCTGCGGGAGGCTGAACTGCTGACCGATCAGCTGCTGGCCGACGATAAAAACGCCTGAAACACAGTTTCTTTACATTTGTTCTAAGAAATCGTCATAGGAAACCGGTAAGATATTCAAGGAAATATTCTGCGCCGAAGAAAAGAGGACAAGCACTATGAGCAAAGTGATCGGAATCGACCTTGGCACCACCAACTCCTGCGTGGCGGTGGTGGAGGGCGGCAAGCCTGTGGTCATCACCAACGCTGAAGGCGAGCGCACCACCCCCAGCGTGGTGGCCTTTACCAAGGATGGCGAGCGTCTGGTGGGCGGCGCGGCAAAGCGCCAGATCGCCACAAACTCAGGCCGCACGGTGTCCAGCATCAAGCGGTACATGGGTTCTGATCACCGGGTGCATATCGATGGCAGAGACCTGACCCCGCAGGAGATCAGCGCCATGATCCTGACCAAGATCCGCCGCGATGCCGAGAGCTATCTGGGCGAGCCGGTGACCGAGGCCGTCATCACCGTGCCTGCCTATTTTGACGACAGCCAGCGCAAGGCCACTCAGGACGCGGGCCGCATTGCGGGCCTGAATGTTCTGCGCATCATCAACGAGCCCACCGCCGCCGCGGTGGCCTACGGCCTGGACAACGAAGCTCCCCAGAAGATCCTGGTCTATGATCTGGGCGGCGGCACCTTTGATGTTTCGATCATTGAGATCGAGGACGGCACCTTTACGGTGCTGGCCACCGGCGGCGATACCCATCTGGGCGGCGATGACTTTGACGAGCGCATCGTTGAGTGGGCTGTGGCGGAGTTCCGCAGATCTGACCGCATCGATCTGACCAAGGACCCCGCCGCCATGGGCCGCCTGAAGGAGGAAGCGGAAAAGGCCAAGAAGGAGCTTTCCAGTGCGCTTTCCGCCCAGCTGAACCTGCCGTTCATCGCGGTGGGCAAGGATGGCCCCCACCATCTGGATCTGAGCCTGGGCCGCCCCCAGTTTGAGATGATGACCGGTGACCTGCTGGCCCGCACCGTTCAGCCGGTGCAGAACGCCCTGCGGGATGCCGGGATTTCCGCCAGCCAGCTGGGCAAAGTCCTGCTGGTGGGCGGCAGCACCCGGATGCCTGCTGTGGAGCGGCAGGTCCGGGAGCTGCTGGGCTGTGAGCCCAGCCACACCCTGAACCCCGATGAATGCGTGGCCATGGGTGCCGCCGTGCAGGGCGGCCTGCTGCAGGGCGGCGGAAAGCTGGCCGGTGCCACCGGTGCGGCCGCGCAGGGCCTTGTGCTGATGGATGTCACCCCGCTGACGCTGTCCATTGAGACACTGGGCGGCGTGGCCACCCCCCTCATCACCCGCAACAGTATGATCCCCACCCGCAAGAGCCAGATCTTTACCACGGCCCGCCCCATGCAGACCAGCGTGGAGATCAACGTGCTGCAGGGCGAGCGCCACTTTGCCCGCGACAACAAGAGCCTGGGCAAATTCAAGCTCACCGGCATCCGCTCCGGCTTCTCCTCCAAGCCCCAGATCGAGGTCACCTTTGACATCGATGTGAACGGCGTGGTCAAGGTGTCTGCAAAGGATCTGGGCACCGGCCGGGAGCAGAACATCACCATCACCGGCAGCACCAATCTTTCCGAGAACGAGATCCAGCGTGCCATGGCCGATGCCGCCGCCTACGAAGAGGAGGATACCCGCCGCAGGGAGCGGCTGGAGCTCCACAATCAGGCCGAGATGCTGGCTTACAAGGTGGATGAGGCCCTCTCCAAGTGCAAAAAGGAGCTGGACAAGGACGAGAAGAACCGAGTCAAGAACGACCTTGCCAGTCTGCGCCGCTGCCTGCGCAAGGATAAGCCCGAAAAGATGAACGAGACCGAGGAAGCGAACCTCCGTCAGGCAAAATCCCAACTGGAAGCCAGCGCCAACCACCTGATGGTGCTGTACAGCACGGAGCAGGATGCCGGCCAGCAGTAAGCGGGCATTTCCCTACTGAAAAACTTCGTTGAAAGGGTTGACAAACCCGGAAGAGTGGGGTATTATGTATGCAATATCACAAAAATGGCTGTGAAGAGAAGAGTAGGTTTTCGCATTGATCCTTCCAGAGAGCCCGGGCGGTGGAAAAGGGCAGGAAACAGGGAACTGAAAATGGTCTCGGAGCCGCGGGGGCGAAGTGCAAGAGTGCTAAGCCTGCGACGGGAACGCCCGTTACAGCGTCCGGTTGTCGCGTTGCAAAACGCCGCAGCAGTGAGGCTGTCTCTGTGAGGAGGCAGTAAACCAAGGTGGTACCACGGAAGTTTTACGCTTTCGTCCTTGTGGGTGTATGCCCGCTGAGGACGGAAGCGTTTTTATTTTGCTTCCGGTGCAAAGGGTGCGGATTGTGCCGCACCGCACAAAAACATTTTTTGTAAAAGTAGAGAGGGAAAACAAAATGTCTAAGATCACTCGTCGTAATTTTCTGAAAGTTTCCGGCGTGGCCGCTGCTGCCGCTGCCCTGACCGCCTGCGGCGGCTCTTCCTCCACCGCAAGCTCTGCCGCTTCCGGTGCTGCATCCTCTGAGGCTGTCTCCACCGCTGCTAAGCTGGACAAGATCAAGGTCGCGGTTCCCAACGACACCACCAACGAGGCCCGCGCTCTGACCCTGCTGGAGAAGAACGGCTTCTTCAAGCTGAAGGCAGATGCAGGCCTGACCGCCACCAAGAACGACATCGAGGAGAACCCCCTGAACGTCAATGTGGACGAGGTCGAGGCTGCTCAGGTGCCCAACGTCCTGCAGGATGAGGACTACGCTGTCATCAACTCCAACTACGCCATCTCTGCCGGTCTGGACCCCATGACCGACGCTCTGGCCATGGAGGATGGCACCTCTGCCTACGTTAACGTTCTGGTCTGCAAGGAAGGCAATGAGGAGGAGCCCAAGATCAAGGCTCTGGTCGCTGCCCTGCAGAGCCAGCAGGTCAAGGACTTTATGACCGAGAGCTACGGCGGCGCTGTGGTCTCCGTTGTGGAGAATCCCACCGACGGCTATGATCCTTCCATCGATTATGACGCACTGAACGGTGAGACTGTCAGCTGCGCTGCCACCCCCGCTCCCCACTGCGAGATCCTGGAGGTCTGCAAGCAGATTCTGGCCGACAAGGGCATTACGCTGGACATCCAGGAGTACGATGACTATGTGATCCCCAACACCATCGTTGAGGATGGCCAGTGCGACACCAACTACTTCCAGCATCAGCCCTACCTGGACAACTTCAATGAGGAGAAGGGCACCCACCTGGTCTCCGTTGCCGGCATCCACGTTGAGCCCATGGGCATCTACGGCGGCAAACAGAGCGACCTGAGCCCGATCGAGGGTTAAGCGAACTCCCCCAGTCACCTTGCGGTGACAGCCCCCTCGGGGAGGGGGCCTTTGCTTGACCGTTCTGTTTCAGGCTCCCTCCATGAGGGAGCTGGCAAATCCGTAAGGATTTGACTGAAGGAGTTTATTCAACAGCAAGGAGCAATTTCTGTGATCGAGATCAAACACCTTTCCAAGACCTTCCAGATGAAGGACGGCGCAGTGAATGCGCTGAAGGACATCAGCCTGACCATCCCGGATGGTTCGATTTACGGCATTATCGGCATGTCTGGCGCGGGCAAATCCACGCTGGTGCGCTGCATCAACCTGCTGGAGCGCCCCACCGAGGGCAGCGTGGTCATTGACGGCGTGGAGATGGAAAAGCTCACGCCTGCCCAGCTGCGTCAGCGCCGCCGGGAGATCACGATGATCTTCCAGCAGTTCAACCTGCTGATGCAGCGCAGCTGCCTGAAGAACATCTGCTTCCCCATGGAGCTGGCAGGTGTGAAGAAAGAGGAAGCCGAAAAGCGCGCCAAGGAACTGCTGGAAATGGTGGGCCTGCCCGATAAGGCCAACGCCTACCCGGCCCAGCTCTCCGGCGGCCAGAAGCAGCGCATTGCCATTGCCCGCGCACTGGCAACTGACCCCAAGGTCCTGCTCTGCGATGAGGCCACCAGCGCGCTGGACCCCAACACCACCCACTCCATCCTGACCCTGATCAAGGACATCAACCGGAAGCTGGGCATCACGGTGGTGGTCATCACCCATCAGATGAGCGTTGTGGAGGAGATCTGCGATCACGTTGCCATTCTGGACGGCGGCGTTGTGGTGGAACAGGGCGAGGTGAAGGAGATCTTCGCCAACCCCAAGACCACCGCGGCAAAGCGTCTGGTGGCTCCCAACGGCGGCAGCGCCGCCCGCGACCTGTCCAGCTTTGCGCCGGACGATCATGTGGTGCGTGTGACCTTCAACGGTTCGTCCGCCGCAAAGCCGCTGGTGGCAAGTCTTGCCGCTGAAAAGGGCATTCTGGTGTCGGTGCTCAGCGCCGATACCCGCGACCTGAGCGGCCAGTGCTACGGCTCCATGCTGCTCAAGCTGCCCGCTGACCTGGATGAAGCAAAACAGGCTGCTGCCTATATGCGGGCACAGCCCGGCATTACGGTGGAGGAGGTGACCGGAGAATGACCATTGCAGATTATGGCTTTGCCATCTGGGAGACCTTCTATGTGACGGTGCTCTCCACCGCGTTCTCTCTGGTCATCGGCCTGCCGCTGGGTGTGCTGCTGGTGGCCGGTGATAAGGACGGCATTCTGCCCCTGCCCGGCTGGCTGATGCACCTGCTGAATATCATCATCAACATCCTGCGCAGCGTGCCTTTCCTGATCTTGATGATCTGCGTTTTTCCGCTGACCCGTATCATCGTGGGCACCACCGTAGGCACCAAGGCCACCATCGTCCCGCTGGTGGTGGCGGCCTTCCCGTTTGTGGCGCGTCTGGTGGAGACCAGCCTGCGCGAGTTGGATGAGGGTGTGGTGGAAGCCGCCCAGAGCATGGGTGCGACCCCGTTCCAGATCATTACCAAGGTAATGATCCCCGAGTGCCTGCCCGGCCTGATCTCCAGCATGACCACGGCCCTGACCACCATTCTGG
>ERZ773190.2659-NODE-2659-length-13289-cov-5.001285_pt1 | contig 13289 bp, 10 predicted proteins | sample MGYA00511111_ERZ773190 | MGnify/ENA primary metagenome ERZ773190 (study PRJEB29015, sample SAMEA2737777) | human gut metagenome | biome: human gut; feature: human-associated habitat; material: faeces | place: China | collected 2012 ... | reverse complement strand
TTTCATAAAGAATGCACCCCAAAAGTTTTTTGTCTAACTTTTGGGGTGCACTTCATGAGACAGCCTCTTCAAAATATGCCTCAAAGGGTTAGTTAGTTTAGTTAGTAATGAGGCATATTTTCCATTTTGTTTAAAGGTGTTTAAAGGGGATAAGTCATCGGAATGAGTGATCATTTTGGTGACTTGTTTTTTTTGTTGGTCGTAAGCGCTTCTTTTAAGAATGATGTGGCATTCGCATTTTGATAATCCGTCCGATAACGAGCGCTGCAATGTACACCACGGCAAAGCCTACGATTGAAAATACAAACGGTTTCTGTTCATTGAAAGTGCGGCGTGGAGGTACAGCGGTATAAGCCTCGTTGGCTGTAGTCTGATTGTCAGACTTGGTGGCTGCTGTTACTTGCAGTGTTGTTTCTGTTGCTACCATCTGGCAGCTATCTGTAGTTGTGGTTACAGTATCCACTAATATTTCTGTAGACATCTTTCTTACCCTTTTAAGTTATACGTAAATTCCTGTTATGGTTTCAACACAGTACTTATGGTTTAGTTCAAAGGGATTCTTAAAATCGGCGCAAAGGTAACTAAAAAAGTAAACGATGGAGCATGAGAAGCATATTCTTTTCAAATGATTTGATGTAGATCAATTATACAGGCAGACAAGGCACATGCAATCGGGGTTATCGCTGTTGTGCAACGCCATACCAATGATAAAAGTTGTATGTGTGTTGTGCTAAAGAAGAATCTCTTCTTCTGTACATACAAAGAGGAGATTCTTCACGATGTTAATTGTTCGGACGACAAAGATGCCTTAATTAGTTATTCAGGTACATAAATGATTTCACCGTTATCCAGTTCATAGGCAATGCCTACCTTTTTCCCACGTTTACCTTCTTTCTTGTCCTGATCTTCGGACGGGGTATACCGGTTGATTTTATTGCCTTCCTTGGTAATGATTTCCATATTCTCTTTACCCGGATTCTTTACCATCGTATAGTCTTCCTGCGAGAAAACCTCTGTTATGTTATACCGGCTGACAAGTGCTACCATCAATGCAACGGCAAAAACCATCGCAATGTCGAACAGATTGGATACTACGCTGATCGGGTCGGAGTCTTCCTCTTTTCGCAATAGGTTATGTTTCATTTCTCTGAGGTTTTATGAATGGAACGTTTGTCATTGAGCAATTCGGATATGAATTCAAGGTTGGTCATATCCTGCAGGTACCAGCGTTGTTTCACTTGCTGTGTAAGGAAGCCTACGGCACCGGCTACCAGTCCGACTACAGTGGTGGCGAAAGCGATCTGCATATTGTAAGCCATGGAAGCAATATCTCCGCTGGCCAGTCCTGCGAGGGCGGGTCCCATTGGAATTAATGTTCCCATCAGACCTAAGATCGGTCCCAGTTTGGTCAGGGTCTTGGAGATGGCTAAGTCTTTGTCCGCTGCGATTTCAAAATTAGCCAATAAACGTTGTACCTGTGCCGGAGTATCACGGGTGTCCAATACCTGACGCATATAGGTAATGACAAGTGATCTAGAATTTTCCGGAAGTTTGGAACTCAGTTCTTCTACCGTGTCCGGAGTCAGCTTGCTCAGCTCGTTGCGGAGCAGGGTTTCCGTTTTACGAATGGACAGATATTGACCATAGAAACTACCGGCAAGTAAAATCGCGCGGCAAAAGAGGATGATTAATAAAACGATGACAGGAACGAGCAAGCCTGTTGAAATCCAGTATAAAATATCTGATATAAAGTTCATTGTTATTGATAATTTGAAGAGTTATTTATTCTATTATTGTTTCACACTTTTTTCTTTGTTTCTGTTTCGGATGTTCCACCAGAGAAGTCCGAAAATTCCGCCAGCCAGTGCGATGACTATGACGCCTGTCAATGCTTTCCAGTCTATTTCACTGACACCTGCTGCGGAAGTCTTTCCGTTGACTGTGGCAACAATTCCCAAAACGGCTACCAGGGCATTGGTCAGGAAAAATAGTTCGAGGCGCAGTTCTTTTTCCGGCAACAAATAGAGCAGTATAAATCTGCCGCAAGGGATGGCTGCCAGGATAAAGGCTGCATAGCTCCATGCTATCGTTTGAAATGAAGTACCCGGAAAAGCAAAGATGAGATATACCAGCCCGCTGAATAAAACCGGGAAAATCAATAATCCCGGAAACCAGCGGAGAAAACGGTACATGAGTATCATGCGCGGCTTGACCGGATAGTCATTGGCTACGTGGACGGCAAGCATGGCATAAGCCATTTGTATGCAGACTTCCACACTGAGGAGTACGGAAGTATCTAGCATCAAGGGCTGATTGCTTAGCCAATTGGCTATCTGAGTCTTCGATTGCTCGATAGCATACGGCCACATCAATCCGGCGAAGACAGCGCAGATAGCGGCGATAATACCGACCGCTATTAATTTCCAGAACGTTTGCTTCAACAGAAAGTTAAATGCTGTAAGAAGCATAAGTACAAGAACAACTGTATCCATTATATGATTTTACAATTTACAAGTTACGATTGATAATTCACAGGACGTGGGTTACATCTGACTGCTTTTGCGGCGCTTGCGTACAAAGAGTATCAGAGCAAGAATAACGATAATGACAGCGATGCCTACGGCTACATTGCTTAATGTATTTGTCTGATTTTCGGCTGTCTGATTCATCTCTTCTTTTTTCATCACCACTCCCTTGTTGCTGCCGCTTGCTTTTGCTTCACGGATTTTAGAGATATTTTCTTTGTACTGTGTAGCGGTTTGTGCGTCTGCTTTCGATGCAATGAAGTCACGGAGCTTGGCATTGTCACAAACAAATCCGGAACAAGACGGGCGGTAAGTATTGACAATCTCCGTATGAAGTTTGCTAAGTTCCGCTACCTGTTCTTCACTTGCTTGCCACAATCCCTTACGGGCGCTTTCGAGCATGACGGCAGTCATCTCTTCCAAAGCGGCAGGATTCTGTTGTTCGAAATATTGTTTGACTCCCAAGTTCAGTTCATCCTTCACATATACATTATATATATTATCCCAAAGCTCTTTGTCGATTGCAGCCGGTTTCATCACATTCCATCCATAGGTATTGGTGATCACTTCTGCAAATTCACTTGCCGAAGAAGCCCCGCCTTTCATTTTCTCTTTGATGTAAGTTGGGTTCAGGATAGTGGTGCGACTTTCTACGCCGACAGCCTCTTTCAGTTCCTGCATCTTCATATGGTTCCGGTTGCGATAATCACTGAGGTAGGCATCCGGATCTTTGCCGGTCACATTGCGTACGGCGAGATTCATACCTCCCATAAATTCGTATACATGGTCAAGGCTTAAAGCTCCCCAGGTATTACTTTGCCGTGGTTGTACGACAACATCCGTCCGGGTCAGTGCAGCCTCGAAAGCGAACTTTTGGAATACTTCCCAATTCTTTTCGCTGCCGTAATACGCGCCCATATTATTGAGATAAGTATCGGCGATTTCCGATTCATTCTCCCAGCGGTCGCCGGATTCTACCATTTCCTGAATACCGGTTCCATACATACCGTTGGCTCCTCCGAATACCCGGAATGTTGAAATTTCGCGGGCATCTTTCGGGCTTAATCCTTTTTCGGTCAGCACCCGTTCGGCTTCTATTACGCTGGAGGCAACCTGATTTTCATATTTGTCGTCTTTGGCGGCGGCAGCCATTTCTACTGCACGGTTGATGAGGAAGAGACGGGAGGCGGCAAGATCACGAAGTTGTCCGGAAGTCTGGACTACCACGTCGATGCGCGGACGTCCTAATTCGGTTGAAGGAATCAGTTTTAAATCGCTGACACGACCGAAAGCATCACGGACAGGCTCAACACCTAACATATAAAGTACCTGTGCGATGGTTGCCCCTCCGGTTTCAATAAACTCGGATGACCATAGTGTATAACTGACCTTGCGTGGTATGGAGTCGTTGTGACGTTGCTTGTACCTATCAATTGTCTGCTTGGCCAAAGCAATACCTTTTTCCCAGGCAGACTCTGTCGGAGTCGCTTCGGCATTAATGGCATACATATTACGTCCGGTAGGTAGCGTGTTCGGATTAGCGATCGGGTCACCACCGGGTGTGGGAGCTGTGTATCCGCCTTTCAAGGCATTCATCAGACTGCTCAGTTCCTCTTCCGGACTTGTCAGAAGTGCATTTTTATAATTGCCTACATTCTTGATGGTACGTTCTACTTCAGCTACTGCAAGCGCAAATTCCACCTCTTCTTTGCTGTATTCTTTCGGAGCCTTTCCCATAGCTGCCATCATTGCTGACATACCCTGCGGCTTTTCAGTCTTTCCTGCCATTGCCGGTTTGCCCGAAGCGTCTGTGGATGTATCCTTATTAGCCTTCATGCTGGCTTCCATTTTCTTTAAAGCTTCCGGACTGGCACCCATTGATTTGGCCATTTCCATCGCTTTTTCCGGGTCCATGTTAGCACCCATTTTCTTCATGGCTTCTTTCATGCCTGCAGGCATTTTACCATGAGGTCCTTTTTCCATTTTTGCCGAAGCCGGATGACCATTGCCCGACGGCTCATTATCAGCCTGATCCTTTTTGGCTGCGGCAGCCATCATCATTGCCATCATGCCTTTGGGGGCATTGCGCTCGGCTTCTATCTGTCTCGCTTTTGCCAACTCTTGCGGAGTGATTCCGGCTGTGTGGCAAATCAGTTCGTCGGTTGCCAGTGAAGGGTTAGCCATCAGTCTCTCTACGAGAAGGCGGGCAGGCATGAGATATTGCTGGGTAAAGACACTTCGGTGTTTTTCGGCAGATTCTGTAGCTTTGCCGCGTTGCTTGTCAAGAGCAAAAAGACTATAGGCAATCGGTTCTGTTGCCATCGCGTAGACAGAAGAAGTTATTCTTTCCGGTTCGTAAGGAACTCCCATTGTGTAAAGCTGCCCCGTGATTTTCTCTGTAGCCAGTTCTTCGGCAAAGTTTTCTACACGGGCGATTTCATCTTCCGTATACGGTTTATTAGCCATACTGTCCAGTCCTAAATCACGATGGATTCCCATCTTCACAGTCAAGGTTTTCACAGCCAGCGACTCCTGATCTTTGTTTGCCTTCTGGGAGTTATTATAGATTTTGATCTTTTCCATTAATTCCCGGTAAATGCCGCGTGCGCTGCTTTCAAGGAAAGGAGGAGTGAGATATGATTGCAAGGTAGCATAAGAACGGCGTTTGGCCATCATACCTTCTCCGACGTTTCCGATAGAGTAGAGGTAGTAGTGGGGAACGGCTCCTACCAAACGGTCCGGCCAGTCATTGCTGCATAATGCGACTTGTTTTCTCGGAGTGAATTCGAGACTGCCGTGTGTACCGAAGTGAATCAGTGCATCGGCTTTGAAGCCATGTTGCATCCACAGGTATGAGGCAATGTAGGTGTGTGGCGGAGCCATGTCGGTGCCGTGCACCACCTGGAAGGAGTTGTCACCGCTTCCGGCAGCGTTTTGTGGCAATAGCACAACGTTACCGAACTGTAAACGGGCAATACCTAATTTGCCGTCAGGAGTCACCATATAGTTGCCGGGAAATTCTCCGAAAGCATCTACCACCTCCTGATACTTTTCGGGACGAAGCGATTCTTTCACCCAGCTTTCATACTGTTCTTTGGTGATCAGTTCGGGATGTCCGTTTTGCATGAAGTCGTTGAAAGCTCCTTCTGCATAAGCGTTGAATACCGCCCCCTGGGCTTGTATCATTTTTCCCAGTTCCTGAGCGTTGGCAGGCAGACCGGATATATTATATCCCTCTTGTTTCATACGAAGCAGAAGATTGTAAAGGGAAGGTACTACTTCCATGCCGGCAGCGGTCAATGCGTTCTGACCGGGACCTTTGTAATAATAGATAGCTACTTTCTTCTCAAAATTAGGTTTTGTTTTCAGATTCAGGTAGTTGTCTATTGTAGATACAAAAGTCTTCAGACGTTCGGGGACGGCATACGAATGGCGCAATCCTTCTTTATCTTCATATTGTGCGAAAAGGGCGAAAGGGCGGATAGCTCCGTCTATTTCCGGTGTTACGATGCTCTGTGACATAAAGCCTCCCGACATACCCATCGGATCGTTTTCCCATTCATCCACAAGACTGTTGATTGTGAGCGGAGCGAACAAAAGGATATTTCTGGCTTTCAGATAATCAACCATTTTATCTCCCATACGTCCGTGTGCCATATTGATGACGGCATCGGGCTGCACTTCCTCAATGAATGACATGAATCTTGTCATGGATTGAACGGGATAAACATTATATCCCGCATTCTCCAGCGCTTTTATCAGATCGGTGGCATCTGCCATTTGTCCGGTAATCATGATTTTTCGTGCCCCTTCTTTATAAAGGTTATTCTCTTGCATGAATTTCTCATAATCGGCAACGGTAAGAAATTCCTGTTCATCATCCGGATTACTGATTCCGGCATGATAAAGCATATCGCTCGGTCTTTCTATCGGATCTTCCACTTCGGGTACAGCAGAAGCCTTTCCGTCAATGGCTTTACGGATATAGTTCAGCATATTGCGGTAGTTGGTCTTTCCGCCGTTGCTCAGATAGCCGCGTATGAGATTCTGCTGTATACTGTCGAGGTTGCAGATGTTATTGGCAGGGTTGGTAGCCATAGAGGTGTATACGGGGATACCCTTATCTGCTGCCTGCTGTATTTGCTGACGTTGTTCTTCGACAATGCGCAGTCCCATGCCATTGATGAATACCATGTCATAACTGGTCAGACGATCGAGGTTGTCAAGAGACACTTCGCTGAGTTTGATGAATGAATTGTCGTTGGCTTTCGAGATGCTTCCCTGCTGTATGGTCTGGAAGTTGACGAAAGCTATTTTGGTAGCGCTGAACCAGGTATTCCATACGGATAGACCTATCAGGGCTGCTACAACGATGCATCCACCTAAAATGATTTTACTTTTCTTTTTCATTTCTCTTATTTTTAGCTTTGTATGTAGTTCTATTGTTGCCGTTTATTTTTTGAAGAGCCTGTCTATATCCAGTGATAGTCCTAATGTCAGGTTGGTTCCCGTCGTGGTAGGAGAGTTGAAATAATAATAATCCGGCACATAGTCGAACAGGTTGTTTACAGCCAGATTCATATTGATCCCTTTTATAATTCCCAACGAGAAAGTAAAATCCCATATCATATATCCCGGATACTCGACTGCCTGGCTTCCGGCAGACGGATTGTTGAAACTATCGTTGTAGATGTTTGTTTTAACTTTTGATAGCAAACGTCCGTTGAGTGAATAGTTGAAATCGACTTTGTTCAGAGTCTTGCCCCAGTCGATTCTTACAGTTGCCGTATGGGGTCGTGTATCTGTGAATTTCTTTTGACCGTCGCGCATGAACTCATGAATATAGGTGTATGACAGACGATAACCGAGTCCGCAAGGATACTTGGCGGAAACGTTGGCGTCAATTCCTGCAATATCCATTTTGTCGGTATTGGTATAGATTTGTCCTTTGGGGTCTTCGCTGTAAACGGTATTGATACGATTGTGTACCAGGTTATAATATCCTGTAATGGAGAAGTTATAACGACTCTTGGTATATTCGGCAGATACAGAGAAATTATGGCTTGTTTCCGACTTAAGGTCCGGATTACCATAAATCATCATCATATTTGCCATATTGAACACCATATACATCTCCTTCAGGGTAGGAGAGCGGAATCCTTGCGAATACGATCCTCTTAATGAACAGTTGCCTATCTTATACATCATTCCCAAATGTGGAGACAGATGGCGTACATTGGAGTCGGAGAAGTAGTCGAATCGTAATCCGGCTATCACATTCAGTCTTTCTGTGGGGTTCCAGTCGAACTGACCGAACGCGTCTGCCGTATGCATGGTGTGGTCTGCGTTATCAGTGAACTGGTAAGACATCAGATAATCGCGTAGGTAGTCGGCACCGACAGTCAGCGTATGCTTTCCGTTGAAGGTATAATTATAGAGTGCATGCACATTGTGCTGTACATTACTGTAATCACGCACGTCATTTTTATAAAGAGACTGATAATCACTCTTATCATACTGGTCGAAAGTATAGCCGACTTCAAGGTTACTCATTATATTGAAGGTGTAGTTAGCTTTCATTCCACCGCTGAATCCCCGGTATCTGTCCTGGGTATCCCCCGGTTTATTGCGTTCACGGAAATAATAGCCGGCTCTTCCCGTCAGTTTGAGCGTTTCCAGCGGACGATATATTAACCGTTCTTTGAAGTTCCACACCCGGCTTCCGAACACAGTAGAGAAATCTCCCGGATTATCTACGGCATAAGTGTCTACATTATTATATTGCACGTTGGTCAGGCTGTTGAATTTACCTGCATTAAATCCTGCAGTGCCACCATACCGCTGGTCGTTGTGTTCGGAGAAACGTGAATTAAGATTTAAGTTCCATGGATCGTCCGATTCGCGGGTGATAATGTTAATTACTCCTCCGATAGCACTGGAGCCGTAAAGGGTAGATGCTGCGCCTTTCACTATCTCTATACGTTCTACATTGTCGAGATTCAGACGTTCGTAGTCTACATTATTCAGTGTCTCTCCTGCCAGTCGTTCACCGTCCACCAAAAACAGTACGGAGTTTCCTCCGAAACCTTGCATGTTGATAGAGGTTTGCTGATCCATGGCGAAGGAGAATTCGATACCTGGCAACTCTGTCTTCAGCAGGTCGGCTACGTTGTTGGCATTTACTTTCTTAATATCATCTGAGGTGATTACCCGGGTGATGATGGGAGCGTCCTTCAGCAATTTGGGAGTACGGGTACCGGTTACAACGACTGTTCCGAGGTCGAACTGATCTTCGGATAAACGGAAGTTTATTTTCTTTTCCTTCTCGGTGGTTATTCTTTTTTCTTCTGTTTGATAACCTATGTAGGAGGCAGTAATGATATAAGAACCGATTCCGGGCAGTTGTAATGTATAGGTTCCGTCGGCACTGGTGACGGCTCCTGTTCTTTCCCCTTTTATGGAGATGGTGGCTCCCGGGAGAGGTTCACCGTTCGTATCAGTGACACGTCCGCTGATATGTTCAGTCGATTGTTGTGCGAATGTGGAACAGGTTGCTATAAAGGAGAAAATCAAGATGGATACTATAAATGTAGGTTTCATTCTTTGTAATTGGTTGCTTAGTTGTTTTCTTCGAAATCAAGCGGATACAGGAAGTCAAAGTCGATATATCCTTTTATGCCTCTGGCATTGGTATAGTTGGTAAAACGAATGGCTGCATAGGTATTATCCTTCAACCGTATCAGATAGACTTGATTGGACATGGTGTAAATAGGAGGCATACTTGAAGTGTCTACGTTTAACCAGCCGGATAAAATATCATTACGATAGTCTTCTGTATATTTAATGTTTCCTTCCATCATACCGGACATGTCGATTGCAATTTTATCCGTCGTCCATTCGTCTTTTACAAAATTCTCTTCGGCAGGAAGTTTTCCACTGGCCTTCAGGTCATCAATACTTGTATAAGTTGTCTGGAAGGCTGCACCTTCATTGGTTTTGATGTCGTAGCGGTGGATGGCAAGGTCCCATTCTGCCGGTATCTCGCTCTTATGTTCCTCTCCGATTTCAACAGTCATTGCTTTACGTTCAGATAGGTCGATATAGACCCAGTTAGTGTATTCAGTAGCATTGATTTGTGAAAAGCTACTCTCTTTAATCTCCATTTCCGCTTCGATGGGATCGTCGTAAATCCCTTCAAACATTCCATTACAAGCTGAGAGCGACATAGCCGCTCCCAGTATCATGATATTTCTGAAAATAGCGTTACTGCTTCTTCTCATTTCCTCTTTTAATTATTTATTGTGCACTAGTTTCATTGACGTTTCCGGTGAATACTGCGGTGATTGCCATAGGCATGCTTCCCGGTTTGAAGGCTACCGTAATTTCGGCTTTACCATCGGTCGTAACCGTACCTTCCAGACTTTCACCTGTAATTGCAGTGGGGGTACCGCTTGCGGATTCAGCTGTAGATTCAAATGCGCCTAAACTGAGCGTGTAACCGCTATTTGCTTTTTCAACCTTTACTCCGCTAATCGTGAAGTCTCCCAAATTCATATTACCGCCTCCTGATAAATTGCCAAAGCCGTTCAGAGTGATATCTACCGTAGTTTCGGATGCACGTTTAACGATTGCTTTACAATCTTCGGTAGAGCCGTACGAAGTTCCCCGAACGCTGATGGCGAGGTTTGTGTCATACTGATAAGTGGAGGCTACATAATAAGCGATCGGAGTTTCTCCTTGAATGAAATTGATATCTATACCACCCATCGGTACAGGAACATTGGCTTTCAGAGTTAATACTTTAGCATCGCTGACACTACCTTCCAATGTGTATTCGTAGTTGCCGGGAGTGTTTCCACCCATAGCCAGAGCAACTTCACCTTCGCCTTTGAAAGATTTAGAAGAAACTTTCAGATTGTTCAGAGTAAAATCTCCGGACCCGGATTTATATACGAGATTAATAGTACCATCTGTATTTGCAGTAATTGTTGCGCTGGCATCGCTGCCCATCAGATAGTCAGAGAACATTCTGCTTTCACCGATAGAGTAACCCTTATAAGTTCCGGCAATTGCTTTCGCTTGCTCAGTATTGTCGGTATTGTCGTCGTCGTCGCTACAAGAAACAAAAGTGAATGAGAATGATAGTGCCATGAGAGCAACCATCCATAAGTTTAATCTTTTCATACTGAATTTTGATAGATAATGATTAATTAAATTTCCGTTTGCAAAGTTACGGGGATATATAAGTGACGGCAATACCTAAAAGAAATGAAAAGAAATGAACCGTTTAATCATATATAGGTATTGGATGGCGGGGCATAAGTCTTTATCTTTGCAATTCTATATTAATTAAATATTAAAAACACAAAATTGAGAAGAAAATGAAAGGTGGCTACAGTAGAAAAAGTGTATTGACAGGACTTGCTTCTTTCCTGATTGTTTTGTTTACTATGCCTTTGGGGCATGCATTAATGATTTGCATGGAACATGCGCTTTCGTCTGTGGCGCTTCATTATGCAGCTTTCTCGATGGGAGCTGTGGGATTAGTGATGGTGATCGTCGGAGTATTTGCCAAAGGAGATACCCGGCAGACGTTGTGGGGGCTTTTTGGGGGACTGCTCTTCTGGACCGGATGGGTGGAGTTTATATATGTTTACTATGCGCATCGTTATGAGGTGCAGCCGTTGCTGAATGCTGCCGGAGAAGTGGTTACGAAACCGGAGTATCTGATCATGCCTTCCTCATTCGGCTTTTGGGTAATGTTCATGTTGATTTATCTTTTCAGCATCAAGAGCGGATGCGATTTCTTTACCTATCTTCAAAAAGTCTTTTTCCGTAAAAGTACTGCCACTATTGTAGTAAAGCCAATGACGCGGCATACGTCTATCGTAACTTTCATGGAACTGAATCTTATCATGTGGACCAGTTATCTGGTTTTATTGTTTTGCTATGATGAAAATTTCATTGGCGAACATAGCCCTGTTACTGCCGTTGTTGCGTTCGGTTGTCTGGTCGGTGCATTCTTTATGTTCAGGCGTTTGTTGAAAATCAGTCAATGGGGATACGCTATCCGTTTTTCTATTGCCACTGTCGTTGTGTTCTGGACATTTGTGGAAGTGCTTGGACGCTGGAATCTTTTTCATGAAATATGGGTAGAGCCGATGGCGTACAAGACTGAGATGATCACCATACTTCTTGCCTTCTTCGCTCTGTTGGCTTTCCTGTTTTATCAGTCTGCCAAAAAGAAGAATCGTTCTGTTTCCTGACCCTATTGTTTTTATCGTTCCTATCCGCTTTTGTATTCCTACTCTTATTTTACTTTCGCAAAAACCTTCCGCATTGCACTCTTGTTGTAGGGGGCGTGCGGGATGCGTAACTAAAAATAATAAAGTTATGGAAACGAAAGAGATTACAAAAGAGAAAGAAATGATGCACCTTGCTGATTGTATGGCTTCCATTATTAGCCAATTGAAAGAAGAAAAGAAATATTCGGCTGTACATACCTATAATAGTACACTGAATTCTTTCAAGGCTTTTTCTGATGGTGATGAGGCTAAGATGTCAATAGATGAGGTGTTCACAGCCGCACGGCTGAAGGATTATGAGGTGTGGCTGCGTCAGAAGAATGGTAAGTGGAATACTATTTCTACGTATATGCGCACGCTTCGGGCAGTGTATAATAGGGTTTGTCCTCCGGGAAGTGCTGAGTATCGCCCGAAACTGTTTGATGGTGTGTACACGCGGGTGGTTTCGCAGACCAAACGGTCGCTCACAGAAGACCAGATGCGGATGCTGCTCACTACGGACCTTGCGTCATTGCCACAAGACGTGCAGCGTGCGTTGGCTTATTTCCGGTTGATGTTCTTTTTTAGGGGGATGCCGTTTATCGATCTTGCTTATTTGCGTCAGCAGGATATACAGGGTAACTCCATTGTATATTGCCGTCACAAAACAGGACAGCAGATGACAGTACGGGTTCCTAAAGAGGCGCAGAGTTTGTTGAAGGAATATCGTAGCAAGCATCCGGACTCTGTCTATCTGTTTCCCATTTTGGATGAGACGGTGAAAGATGATGCTGAATTGTACGCCTGTTATCTGCGTGCTCTGCGCCATTTTAACAAGGGATTGGAGAAGATGACGGCATTGTTGTTACCGGATGTGAAGGTCAGTTCGTATACCGCCCGGCATACATGGGCTACATTGGCATTCTATCAAGGGCTACTGATAGGGGTTATCAGTAAGGCATTGGGACATTCTTCTATCAAGGTGACGGAAACTTACCTTAAACCTTTTGAAAACGAAAAAGTGGATAATGCCAATGATGACCTGATTGTATCTATTGTAAGGTTTAAGGAGAGGAAAGATTATAAATATCTAGCTGTGCAAAAGAGATTTATAGGTATACCGTTACTTACCAAGTAACAGCTAAAAGCAGTCCGCAACAGAAAGAAAAAGTGTTTTCTTACAAAATTCTTAAACGAAAAAGGTACTTTCTACAAAGATTAAGTAAATAGAATAGCGGTCCGTTTTTGAAAGTTCAAAGATGGATAAAGGCATTATGTGTTGTTTCAAATGAAAGCCGAAACAATATGTCGTTTTACGTGTATATGTGCTGCGAAACAGTTAAATATTTACAGGTTTAAAGATAAATTAAAGCATTTATTTTGATATATGAAGGATTATTTCCACCTTTGTCACCCGAAATAACCTGTTACTTGGAAATATTCTTAACCATCTTAAAAATATACACTTAAATATTTTATA
>ERZ773190.2654-NODE-2654-length-13320-cov-2.738636_pt1 | contig 13320 bp, 9 predicted proteins | sample MGYA00511111_ERZ773190 | MGnify/ENA primary metagenome ERZ773190 (study PRJEB29015, sample SAMEA2737777) | human gut metagenome | biome: human gut; feature: human-associated habitat; material: faeces | place: China | collected 2012 ... | reverse complement strand
TCTGGATATCCCTGCCTGCCAGATTCCGGCAAAGCTGATACATTTTCCGGTTCATCAGTTTCGGCATTCCGTTCCTGTCAAAAAATCCGATTCCGCTCGGCAAATTGTCCAGACTTTCCTGAATCGCATTTTCCCTCAGACAGTTTGTGCGACGTTTATAAATTCCAAATGCCTGTATTCCCACAAATAAAAATCCGCAGATCCCCATAATGATCAGGATTCCATACGGCATTTTTAAGAATACCATGAAATCCTCTTCTCCATAAAATCCCTGCCGCACACATAACCCGGACGTTATCAGGAAAGCAGCTATAAGCAACAGGCTGTCCTGCAGCATCGCCTTTTTTTTTCTTTCCCCTGTTCCCTCACAGATGAGCAGAATCATATACAGCAATGTCAGAAAAATGAAAATCCAGACTGCCATAATCCGATATTCCGGCGGACAGCTTCCAAATGCTTTCATCATTCATCATGACCCCCTTTCAGTACCAGGGAAAGCAGCCATGCACCGTCAAAATCCTGCTCTGCATAAGCCTGGTATCGTCCGGCAACTTTTTGCAGATCTGTTTTACATTCTACACTCAAAGACACAAGGATCTTTTCATCCCTGCGTTTGAGATTCAGGGTGAATGCCGACAGATCTTCGAGTGATTCTTCAATGACTGCCTCAAGAAAATCATAAATCTGCATGGCATCCTCACTTCGGATTTCATCCAGAGAAGTGACAAAAGCTGCTTCCACATGATTCCATTCCAGACTCCTTATCGTTTCCCTGAAGCATAATTCCAGCTCTCTTATCGGAAACATTGCACTCTGCTCTGCGATAAGGATAAGATTGCTGCGTCTTTTTATATAGGCTCCGATCACAACAATTTTCCCTAATATTTTTTTTCTTTCCTTCTCATTTTCTTCCATGGCATATGCTTCCATGAATTTCGCCAAAAGCGTACTCTGTCTTGCTGTTTGTTTCTGTATTTTATCATACAGCTGATTCTGGACAGAAAGTTTTTCTACTTGTTTTTTTGTTCTCAGATTTTCTTCTTCAATCAGATTTGCATCTTTTAATTCTTCTTTACGGTCTTCCAGCTCTTTTAAAATTTCCTGTAGTTCTGAGAGATTTTCTTTCCATAAGACATAGCCTCCCCAGATTGGTTTCCCTGACAGCCGAATTCCATTTTCCGACATGACAGGTCTTTGGATTACCTGTTTTGCGATCTTTGGTGCAATATATTCAGAACCCTGAGACTGATAAATGCATTTTCCATTCTGGTCTGTGATCTGTGCCGAAATGGTAGATGCTGCAAATAACTGTGCATATCCTGTATTTGAGGGGATCAGTCCGGACTGGATGCAGCTTTCAATGATCAAAGCAAACAGAAGGCACAATGTGGCTGTCATATCTTTTGAAACTATTTTCCAGAAAGGCAGATCAAGATAATAAGCAATGCTGTAAGCCGCCGCCACTCCATAAGCGGCAAAAGGCAGCCAGCCCATTTTTTTATTTTTAATTTTCCTGCATCTTAACAGAATGATCAAAAGTGCCGCCAGTGCACATCCAAGCTCCCATGCGATTACAATATAATACCCTCTTCCATATCCATAAACTCCTGTTTTATAAGAAGACACTTCTCCAAGTTTTCCCTTCGGAAAGGTAAAAACCAACTGGTGCATATCATTTGTTAATACAATTCCGATCAGAAAAAGTGCAGGAAGAAACAGCAGCCATCGTCTTTTTGGTAATTTATAGCCCTCCGGCTGCCGTATATAAAAGGCCAGATAAAGACTGACCGTAGGGATCAGCAGCATAGGTATATAGTAAAAATACCAGGCGTATCGCCAGGCTGTCGGCATCTCGTCCGATATTTCAAATTTGCACATCCGGATAAACATCCAGAAAATCATCATTGCTGCGATTGCAGTCAGGCAACGACGGATTTCTTTCTGGATAATCCTTTTCCGGAAAGAGATCGCCCACACCACATAAAGTCCTATATAAATAAAAGGTCTTAAAAGACGGCAGGCGGATTCCAGATAAGGATCTGCAACCAACACATAATGAAGCAGAACTGCAGTGCACACGCACAGTGCCACACTTCCGGCATATAATGTAAACTTCTTTTTCTCTGACACTGCTCCTGCTCCTTCCTGTTATGATTTACCATTATGTTCTTCACTGTTTCATAACTTCCCCCTTATTTTCTTCTGTCAAAGATCTGATCCAGTACCTCCATAATAGCATCAATGCTGATCGGTTTTGCGATATGGGCATTCATTCCGGCGGCAAGGGCTTTCTTTTTGTCTTCCTTCTTTGTGGCAAGCTTTACCAGACTCCATATGGCAATCAGTCCGCAGAGGATCAGCGCCGCAGTACCAAAAGGCACGCGCCACAGACCGTCCAGCGCGTATTTGAAGCCGCGCTCAGTGGAAAGATCAATGGTGTTTGCCACACCGGTGGAACCCTTGATGACCAGGCCCGGTGTCTTTAACGGAATCAGATTTCCGAAAATGAACAGGAATAACAACTGATACAGTCCGTTCGCGAAATATCCGAGGATCAGTCCGCCGATCATCTCCTGTCCTTTCATCTTGTTCATCAGTTTACCGATAAGATAACCAAAAAATGCTGCAATAGGCATGGTCATAAGCATGGCAACCAGGAATCCGGTTAGTCCGCTGATGCCCCATTCGATCACCCATAAAGCGGCGATCTGTGCTGCCATGGCACCAATGGTGATGGCAAAGTTGATACCCATACCGGCAACGATCGGAATAATAAGGGCCAGTACAATAAATGCGTTTCGGCTTAAACGGCCGAATAATTCATACATTACATAAGAAACTGTCTGTCCGGAGCAGATGAGTCCGATGATACATAATACCACGAACATGACGGTAACTGCATTTTTCTGCAGGATTTCACGAATATCCCATTTACTACGCACGAGACTCACCTCCTGACTTTGTAAGTGCGTACAGAATGATTCCATTGGAGATCAGGATACGCAGTGTTTCGGAAATAGTGGAACCAGGTACTAATACGTTTGCAACCGGCATTCCCAGTGTTAAAACACCCTGGAACAGGAAGGTACCGATGAGAACATGGCTGATCTTGCACCGGCTTGTAGAAGCACCGCCGATAAGGATAGCAGATGCTGCGATAAAGCCCATCTGGCGAGGTGCTGTATACAGCTGCATAAAGCCGTAGCTCTGGGAATATACCAGAATTCCCACCGCGCCAAGTACGGTTGAAAATACAGTACCTGTAATACGCATCTTGTCAACATTGATACCTACAGACTCTGCAAAACGAGGATTGTTTCCTACTGCCTGCATCGCCTGACCGGTACGGCTGCGTGAAAACATCCATACAATAAAGCAGCTAAGTGCCATAAATAACAGCAGTCCTGTCGGAATGGTAAAATCGCCGATCTGGAATGCCAGGAAATCATTTAAGATATGGCGGAAATTAGTCCCGTCCAGACCAATGGTATTTCTAAGACCGGTTCCTAATGGCCAGCGAAGCTTCAGGGACTTAAACGGCAGTACCAGCCATGCAATACACATTAAAGATACGATGGAAAAACCAACGTAGGTGGTAACAGACATTTCAGAACCTTTTAAGCGGTTTAACATAAGTGCATACAGATAACCGCAGACAGCTGCCAGAGCGGAACCTGCAACAATAGCGAAGAGGAAACCTCCCCATCCTGGAATACCAAACTCAATGGTTAAAAGACCACCGATCAGACCTGCAACCAGACCAATGGGAAGACCCAGATTCAGGCTGATACCGCACTGGATACCAGGAACCATTGCCAGAACCATGATGGCATTCATTCCCATTCGTACAACTGTATTACTTAACAGAGTAGAAAGAGAAAGATCATACCATAAGGTCATAAAGCAAAGTAAGATAAAGAATACACCGATGATCACTCTTGGAATACCAAGTTTTGCAACCAGCCAGCTGTTAAACAGTAAAAGTACAGTCAATACTAAAAGGGCAAAGCCTAAATAAACCAGGTCATCTGCGTGACGGATGATCCGTCCTTCATTTGTCTCTTTAATATTACTCTGTTCAACGTAACGGTCATACTGAGTGGCAAAACTGTCACCGGACTGATAAAGGATGCCTTCTACTGTCGCTTCCAGTGTTTCTAATGCTTCATCCGTCAATACCGGATAGATCTTTTTCAGCTCTGCGCCTAAATTTGCATAAGTTGCCTTTGCTTCTTCCTGCTTTTCAAGCATTTCAGGAGTTGCCTCAAAACCGGACATATCAACTACTACTTCATCATCTTCCGGGATCTCTTCTCCTGCTGCTGACATTTCTTCATGTTTCTTTTCTAAAGCTGCCTCTGCCTCTGCATAATGTGCCTCTTCATAAGCAGCGCGGGCCTGAGCCTCCACCTCTGCATAGGCCTTTACAGCCTCTGTATATACGTCAACAGCTGCAGAAAGACCGGTTACATCAATACCGGAAAGATCACTCTGGGCGCCATTTTCGTATTTTGCTCTTGTTTCTGTTTCTGCCTTTTCTACTGCTTCACGGATAGCTGCCATACCGCCGCCGGATGCCTTGGCTGCCGCCTGTGCTTCCTGTTTCGCAATGGCTACGTAACTTTCCACTACGCTGTCGCCGGTAGCACTGAGCAGTGTCTGGATACGCATGGTACGAAGGATCTCCTGACCTGCCGCCCCATTCTGCTTAGGCATATTTATAAATCCTAATACCATACAGAAGGCTGCCGCTACTGCACAAAGAATGGCAAGGAGTCTCTGGATCTTATTTTTCGTCATTCTTCTGTTCCCCCTTTCTCTATATGTTCGGACGGTTTAATGCCGGACATGGCCAGACCATAATCTGCGTCTGGTGCCTGTGGAGATAAGATGTCTACCAGTTTGCCTTCTGAAACAATGGCAATACGATCAGAAACACTCTTAAGCTCCTGAAGTTCTGAGGAAACAATGACAACGGTCATTCCCAGTTCCCTGTTTAAACGCACCAGAGTCTCTAACACCAACTTTTTCGCGCCGATGTCGATACCTCGGGTAGGTTCGGAAACAAACAGGAATTTCGGAGACATGCACAGCGCCTTGGCAATACATACCTTCTGCTGGTTACCACCGGATAAAGTACCGGAATGCTGGGTCGGTCCAAAGCAGCGGATGTCCAGGCTCTTTATGTATTCTTCTGCGGTTTCACGGATCTTTTTGCTGTCGATCTGGGTAAATGGTCCGAATTTCTTCAAATATTCCCCTTTGATCTGCATGGCGTTAAATACGATATTGTCTTCAATGGAACGATCTAATAAAAGGCCCACACCTTTACGGTCTTCAGAAACCATGGCAACACCTGCGCTTAAAACAGATCTGGTATCTTTAAAGTTTAATTCCTGTCCGAACAGTTCTACCTTTCCCTCTGCATCATAAAGTCCCATGATACCATTGGGGATACCCAGTTTTCCCTGACCTGCCAGACCGCCGATACCGAAGATCTCGCCCTCGTAAATATCCACAGATAAGCTATTTACCTGCTCACCGGGCATATCTACATGAAGATCATGGATGCTCATAGCCACTTTTTCACTTGGAACCGGTCTTGGGGCTGCCTCTACCATTGCTTCCCCTTTTCGGCCTACCATCAGTTCCGCGATCTCACGGATACTGGTTTTTGCAGTTTCTCTTGTTGCTGCCAGCTTTCCGTCTCGCAGGATGGTAATGTTATTAGATGCGGCCATTACCTCGTCCAGACGATGGGTAATAAAGATAATGGCAATACCGCTTTCAGAGATCTTCTTCATAACGGAAATAAGCTGGGCTGCCTCACTCTCCGTAAGAACAGCAGTGGGTTCATCAAACACCAGAAGTTTTACACCTGTTTTATCGATCTCTCTTGCGATCTCGATAAACTGCATATATCCAACCGGCATTCCATGGACCAGCGTTTTTTCATCTAAATTCATTCCTACGTCATCCAGAGCCTTACGGGCATCAAAAGCCATAGCCTTCATATCCAGGCTTTCCAGGTTCTTTCCCAGAAGGCGGCTTACCGGATTGGGATTTGTGATCTCACGATTTAATTTGATGTTTTCCGTAATAGTAAATCCCGGAAGAAGCATAAATTCCTGGTGGACCATACCAATGCCCTTTTCCATGGCGTCATAAGGAGAATGGATATGTGTTTCTTCCCCATCTAAAAGGACCTTTCCCTCAAAACCGCCTGTGCTGTGGATGACCGGCATACCAAACAGGATATTCATCAGAGTAGATTTACCAGCTCCATTTTCTCCTAACAGTGCATGGATCTCGCCTTTTTTCACGGAAAGAGACACGCCATTTAATACGGTATTTTCACCATAATGCTTGGTAATGTCTTTCATCTCAAGAACATATTCTTTTTCTGTGTTCATTGAAATTCCCCTTTCTGTCAGTTATCATTTTGCTGAAAAAGGCCCACCCGAAATCAATAGGGTGAGCCTTTTCTCAGATTTCAAGTTTCTTATAAGTAGTCGTTAAAATCAACCGGAGCAAGCAGAATGGTATAGTAATTATCAAAAGTTTCACCTTCTGCATTGGTATAATTATTGATCTTTGCCCCTTCAACTTTAGAGTTAAACATTTCAACCAGCTTATCAGCATCATTGCGGTCTGTGATCTCGCCTGTGATATATCCCTTTGCATAATCAACACCAACTGCAATAATGGTCATAGCAACCGGGGATGCCCATGTAGAGAAACGTCCTACTGCGTCATGCTCCTTTAATTTAGCTGCGATCTGCTTTAATGCGTCTTCGTCATCACCGCCAATTGCAAGTTCCAGTCCTAACGTAGCTGGAAATGCGTGATATGGACTTGGGCAGCAAGGCTGTGGATAATAAGCATTAGGCTCATCTAAGCAAGCGGTCTGTAAAGAAGGCTGCATACCACAGTTTGTTGTGAAGAAAGCAACTTTCTTGCCTTCATATTTCTTCAGCTGCTGTGGAACATCTTCCAGGATGAACTGCTGGGAAGCGGAAAGTCCAGCCTCTGCAGTTGGGTCTGGAGCAGTAACGTCTACCATTTCGATGCCAAGCGCATCTGCGTTCTTCTTAAGAAGTTCGTGGCGTGCTACGATCAGCTCCATTGCCATATGGCGTGGGAAGGAGTAATGTACGAATACATCAATACCCCAGTCAGCGCATTTTTCCATAATGGTATCGCCCTGTGCTGCTTCATCTGCATATAAAACAAGATCAGATGCTGCTGCGATAACAGCCGGGTCTTCCTGAGGAGTACCAGCGATCAGGAGGATGTCATCTCTTCCCATCTCGCGAACCTTATCAAAACCAGCCTTTGCACCAGGAACTGCCTGACACATAACGATCGCTTTTACATCAGGATCAGATGCGAAAGATACGATCTGGGATACGGTAGTCTCCATCTCTGACATAAAGTTGTCCGGATAAGTTGCTGTAACGATGTGCTCCGGACCATATGTAGCTAATGCTTTTTCTGCTGCACGGAACTCTTCCTCGCCCTGTGAAACAGTACCGGTTAAAATTGCTACTTTCCAGTTATCACTGCCTTCTGACTTTGCAGCCTCTGTTGCTTCTGTAACAGCTTCTGCTGCGGTAGTTTTTTCTTCTGCCTTCTCAGCAGGTGCTGCTGTTGTAGCTGCGGTATTTCCACCGCCACATCCTGCCAGACCAAATGCCATCGCTGCTGCTGTAACAAGAGCCATCATTTTTTTGCTTTTCATAATTCGTCCTCCTTAATTTATAGATGTCCAGACCATCTACCCCCCTGCATGTTTTCAACATGGATCATGCTGTCCTCATGGCCGGCGGCATACAAGTTTTATTTTGTACGTCTACGGTCTACACTTGTGTGCTAGTGTAACACACCCCTGTTAAAAAAGCAAGTTTTTTTGTTGTGAATTTGTAATTTTTTACCATTTATTTTTGTAATCCATTTATATTTTTATGCTTTAAAGTCACAAATTATACAAAAAATCTTTAATCTGTCATTTTATAGCTCGTCATTTTGCTGCATTTTTCGTCTGTAAATCCCCTGTATCAACAGGGTTTTTGGAAATTTCTGGAAAATAATGGCGCCGGTAGTTCCAACGGAATTTCCCGGTACACAAAAAAGCTACTGCAAAATGGTCTCTTTCCACTTTGCAGCAGCTTTATCTTACTCAGGCTCATATTTCTGTCCGTCAGGCATGACATTCCCCCGTTTACAGCATATTCAGTTCTTCCTTTGCACATGCCATGGCAGAAGCGATCACCTTGTCCATGTCGTAATACTTATATTCTCCTAAACGTCCGCCAAAAATAACATGTTCTTCTTTTTCAGCCAGTTTTGCATACTTCTGATACAGTGCCTGGTTTTTCTCATCATTGACCGGATAATATGGTTCGTCACCCAATTTCCATTCAGAGCTGTATTCCCGGCTGATCACAGTCTTTGGAATATCATTTCCTTCTGAATCCTTTCCAAATTCGAACCACTTATGCTCGATGATACGTGTCCAAGGCGTCTCTCTGTCTGTGTAGTTTACAGCTGCATTCCCCTGGAAATTCGGCTTATCTAAAAGTTCCGTCTCAAATCTTACAGAGCGGTACTCCAACGTTCCGAGTTTATATTCAAAATAAGCATCGATCGGTCCTGTATAAACTACTTTTTCTGCCAGCGCATCTAATTCCTCTTTATGCTCCAGATATTCTGTGTTCAGACGGATCTCTATGCCATCCAGAAGATTCTCTACCATCTTCGTGTACCCTCCCACAGGAATTCCCTGATACATTGCATTGAAATAATTATTGTCGAATGTCAGACGCACCGGAAGTCTCTTGATAATAAATGCCGGAAGTTCTGTGCAGTCACGTCCCCACTGCTTCTCTGTATAACCCTTGATCAATTTCTCATAGATATCTCTTCCAACCAGTGAAACTGCCTGTTCTTCCAGATTCTTTGGCTCTCCCGTAATTTCCTTTCTCTGCTCTTCTATCTTCGCTTCTGCTTCTTCCGGTGTCACCACTCCCCACATCTTGTTAAATGTATACATATTAAAAGGAAGTGAATATAACTCACCCTTATAATTCGCTACCGGTGAATTCGTAAATCTGTTAAACTCCGCAAACTGCGTAATATAATTCCATACTTTCTTATTATTTGTATGAAAAATATGTGCACCATACTTATGTACATGAATTTTTTCTACATCCTCTGTATATACATTTCCCGCAATATTCGGACGTTTATCGATTACTAGCACTGATTTTCCCGCTTTTTTCGCTTCACGGGCAAACACTGCCCCGTATAATCCTGACCCGACTACTAAATAATCATATTTTTTCATCTTACATACCTCTTTTTATTTTCTGATACCTGTCACAATCTATCTGGTAGTGTTATTCTATCATATCCTTGTATTCCCGAAAAGACATTCTTCGTTTCCCTTGCTTTATTCCACTTTATCACATTACCAAAAGATTGCATTTCTTTATCAGACATATTATACTATTTAAATAACGAATTCGTACAATTAGAGGTGATATGATTATGCATAAAGAATTTTTAATGGGAAATGCAGCAATTGCCCTCGGTGCAGTTGCTGCCGGAGTTAATGTCGTAGCCGGTTATCCCGGAACCCCTTCTACGGAAGTTCTGGAAACTATAGCAAAACACCGGCCGGATGATGTGTATGTGGAATGGTCCGTGAACGAAAAAGCTGCCATGGAACTGGCTGCCGGAGCTTCTTATGCCGGTGCAAGATCCATGGTAACCATGAAGCAGGTCGGATTAAATGTTGCTTCCGATCCGCTGATGAGTCTCGAGTACGTCGGGATCAAAGGCGGAATGGTCATTCTCGTAGCAGATGATCCGGGTCCGATTTCTTCTCAGACAGAGCAGGATACCAGACATTTTTCCAGATTTTCCAAGCTGCCTTGCTTTGACCCATCTTCGGCACAGGAAGCTTATGAGATGATCCAGGAAGCTTTTGAATATTCAGAAAAATACGGTACTCCGGTATTCTTACGTCCAACCACACGTGTCTGTCATGGCTACGCGTCTATCATGGTAAAAGATGAGACAGAATATACCCACCACCAGCCGGAAGGTTTTATCAAAGATTCCAAACGCTGGGTTATCTTTCCTAGATTATCTTTCATGAATCACAAAAAAATCGAAGCACGTAACCAGGAATTATCCGATATCTTTTCTTCTTATGAGAAAAATACGATTCATCCATCCTGCGATGCTTTCAAGGATTCAAAAAAAGGAATCGCCACCGGAGGGATCAGCTATACCTACACGATGGAAACATTAAAAAAGACCGGTATGGTAAAGACTTTAAAAATTGCCACGCCTCATCCATTTCCGGAAAAATTAGCAGTAGATTTCCTTTCTGGACTTGATGAAGTTCTCTGCCTGGAAGAACTTGATCCGGTCATCGAACGTGAGCTGATCTATATATGCGGAAAATATCATCTTCCAACCAGAATTAACGGAAAACTCAGTGGTCATACTGCCTGTGCCGGAGAAAACACCCGTGACACTATAACTACCTATATTAATACATTTCTTGGTCTTACCTCCCCTGTCACCACTGATTTTCCGGAACCGCCGGCACTGCCGGTCCGCCCGCCGGTACTTTGCGCCGGATGTCCTCACAGAGCTTCTTTCTACGCCGTAAAAAAAGCTATGAAAGGAAAGAAAACCGTTTTCTGCGGGGATATCGGATGTTATACGCTCGGAAATGCCCTTCCTCTCGATATGGTTGATACCTGTCTGTGTATGGGTGCCGGATTGAATATTGCACAAGGTATCGAAAAAGTGGAACCTGACACCACATGCTTTGCGTTTGTCGGAGACTCGACCTTCTTCGCCTCTGCGATCACAGGTGTTGTCAATGCCGTGTACAATCAGGCGAATATGATCCTGATCGTTCTAGACAACTCTACCACAGCCATGACCGGACATCAGCCACACCCTGGAACCGGCCGCACAGTGATGGGGAAGATCGTGCAAAAGATTAATATCGAACAAGTCCTCCGCGGAATCGGCGTTACAGATGTTAAGACTGTAAATCCGCTGGATCTGAACTCATCTGTAGCATGCGTCCGGGAAATGGCTGATAAGACAGGTGTAAAAGCTATTATATTCAAATCACCATGTATAGCCATCACCAAGCCGGCGTTTTCTCTTCATATAGATGCCGAAAAATGTATCGGATGTAAAAAATGTATCCGTGAACTTGGATGCCCTGCCATTGTACTTGACAACGGTAATGTCTGCATTGATGATACGATGTGTACCGGCTGCGGATTATGCAGTCAGGTATGCCCTGCAGCTGCTATTATAGGAGGTAAAAAACATGAATAATCAAAAAAACATTGTCCTGTGCGGCGTCGGCGGTCAGGGAACCGTCCTCGCTTCCAAACTTCTTGCCGCAGCAGCTATGAGTAAAGATATTCCTGTCATGAGTGCCGAGACCATCGGTATGGCTCAGCGTGGTGGTAGTGTATTCAGTCATCTTCGTATGGGTGATAATCTCTATTCGCCAATGATTGAAACAGGAACTGCCGACCTGATCATCGGCTTCGAACCAGGTGAGACAGTCCGTATGCTTCCCTATCTCAAAGACCACGGACATATTGTTGTCAGCACCCGAGCTGTAAAACCAGTTACTGCTACCTTAAGCGGATCAGATTATGATGCACCTCAGATGCTTGAATATCTAAAAGCGGCTGTTCCTAATCTGACTCTTGTAAATGCAGATCAGGCATGTGCAGACATTGGTTCTTCCAAAGTACTGAACATGGTGCTTCTTGGCGCAGCCATACGGACCGGAGTACTGGACTTTACAATCTCTGAAATTGAAGACATTATGAAATATACACTTCCCGAGAAATTCCATGAAATGAATCTCCGGGCATTAAACTATAACATATAACAAAGAAAGGCAGGAACACGACATATGCAGATTACAGAGAGACAAATCGCACAGGTAAATAATCAGATACAGGCGCTCCTGAAAGCAGAAAGTTTCTATGGAAAGAAATTAGAAGAAGCCGGTGTTACCAGTATACAGTCAGCGGAAGATTTTCAAAAGCTTCCGTTTTCTGAGAAAAATGATTTAAGAAATGCTTATCCTCTTGGTCTGATGACCGCACCGGAAGAAAAGATTGTCCGAATCCACTCTTCTTCCGGTACCACCGGACTGCCGGTCATCATTCCATATACTCAGAAAGATGTAGACGACTGGGCAATCATGTTTCAACGCTGCTATGAATTGGCCGGTCTTACAAATCTGGACCGTATCCAGATCACACCCGGATACGGACTCTGGACTGCCGGAATCGGATTTCAGGCAGGTGCCGAAAGATTAGGAAGCATGGTTATTCCTATGGGACCCGGAAACACCGACAAACAGCTTCAGATGATGATGGATATGAAGACAACCGTTCTCGGTTCTACTTCCTCTTACGCCCTGCTTCTTGCAGAAGAAATCCAAAAAAGAGGAATCAAAGACAAGATCCATCTGAAGAAAGGAATCATTGGTTCTGAACGCTGGGGTGAAAAAATGCGCCGGCGTATCACGGAAGAACTTGGAATTGAACTCTATGATATCTATGGCCTGACGGAAATCTATGGACCGGGAATCGGAATCAGCTGTTCCCATGACTGTGGTATGCACTACTGGGATGATTATATTTACATTGAGATCATCGACCCTGTAACCGGTGAAGTACTTCCGGACGGAGAACTCGGAGAAATCGTCATTACCACCCTGGTCAAAGAAGGAGCACCTCTTATCCGCTACCGCACACATGATCTTTCCCGCATCATTCCGGGAGAATGTCCTTGCGGAAGCAGATTCCCACGGCTCGATACTATTATGGGACGTACCGATGATATGATGAAGATCAAGGGTGTAAATGTGTTCCCAGCTCAGATTGAGGAAATCTTAAAAGAATTTTCTGAAGTATCCAGTGAATATCAGATCCGCATTTCTCATCTTGACGGAAAAGACACCATGCGAATCTATGTTGAAACAAATGGAACGGTTGACTTCCTTGATCTTGCCAAACGAATCGCAGCTACCGTCAAAAGCCGCATAGGCTTTACACCGTTAGTTAAAGTTGTTGAAATCGGATTATTACCTCGAAGCGAAAAGAAGACAAAACGTGTCATCGATGAGCGTTATGAATAATTAGTGATATATTATAAATGGTGTTGTAAGATCTATATTTCTTACAACACCATTTTTATACTTTGTTATAATCCTAATTCATCAGAGATCGCACACATTTCTTCCAATCCGATATC
>ERZ773190.2640-NODE-2640-length-13372-cov-2.279117_pt1 | contig 13372 bp, 10 predicted proteins | sample MGYA00511111_ERZ773190 | MGnify/ENA primary metagenome ERZ773190 (study PRJEB29015, sample SAMEA2737777) | human gut metagenome | biome: human gut; feature: human-associated habitat; material: faeces | place: China | collected 2012 ... | reverse complement strand
CCGGGTCATCGTGGATTACGACCGGGAACCCTGGATTTTAGATGCCGGTACCGTGCGGGTCACGTTCGACATGGGCGTCCGGGCCGCCGTGGGCAGCTGGGACATCTTTGACCCCACGCTGCCCACCCTGCCGGTGCTGGAGCCGGGCAAGCTGGTGCTGGAAGTCAAGTTCACTGAGTTTCTGCCCCAGATCGTGCGGGATCTCCTCCCGCCCCGGGCGCAGGAGCTGACCGCCGTCTCTAAATATGTGCTGTGCTGCGATAAAACTGCCTACCAGCATGGCTTTACCTACTGGAACGAACCCTGAGGGAAAGGAATCGAATCGCTTTATGAGCACAAAAGACTTTATCAAGAAATCCGTCCTGAACGCCTTTACCCAGTACGACGCGCCCAAGCTGGCCGTGGCGCTGCTGGCGGCGCTGGCGCTGGGCATCCTCATCTATCTGGTCTACCGCAAGTTCTACACGGGCGTGGTCTACTCCCGCAGCTTTGCAGTCACGCTGGTGGGCATGTGCGTGCTTACCTGCATGGTCACGCTGGCCATCAGCACCAACGTGGTCATCTCCCTTGGTATGGTGGGTGCGTTGTCCATCGTCCGCTTCCGCACCGCCATCAAGGACTCGCGCGATACGGTTTATATTTTTTGGTCCATCATTGTCGGCATCTGCTGCGGCGTGGGCGATTATGCCGTGGCCTGCATCGGCAGCGCCGTGACCTTCGCGGTGATCCTGCTGCTCGGCTGCATCAAGAGCGATAACCGGATGCTGCTCATCATCCGCGCCCACCGCAGCAAGCAGGAGCCGATCAAGGCGCAGGTCTACAAGCTCTTTCGCGTCAAAGCGACGCTGCGTGTGGAAAACACGACGGAGGATACGGTCGAACTGATCTACGAGATCACGCAAAAGCTCCTGCGCCGCGCGGAGCTGACAACGCCGGACATTCCCGGCAGCATCTATTCGCTGGGAAGCATCGACTATGTCAATCTTGTCATGCAGAACGACGAGGTGTCGAACTGAGAAACCGGAAAGAGGGGAGCGGAGACGAACATGAAATACAAGCGAATGGCTCTTGCGGCCTGTGCGCTGCTGCTTCTCCTATCCGCAACAAACCTGTCAGCCGTGCTGACCGATGAGCACCCACGCTATCATCAGCATCTTGAGCGCCCCGCCTATACGCCCTGTGCCGACCACGGAGAAGATCTGCTCTGCTCTCATCTGCCGCTCGTTCTCATCGACACCGGCGGCGCGGAGATCCCCGGCGTTCCCATCCGGAGCGGCGGCAGCGGCCGTGAGGACGATGCTTTCACCACGACCGCAGACGGCAGTACGCTGCTGCGCGCGTCCGTCTCGGTGGTGGATCATGCCGAGGGCAACAATCACCCCACCGACACGCCGACGCTTCAGAGCGTCATTGACATTCGAGTGCGAGGCAACTCCTCGCGCTATTTTGATAAGCACAGCTATCTTGTCAAGACGCTGACGGACGACGGTGCGGCCTCGCGCGATGTCGCCATGCTGGGGATGGATGCCTTCGACGAGTGGGCGCTGCATGGGCCGTACCTCGATAAGACGCTTATCCGCAATTATATGTGGTACAATCTTGCGGGCGAGATCATGGACTACGCGCCGAATGTGCGCTTCTGCGAGGTGCTGCTCAACGGAGTGTATCAGGGGCTTTATGTTATGACGGAGACTGTCAGCTCCGGCGCGGATGCCCGCTTGAAGCTCACGGAGCCGTCGAAGGACACCGTGCAGGCGAGCTATGCTCTGCGCCTTGACCGCGGCAGCGGCAACGAGGTCAAAAACATCGAGACCTTCTCCCAATACGCCCTGCGAAATCTGCAGGATATAGACATCGTCTATCCGGGAACAAAATGGCTTACGCCGGAGCGCGCGGCGTGGATCGCACAGGATTTCTCCGACTTTGAAAAGTCACTCTACTCCTATGACTATGATACCGAGCCCTATGCATGGTGGGAGCAGGCGGACATGAGCTCTTTCGTGGACTACTTTATCCTCAACGAGTTTACCTGCAACTATGATGCGGGCTGGCTTTCCACCTATATCTACAGGGATGTGCGCGGCAAATACAAAATGTGCATCTGGGACTTCAACTCCGCCTGTGACAACTACAGTCATCCGGTCGCAGAGCCGCAGCATTTTGAGCTGCAATACAATGTCTGGTACTATATGCTCAGCAAAGACGAGAAGTTCATAAACGCCGTCATCGACCGCTACCGCGAGCTGCGTCAGGGCATCCTCAGCGACGAGTATCTCTGCGCCTACATAGACGACGTTACCGCGTGGCTCGGCGATGCCGTCGAGCGCAACTTCTCCGTCTGGGGCTACACGCTCGAAAAGGATATGCTCTCCCCCGCGTGGCGCAACCCGCACTCACACGCGGCTGCCGTCGCGCAGATGAAGCGCTTTTGCATCAAGCGCGGCGCGTGGATGGACGAGAATATCGACATTCTTCGCCAGTACAGCCACGAATCCAAAAACAAGAAATTCAACCACTGAGCCACCACACCATCGAGAAAGGAGGGCGGCGGCTTGAAAAGATTTCTCATCGTGCTCACCGCCCTGATCTTAGGCTATCTCGCCTACGACACCGCGCGCTACTACCTCGGCTGGTACATCGACCTTCAGCCGGACGCGCCGGTCAGCGCTTTCATGTCCACCGACGCGCAGCACCTTTATATGGACCGCGGCGCGGGACCGGAGGAGTTCACCGTCAAGGGCGTGAACCTCGGCGTGGGCATCCCGGGCGAGTGGGCGACGGACTATGCCGTCAGCAAGGAGACCTATCTGCGCTGGTTTGCCCAGATGCAGGAAATGGGCGCGAACACCGTGCGCGTCTACATTACGCTCCACGACGACTTCTACAACGCCTTCTACGAGTACAACACCGCGCGCGAGGAGGCGAACGAGGAACCGCTCTGGCTCATCCACGGCGTATGGGTGAACGACTATATCCAAAACTCCCACCGCGACGCCTATGACAAGGACTTTCTTGAGACCTTCGTCAGGGACGGGCGCACACTGGTCGACGTTCTGCACGGCAACAAGAAGATCTCGCTCGGGCGGGGCACGGGATCGGGCTTTTACAATAAGGATGTTTCCCGCTGGGTCATCGGCTATATTCTCGGTGTGGAGTGGGAGGATGTGACCGTCGCCTACACCAACCACAAATACCCCGATCTGCCGCCCTATCAGGGAACGTACCTCTCCGCGACGGAGGACGCCTCCGCCTTTGAATCCATGCTCGCGCAGGTGGGCGATCGGATCGTCTCATATGAAAGCCGCCGCTACAAGACCCAGCGCCTTGTGGCGTTTTCCAACTGGCCGACCACCGACCCCTTCCTCTATCCGGAGGATATCACGACTTTCTTTATGAAGTGCGCGCAGGTGGATGTGGAGCATATCCGTGCGGAGGATGCCTTCCTCGCCGGTCAGTTTGCCTCCTACCATGTGTATCCCTACTATCCCGACTATCTCAACTATATCCTCAACCCCGCGGCGATGGACCGCACGCCCATCTGGGACGGCAAGGCCGTCATCTCCCGTGTGGAGACCGGTCCCGGCACGCCCATCGGTTCCGTGCTGCGCCGATCGGACTTCTACGATGAGACCGGCGCGGCGAACACCTACCTTGCCTATCTGCGCGCCCTGCGGCGGCATCACACGATGCCCGTCGTCATCTCCGAGTTCGGCGTTTCCACCGGGCGCGGCATGGCGCAGATCGACCGGAACACCGGACGCAATCAGGGCCATATGTCCGAGCAGGAGCAGGGGCAGGCGCTCGTGGACTGCTGGCGCGACATCACCGCGGCAAACTGCGCGGGCGGCTGCGTCTTTACCTGGCAGGACGAGTGGTTCAAGCGCACCTGGAACACCATGCACGCGGTGAACCTGCAGCGCACGCCCTACTGGAGTGACTACCAGACCAACGAGCAGTATTTCGGCCTGCTCTCCTTCGACCCCGGCGAGGAGGAAAGCGTCTGCTATGTGGACGGCGACCTCTCGGAGTGGACGGAGGAGGATAAACTCTTCGATACCGGCACGCGCGCCCTTTCGATGAAATACGACGAGAAGTTCATCTATCTGCTCGCCTATGAAAAGGGCTTTGCGAACGGACAGAAAACGCTCTACATCCCCATCGACACCACGCCCAAGACGGGCAGCACCTACTGCGAAAACTTCGGCCTGCGCTTTGAGGACCCGGTGGACTTCGTCCTCGCCATCGACGGCAGGGACAACAGCCGCCTCCTGGTGCAGGAGCGCTACGAGGTGCTGCGCGCCATGTTCTACCACGAAACGCACGACGCGGACGCCTACCTTGACCCGCCCGACGCGGACACGCCGCTTTTCAAGCCCATCAGCCTGATGCTCCAGACGGCGACGCCGCTGCTCACGGGCAACTGGCAGGCAAGCTCTGAGACCTACGAGACGGGCGATCTTGCCTACGGCAACGCGAACCCTGCCGCGCCGGACTACGATTCCCTCGCGGACTTCATCTTCGCGGGCGACTATGTGGAGCTGAAGCTCCCCTGGCAGCTTCTGAACTTTTCAGACCCCTCGCGCATGACCATCCACGACGATTACTATGAAAACTACGGTGTGGACTACATCACCATCGACACGATGTACCTTGGTCTTACCGACGGTGCGGCGCAGGAGCGCACGCCGCTCTATCCCGCGGCGCTCAAGGGCTGGGGCAATACGGTCAGCTATCACGAGCGGCTCAAGCCCTCGTACTACATTCTGCAAAAGCTCTGGCAGTAAAACACACAAGAAAGGAAGAACGCCGGTGTTTGTTCAAATCCTGATCTACGTCTATCTCGGCATCTGCGCCGGCATGATCCTCTTTAACATTGTAACGGCGCTCCTTTCGCAGCGCAGGGAGCATCGGTCCTCCCGCGCCGGCATCCGCCTTGAGCTGACGGTGGAGCGCGAGCTCGACCACCTCGCCCTCACCGGCGAGGTCAACGAGGAGCACCTTCGCTACATGGAGCGCAGACTGCGCCGCGTGAACGGCCTGGCGGCCTTTGACGCCGCGCTGGAGTGCCTGTGCGTGAGGCGGCCAGAGCTGACCCGCTCCTATCTGACGGCGCTTAACGGTGTAATGATCGCGCTGGCAGAGGATTACTGCCGCCGCGAGGAGATCGAGGCGGCGTACTTCCCCTACATCATCAAGAAATACCGGCTGCTCGGCGGCGCGGACGACGCGCCGCTCAAGGAGGTGCTGCTCGAACTGCTGCACGAGCCGAGCATCTACTGCCGCGAGAATGCCATGCAGGCGCTCTACACGGCAGGCGATCCCGCCGTCCTTGTGCGTGCGCTGCGGATCATCGACGCAAGCAGCCTCTATTATCACAGCAAGCTCCTCTCCGACGGCTTGCTGAACTACACGGGCGACACATGGGAGCTTGCCGACGCGCTTTGGGAGGCGTTTGATGCGTTTCAGCCGTGGATGCAGGTGACGCTGCTCAACTATTTCCGCTTTTCCTCCGGCGCGCACTGTGAACGGGTGCTCGCGCTCCTCAACGACGGCGCGCGGGACGACGAGCTGCGCTTTTCCTGCCTGCGCTACCTCGGACACTACCCCTATCCCCCCGCCTACGCCGATCTGCTGCGCTATGCGACGCCCTCGGAAAACGCGCGCTGGGAGTATGCAGCCATCGCCTCGTCGGTGCTGGCGAGCTATCCCGGGGCGGAGACTGCGGCGGTGCTGGAGAGGAACCTCTATCATCCCAACTGGTATATCCGCTTCAACGCGTCAAAAAGTCTGGAGCAGCTCGGCTTCGGCTACCGCGATCTGATCGACGTGATCGAGGGGCACGACCGCTACGCCTCCGAGATCCTGCGCTATCGCTTTGATGTGCGGGAGCTGGAGGAGCGAAAGGAGGACGCAGTATGTACGACGGTATAAAGCTGTTTCTTGAGTGGGTGGGCTATTTCTTTATCGCTTATCTGATCGGCTACTCGACCTTTCTGTTTCTGTCGGTCGTCGTCGGCTCACTTGAGCTGTACAAGCACCGCCGGCAGGAAATGTTCAAAAGCATTCTGCCCTCGGATTACTACCTGCCCATCAGTATCATCGTTCCCGCCTACAATGAGGAGGTCACCGTGGCAGACACCGTGCGCTCGCTGCTGACGCTGGAATACCGCGCCTATGAGATCATTGTGGTGGACGACGGATCGAAGGACCGCACCTCGGAGGTGTTGGCCGAGACATTTGATATGCACCTTGTTCACCGGCCCATTCGCCGGCAGATCAACTGTCAGCGCGAGGAATACGTCTATGAGACACGCGCACAGAAGGTACCGGTGACGCTCATCCGAAAAAAGAACGGCGGCAAGGCAGACGCGCTGAACATGGGCATCAACGCCGCAAATTTCCCGTACTTTATCTGCATGGACGCGGACTCCGTTCTGCAGTACGACTCTCTGCGCCGCATCGCCCAGCCGATATTGGAAAACGGCAATGTGGTGGCGGTTGGCGGCATCGTCCGCATCTCCAACGATGTCGAGCTGGAAAACGGGCGCGTCAAACGCTACCGCCTGCCGCGCAGCATCCTCGCTTTCATGCAGGTGCTGGAATATGACCGTTCGTTTCTTGCCTCCCGCATCCTCTTTGACCGCTTCAACGGCTCACTCATCATTTCCGGCGCGTTCGGACTGTTCAAAAAGGATACCGTCATCGCGGCAGGGGGCTATGACAGCGGAACGATGGGCGAGGATATGGAGCTTGTGGTCAAGCTGCACGAATACTGCACGGTCAACAACATCGACTATTCGCTACGCATCCGACGCGATCTGCTGGACGCAGGCGCCCGAGCGGCTGCGTGATCTGTGCAAGCAGCGCAAGCGCTGGCATCTGGGCCTGTTCCAGAGTATGTACAAGCATCGCGTCATGTTTTCCAATTACAGGTTCGGCGCGGTGAGCTTTGTATCCTATTTCTATTTCCTCATTTACGAGCTGCTTTCGCCGTTTATCGAGGTCTTCGGCGTGTTCACGATGGTGCTCGCATGGTAGTGCGACCTCATCAACGTGCCGTTCATGCTGCTCTTTTTCCTGATCTACGCTGTGTTTGGCTCGGTCCTGACGCTTACCGCCTTCTTCTCGCGCATCTACACGGCGGACCTCACGCTCTCGTTCGGCGACGGCCTCAAGGCCGTCTGTCTGTGTCTCTTTGAGCTGGTGTTCCTGCGCTTTATTCTCGCATGGGTGCGCTGCACGGCCTTTATCGGCTATAGGAAGAAAAAACTCAGCTGGGGGCGCATCGAGCGCCGAAAGATCGATTTGAAATAGAGGGGGTGCCGCCTGTGCGCCGAAAAAAGCTCTTGGAAATCACGCTCTGCGCCGTGCTGACGATCGGAGCGCTGCTGTGCTGTATGCAGGATGCAAGCGCGAGGGAGACGCTTCTGATCTCGGGAAACGCCGATCTCTATCCCATCGAGTCCTATGACCGCGGCAGAGAATGCTATGTCGGATTGCTGCCGGAGCTGTACGAGCGCCTGAGTGAGCAGACAGGGTACGATCTTGTCTATCTTCCGTACAGCAAGAACACAACGCAGGCGCAGCAGACCGCAAACCGGCAGGCGGACATTATTTCCGCCTATCCCTCCGGCACGGTCGACAGCGGCGCGATGCGCCGTCAAGTGCTGCTCTGCACGATAGAACATGACGGCGCAGAGCGCGCGATATGTGTTGGCTTTACCAACGCACTCACGCCGGAACTGGCCGGCGCGCTTTCACAAGCGCTGGAGGACCTCTCCGGCGCGGAGAGCATCGGCATCCTGGCAGACTATATGAATAGCAGCGGCGCGGAAGCCTACCGTACCAGGTGGCTCATTACGCTCGCCGCATTGATCGCGGCGATGCTTGCCGCGGCGGTCGCGCTGATAGTCTTTGCGCGAAAAAAGCGTGCCGAGCAAAAGACCAACGCCCTCATCGACCCGCGCTACGGCATCGGCAACGACGGGTATTATCTGAACTGCATGGAAACGCTCATCCCCGCCCCGCTCAGAAGCATCGTCTATGTCTTCTGCATCGGCTGCGATATGCCCTCGCTCGAACGGCGCTTTGGCGAGGCGGAGCGCGGGGAGATCTTCTCCCGCGCGGCGGAGTATCTGCGCCTTGGCTGCGGACGCGAGGAATACCTCGCCTGCGTGGGGCGCGGGATGTTCGCGCTCGTGTGTCAGTGCGGCAGCCGCGAGGCGGCACAGCAGCGCGCCGAGGGGCTTATCCGCGGGCTGGACGGCTACCTTGCGGGCTTCCGCGCCGAATATGCCGGCGCGTTCCGCGCGGGCATCTGCTCGCTGTCGGAAAACCCCGACTGCGGCGCCGAGGCTGCGCTCTACAACGCGCGCCAGGGCTGTGCCCACGCGTTCCGCACGGAAACGCCCTGCGCGTTCAGCACGCGCGGCATGATCGACGAGAGCGAGCAGCTCGAGCGTCTGCGCGGCAGCATGAGCAAGGCGGTGGAAAAGGGCGAATTTGAGCCGTACCTCCAGTTTGTTGTCGATCGTGCCGGCACAGTCGTCGGCGCGGAGACCGTCTCGCGCTGGCAAAATCCGGAGGAGGGACTGCTCATGCCCTCAAAATACATCGACCTGATGATCCGCGCCGGCACGATCACCGAGCTGGATCTCTATATGCTCCGCTGCGCGTGCGTGCAGCTCCAGACGTGGAAGCGGGAGGGGCGCGGGACGCTGTGGCTCTCGTGCAACTTCACGCGCCAGTCCATCGCAGACGAAAAGATCCTCGCGCGCGTGCACGAGATCGTCGAGCAGTACGACTTTACGCGCGACCGCCTTGTGGTGGAGCTGACGGAGGACTCCTACGCGCACGACCGCGAGGCGGCGCTGCGGACGATCGAGGGGCTGCACGCGATGGGGCTTCGCATCGTGCTGGACGATATCGGCGCGGGCTATTCCTCGCTCTCCGACCTGAGCACCTACCCAATCGACGGCGTGAAGATCGACCGCAGCATCGTGATCGAGTCTGCCTTGCCGCGTGCCCGCGCGCTGCTGGAGGGCATGATCCGTCTTTCGCACGACATGGGCATCCGCGTGCTGTGCGAGGGCGTGGAGGACAAGGCAACGTGCGACGCCGTGCTTGCGGCGGGCTGCGACTTCATTCAGGGCTTTTATTTCTCGCGCGTCCTGCCCGGGCGCGAAGCGGAATCCTTCCTGCGCAGCCTGGCGGCGCGCGACAGGGAGGAAGGATAAAGGAGAAATGAACATGGTCAACAAGAAACGAGTAGGCATGATGGTGGCGGTCACGCTCCTGACCGGCGTGCTGCTCTTCTGTTCGGTCTTTTTCCTCGTCCGGCGGGCGAATCGTGAGATCACACAGCGCTCCTTTGACGAATTGGCTACCGCGACGCGCCAGATCGCAAAGGATCTTGCCGACGCGGCGAACGCGGACCAGACCATCCTCTCCGCCATGGCGGAGCTGATCGCGGGGCATGACGAGCGTGACAATGACGCGGTGCTGCGCATCATGAAATCCTTCAGCCTCAGTGAGACCTTTGTCTCCACCGTCGCGCTGCTGCGACCCGACGGCACGCTGCTGCTGACCGACGGCACCCGCTGCGACGTTTCCGACACATTCGATTTTGAAACAGAGGCGGCGCGGGGCGCGTACATCTCAGACCGCGTGACAAGCTACTTTGCGCCGGAAAAGCTGGTGGTGCGCAACGTCGTGCCGGTGGTGCGCGACGGCGAGACCGTCGCCATCCTCTACGGCGTCGTCCTCCTGCAGGAGCTTTCCCGAAACTATCAGATCGACCTCTACAACGGCAATGCCTTCCTCCTTCTTGTGGACGGCAACAACGGCGACATCCTGCTGGATACCTGGCACGACTCGCTCGGCAACCTCTCGGAGCTGCGCGGGCGCAAGATGCTCAAGGGCTTCACCTACGAGCAGGCGATGGAGAATATCCCCAAGGGCATCGGCGGCGATATGTGCACCGTCTCCCAATCCACGGGGCTGACGATCTACCTGCACTACGAGCCGGTCGGCATCAACAACTGGAGCGTCGTGCTCGGCGTGAGCGAGGCGGAGGCGCTGGCGGGCACGCGCGGCGTGGTGGAGACGCTTTCGATGATGGCGATCATCGTTACCGCGCTGCTGCTGAGCTATCTTGGCTTTATGGTCTGGTATCTCACCTCGGCGCGGCGCGGCGTTTACCGCATGAGCGTCACCGATCAGGTCACGGGACTTTTTAACCGCAGCGCCTTTGAAAAGTACTTGTACGAGAGCGATCCGCATACGTTCAGCCCCGCCGTATGCGTCTATATCGACGTGAACGGACTGCACGAGCTGAACAACAAGCACGGTCACGAGGCGGGCGATCAGCTGCTGCGCGCGGTCGCAGAGCGTCTGCGGGAGCAGTTTCCGAGGGACGATCTCTACCGCGTCGGCGGCGACGAGTTCGTCGTGTTTCCCGCGCCGGCGGCAGAGGCGGAATACGAGGCGCGGATGCGGGCGGTTTCTGAAAGCCTTGCCGCGCAGGGCTACAGCATCTCCTACGGCATCGCCGTCTGCGAGGCGGCAAACGGGCTAAGAGAGCTGGTCCGCGAGGCGGACGAGAAGATGCTCGGGAGCAAGCGCGCCTACTACGCCGAGCACGATCGCGGAAGGCTGAGATAACGCCAAGACGATAAAATGACCGCCGGACGATACCGGCGGTCATTTTGTCGTCCAACCAACAAAACCGCTTTAGAATATCGTTCATGATAAGTCCCCCCTCTCCGCATGATCTCAACCCTTATTTTCTTAGAGATGAGCAAAACAAACCCTAAAACAAAAGGGCGAATGGTCATCTTATTTTTTATACACATTGAGGCTTAAAGTAACTGTGATATCGGTGATTGGAAAAGAGTGTTCATTTGCAATTCTAAGGGGTGCCCACGATGTTTGCCGCGAAAACCTGTGGAAAGCGTGATAGGGGTGAAATTTTCAACGACTGGCAAAGGCATTTTAAGGGGAAATAGTCAATAACCAAGGCACTGCTTCTGCAAGAATTTTGAGCAAAAAAGGCTTGCAGTTCAAGAAAATCTCGTGTACGATGCCATCCCAATTTTGAAAGCGGAGGTATGGTTTATGTGCAAAGAGAAGGAAATCACTGTGCTCAAGGTCAGTCCTCATAAGAACCCGGAAGTAGTCACCCTGAAAAATGAGTGGTCGGCTCTGCAAGAAGCCGTGAGCAGTGGAGTGAAGGACTACCATCACCTGATCCAGTTGGTCGGCGCGGAAGAAGGCGTAGTCCTGCTCCTGAACGATGAGGGTACCTTCTTGTCGCGGCCGCGGTCGGCGGGATCGTTGTGCTGATCGGCAAAATTTGACAGCGGAAGAAAAAAGGTTCCCAAGCCATTGGCTTGGGAACCTTTTTCGCATCGCCGCGCGATACAGAGGATCAAAGGAGAGGTTCATAAAGAAGTTTGGAAGAGATCGTTTCAGATACGGCTGCGGATCTCCGCACCCATGGCCTTGCAGCCGACGAGTTGGCAGTTTTCCTGCATGATGTCGCCGCAGCGGAAGCCCGAGCGCAGCGTTTTATCCACCGCGCGCTCGATGGCGTCGGCCTCGGCGGCCATGTCGAAGCTGTAGCGCAGCATCATTGCGGCGGCCAGGATCGTGCCGATGGGGTTCGCCTTGTCCTGTCCCGCAATGTCCGGCGCGGAGCCGTGGATGGGCTCGTAGAGTCCGTTCGTGCCGTCGCCCATGCTGGAGGACGGGATCGTGCCGATCGAGCCCGTGATCTGGCTCGCCTCGTCGGAGAGGATGTCGCCAAAGAGATTTTCGGTCACGATGACGTCGAACTGGCTCGGGTCACGCACGAGCTGCATCGCCGCGTTGTCGACATACATGTGGCGAAGCTCGACATCGGGGTAGTCCTTCGCGACCTCTGTGACCGTCTTGCGCCAGAGACGCGAGGTGTCGAGCACGTTGGCCTTGTCGATGGAGGTGACGCGCTTGCGGCGCTTGCGCGCGGTCTCGAACGCGACGCGCGCGACACGCTTGATCTCGTGCTCGGAGTAGGCCATGATGTCGGTGGCCTTCTGCTCGCCGTTCGCCTCTTCCGTGCGGTGCTCGCCGAAGTACACGCCGCCGATGAGCTCGCGCACGACGATGAAGTCGATGCCGTTTGCCGCGATGTCAGCGCGCAGCGGGCAGGCGGCGGAGAGCTCGGAGAACATCTTGGCGGGGCGCACGTTCGTGTAGAGACCCATGCCCTCGCGCAGCTTGAGCAGACCGCGCTCGGGACGGTTGGCGGCGGGCTGGTCGTCCCACTTCGGGCCGCCGACCGCACCGAGCAGCACGCTGTCCGCGTTGTGGCAGGTCTGAAGGCTCGAATCCGGCAGCGGCACGCCGAATTTATCGATGGCGGTGCCGCCCATCGGCGCGTCGACGTAGGTGAAGGTGTGGCCAAACTTCGCGGCCACGGCGTCTAAAACGCCCATGGCCTCGGTGACGATCTCGGGGCCGATGCCGTCGCCCTTGATGATGGCAATGGTCTTGTTCATTTCGCCGCCTCCTTTGCCTTGAGCGAGGCCATCAGGCCGCCGCGCGCGATCATGTCCTTGATAAACGGCGGGAAGGGCTCGGCCTGATACGTCGTGCCCTTTGTCACGTCTGTGATGACGCCGGTGTCGAAGTCGACTGTTACCTCGTCGCCGTTTTCGATCTCCGCGCTCGCGGCGGGGCACTCCAAAATGGCGAGGCCGATGTTGATAGCGTTGCGGTAGAAGATGCGGGCGAAATTCGCCGCGATGACGCAGGAGATGCCGCTCGCCTTGATGGCGACGGGCGCGTGCTCGCGCGACGAGCCGCAGCCGAAGTTTACGCCCGCGACCATGATGTCGCCGTCTTTGACGCGGTGGATGAAGTCCTTGTCGATGTCCTCCATGCAGTGGGAGGCGAGCTCCTTGTGGCTCTGGGTGTTCAGATAGCGCGCGGGGATAATGACGTCCGTATCGACGTGATCCCCATACTTATGGACAATGCCGTGTGCATTCATTTGTTCATGACCTCCTCCGGATGAGAAATGTGGCCGGTAATACCAGATGCCGCGGCGACAGCCGGAGAGGCGAGGTAGACCTCGCTGTCGACGTGGCCCATGCGGCCGACAAAGTTGCGGTTGGTGGTGGAAACGCAGCGCTCGCCGGCGGCGAGAATGCCCATATAGCCGCCGAGGCACGGCCCGCATGTGGGCGTGGAGACGATGCAGCCCGCGTCGAGGAAAATATCGGTGTAGCCCTCGTGCATGCAGGCGCGGTAGACCTCCTGCGTGGCGGGGATGATGATGCCGCGGACGTTCGGGGCCAGGTGATGCCCCTTTAAGATCGCGGCGGCGGCG
>ERZ773190.2630-NODE-2630-length-13409-cov-9.950277_pt1 | contig 13409 bp, 9 predicted proteins | sample MGYA00511111_ERZ773190 | MGnify/ENA primary metagenome ERZ773190 (study PRJEB29015, sample SAMEA2737777) | human gut metagenome | biome: human gut; feature: human-associated habitat; material: faeces | place: China | collected 2012 ... | reverse complement strand
AGGAACACCAGAACGCCCATGCCGCCGATCCAGTGGGTGAAGCTGCGCCAGAACAGGATGCCCCTGGGCAGGTCCTCCACAGCGGGCAGGATGCTGGCACCGGTGGTGGTGAAGCCGGAAACGGTCTCAAACATGGCATCCACCGGGTTGGAGATGCTGCCCGTGAGCACAAAGGGCACCGCGCCCACCACACTGATGAGCAGCCAGCAGAGCGCCGTGGTGGCAAAGCCCTCCCGCATATAGAAGATCTGGCTCTTGGGCTTGATGCGGTGGAGCAGAGCGCCCGCCACCGCAGAAAGTGCTGCCGTGAGCAGGAACACGCCCAGCACCATCCATTCACCGTAGATCAGGCTGGCCATGGCGGGCAGCAGGAGCAGCGCAGCTTCGCAATAGAGGATGTAGCTCAGCAGCCGCAGAACGATCGCATAATTCATGCCGCGCCTCCGTTAATCTTCCACGATGTCCCGCAGGTCATGCAGGCCGTGCTCCAGCGTGACCACGATGACGTTGTCGCCCACCTGGATCTCATCGCCGCCGCGCGGGATCTTGATCTCGTTGCCGCGGGTGATGCAGCAGAGCAGCAGGTTCTTTTTCAGGTGGAGCTGGCTCAGGGGCACACCGGTGGCGCGGCTCTTCTCATGGACCGTGAATTCCAGCGCCTCCACGCGGTCGTCCAGAATGCGGTACAGGGTCTTGATGTTGCTGCCTGCCTCGTTCTGCAAAGCGCGCACATACTGCACGATGTAATCGCAGGTCATGTACTTGGGGTAGACGATGCTGCCCAGATCAAGCCCGGCCAGGATATCGTCAAATTCCAGGCGGTTGATCTTGGTGACCAGCTTGCCGTTGGAATGCTTCTTGGCAAACAGGGTCAGCAGAACATTTTCCTCGTCGATGTTGGTCAGGGCCACAAAGGCCTCGGTAGAGGTCAGGCCCTCGGAGAGCAGGAACTCGCGGTTGGAGCCGTCCTCACACAGGATCTGTGCTTCGGGCAGGGCCTGGGCCAGCACATCGCAGCGGGCGGGGTCCCGCTCCACGATCCGCACCCGGACATGGTTTTCCAGCAGCTCCTGGCTCAGATAGAAGGCAATGGCACCGCCGCCCACGATGAGGGCATTGCGCACCGGGCGCACGGCCAGATGGATGCGCTGGAAGAACGCGTGGGCCTTTTCCTGCGTTGCAAGAAAAGTGACCTGATCGCCGGTCTGGAGCACAAAATTACCGTTGGGGATGATGACCCCTCCATTGCGCTCCACGGCACAGACCAGGATATCGCTCTTGAGCCGGGTGGGGATCTCCCGGATGGCCACGCCGTCCAGTGCCTGTGCCTCGGTCAGGGTGAACTTGATCAGCCGCACCCGGCCTTCCGCAAAGGTATCGATCTTGCTGGCACCGGGGAAGCGCAGCAGGTGGGAGATCTCCCGCGCCGCCGCCATCTCCGGGTTGATGATGGCCGAAATGCCGATCTGCTTTTTGATGAAGTCCAGCTCATGGCTGTAGGAGGGGTTGCGCACACGGGCAATGGCGTGGCAGTGGCCCGCCTTTTTGGCAAACATGCAGCAGAGCAGGTTCAGCTCGTCCGAGCCGGTAACTGCAATGAACACGTCCGCCTCCTCGATCCCTGCCTCGGACAGCGTTGTGATGGAGGAGCCGTTGCCGGTAATGCCCATCACGTCATAGGATTCGCTGATATGCTCCACACGAGCCTTGTTGGTATCGATGATCGTGACACTGTGGCCTTCCTCGCTGAGCTGACGTGCCAGCGCTGTGCCGACCTTGCCGCAGCCCACCAGAATGATCTTCATAGAAAATGTCCTTTCCGTCCCTCCCGCCTTGCGGGAAGGATGCTTTCTCAGTAGCGCTCCACGCCGTCCTTGGTGACAAGGGCGTAGACCAGCGGGGCCTCCTCGGGCTTTTCCGCACCATAGACCAGACCGCTGCGGTACTCCGCAGCAGCGGCTTCAAACTTATCTGCCGCACCGTAGAAGGTGGCCAGGCTTTCGCCCTTGTGCACATAATCGCCGCGCTTTTTGTGCAGGGTGATGCCGGCCGCAAAGTCCAGCGGGTCTCCCTTCTTCTGGCGGCCAGCGCCCAGCAGCACACTGGCAGAGCCGATCTTCTCGGCATCGTTGGCCACGATGTAGCCATCCTGCTCGGCCAGCAGCTCAAAGCTGGCTGCAGGCTGCTCAAACAGGCTGTAATCGTCCAGCACACGGGTGTCGCCGCCCTGGGCCGCAAACATCTCCTTGCACTTGGCAAAGGCAGAGCCGTCCGCGATCACAGCCTGTGCCATGGCACGGCACTCCGCCGGGGTACCCTTGCCTGCCAGCACCAGCATATTGGCGGCCAGCTGCAGGCAGACCTCGGTCAGGTCGGCAGGGCCCTTGCCCTTGAGCACATCCATGCTCTCCATGACCTCAAGGCTGTTGCCGATGTTGCGGCCCAGCGGGGTGTCCATATCGGTGATCATGGCGGCCACCCGGCGGCCATGGTGGGTGCCGATGGCGACCATCAGCTTGGCCAGCTCAATGCTCTGCTCCACGGTCTTCATAAAGGCACCGGTGCCGGTGGTTACATCCAGCAGGATGGCATCGGAGCCGGAGGCCAGCTTCTTGGACATGATGGAAGAGGCGATCAGCGGGATGCAGCTGACCGTGGCGGTCACATCCCGCAGGGCGTACATCTTCTTATCCGCCACGGCAATGCCCTCGCTCTGGCCAATGACCGACAGCCCGATTTTGTTCACCTGGGCAAAGAACTCCTCCTGCGAAAGGGCAGTTCTGGTGCCGGGCACGCTCTCCATTTTATCAATGGTGCCGCCGGTATGGCCCAGGCCGCGGCCGCTCATCTTGGCGATCTTCACACCGCAGGCCGCCACCACAGGGGCGATCACAAGGGTGGTCTTATCGCCCACGCCGCCGGTGGAGTGCTTATCCACCTTGATGCCGGGGATGGGGGAAAGATCGACCATCACGCCGCTGTGGGCCATCACGTCCGTCAGCTCGGCTGTTTCTTCGTTGGTCATGCCGCGCAGGTAGACCGCCATCATCCAGGCAGCCATCTGGTAATCGGCCACCTCCCCGCTGACAAAGCCGTTGACAATGGCCTCCAGCTCTTCCCGGGTGTGGGTACCGCCATCGCGCTTTTTCGCGATCAGATCATAAATACGCATCGCAATTCTCCTGTCTGACAGTATGACTTTCAGTAAATTCCATTATAACAGACTTTTTGACAAAGGCAATCCACATTCCGTCTCCTTTGTCGGTTTTTGAACGCCAAGGGCGCAGCTGCCCGGAAAAGCAGCTGCGCCCTTGGAACAAACCTCGCTCAGCGGGAACCCTTGTCGTAAGGGATACCCTCAGCCTTGGGGGCCATGCTGTTTTTGGAGGTAAAGGCCAGAATGATCATGGATGCGATGAACGGCATCATGTTATAGATGTTGCTGGACCAGTGGAGCTGCGCCAGGAAGGTGGAGTCCGCAATGTTTGCCAGGCTCTTGAACACGGCAAAGAACATGGCGGCGGCACAGATGTTGAAGGGCTTCCACTGGCCAAAGATCATAACAGCCAGTGCAAGGAAGCCCGCGCCAGCCACGCCGACCTCAAAGTTCCAGGTCTGCACCGGGGGCACGATATATGCCAGACCGCCGATAGCGCCCAGCGCACCGGAAAGCAGCACACCCGCGTAGCGCATCTTGTAGACGTTGATGCCCACAGAATCGGCTGCCTGAGGATGTTCGCCGCAGGCGCGCAGGCGCAGACCGAAGCGGGTCTTGTACAGCACCACATAGCTGATGACGAGCAGCACGATGCCCAACGGCACAAAGATGCTCAGCTCCAGGCCGCCGATGCTGAACAGGAACGGCTTGTTGGAATAGTTCAGCTTGGCGCTGCCGCTGTCGCTGAAATACTTGGCAATGACCACGGCAATGGCGGTGGCCAGCAGGTTCAGGGCCGTGCCGCCGATGGTCTGGTCCGCTTTCAGGTTGATGGAAGCAAAGGCCAGAAGCAGGCTGTACACGATACCGGCCAGCGCAGCCACCAGGACCGAGATCAGCACCACCAGGAACGGCGACATGTCGGCCGGAAGCATGGTCAGGGTCAGAACACCCGCCACACCGCCGATGACCATGATGCCTTCCAGCGCGATGTTGATGATGCCGGAGTGCTCACTGAACATACCGCCCAGTGCCACCAGCATCAGGACGATGCCATACAGCAGGGTATATTTGATCAAAAGCAGCATCTTACTTGCCCTCCTTCTTCGCGTTGGCCTTTTCCGCCGGGGCAGGCTCTGCGTTCACATTGGTCTTGTCCGCATTCTTGAACAGCAGCTTCTGGATCTTGCCGCGGAACAGCATGGAGAATGCACACAGGTAGATGATGATGCCGCTGATCAGGTCGGCGATCTCCGTGGGATAATACTTGGTGGAAAGGAAGGTGCCGCCCACCGAGATGTGGGAGATGAACAGGGCCGAGAAGATGGTGCCAATGGGGTTGGAGCTTGCCAGCAGGGCAACGGAGATGCCGTTGAAGCCCATGGCGGGCAGGCTGGTGGAGTTCAGGGGGTTCCACTGGCCCACGTTGGACAGGTAGAACAGGCCCGCGCCAAAGCCTGCCAGCGCACCGGCAATGGCCATGGAGAGGATGATGTTCTTCTTTTCGTTGATACCGGCGTAGCGGGCAGCACTCTTATTCAGGCCGACCGCCTTCAGCTCATAGCCAAAGGTGGTCTTGTTCAGCACCACCCAGATCAGGATGGCCACCACAGCGGCCAGGAAGATGGCAATGGTGGTGCTGTTGGTCTGGAACAGCTTGTTCAGGCCGAAGTCCGGGATGACAGACTGGGCGAGATCCGCGTTCTTGCCCAGGTTCAGGGTGCGGGTGTTGCGCACATCATACATGGGGCCGGTGCCGTTCTGGTAGACCAGCTCATTGACAAGGTACAGGCCGATCCAGTTGAACATGATGGAGGTAATGACCTCGTTGATGTTGAAGTAGGCCTTGAAGAAACCGGGGATGGCACCCCACAAACCGCCCAGAATGGCCGCAGCCAGCAGGCAGACGAACCAGGGCAGCTTGAGCATGATGGCGCAGTAGAGGGCACCGTAAGCGCCCAGCGTGTACTGACCGGCGGCACCGATGTTGAATAGGCCGGTCTTGAAGGCAAAGCCCACGGAAAGGCCGGTCATAATCAGGGGCGCGGCGTTGGCCAGTTCCTTGCCGACACCATAGGGGGCATCATGGAAGCCGCCCTTGAGGATGCGGACAAAACCGTCTGCCCATGCGTGGGCCGGGTTGATGGCCAGCAGCACGAGGAAGCCCACAGCCAGACCGATCAGGATACACAGCAGGGCAGCCATCACACTGGTGACAGAACCCTGCAGCCCGTTGTGGGAAAGTTTTTTGTTTTTCATTTCTGCTTACTCCTTTCCCTGCTTGCGGGCACCGGCCATGTACAGGCCCAGCTCCTGGACTGTGGTGGTCTTGGGGTCAAACTCGCCCACGATCTCACCCTCGTACATCACAAGGATCCGGTCAGAGAGGTTCATCACCTCGTCCAGCTCCAGACTGACCAGCAGCACAGCCTTGCCTCTGTCGCGCTCATCCACGATCTGCTTGTGGATATACTCAATGGCACCGACATCCAGGCCGCGGGTGGGCTGCACTGCCACCAGCAGCTTGGGGTCTTTGTCGATTTCACGGGCAATGATCGCCTTCTGCTGGTTGCCGCCGGACATGCTGCGCACGATGGTTGCGCTGCCCTGGCCGCTGCGCACGTCATACTGGGCGATCAGCTTATCGGAGTACTCCCGCACCTTTTCACTGCGGATAAAGCCGTTGTGTTGGAACTCGGGCTGCCAGTAGCGCTGGAGCACCATGTTGTTCTCCAGACTATAATCCAGCACCAGACCATGCTTGTGGCGGTCCTCAGGGATATGGCTCATGCCGTCCTTGGAGCGCTGGCGGATGCTCTCGTTGGTGATCTCCTTGCCGTCCAGCAGCACCTTGCCGCTGTTGAACTTTTCCAGACCGGTCAGGCCGTAGACAAACTCTGTCTGGCCGTTGCCCTCGATGCCTGCCAGACAGACGATTTCACCGCCACGCACCTGGAAAGAGACGTTCTTGACGGCATCCTTCTTGTGCTGGGCGTTGTGCATGGTAACGTTCTGCACGTCCAGCACCACCTCGCCGGGGGCGGCGGGCTTTTTGTCCACCTGCAGCTGAACATCGCGGCCGACCATCATGCGGGAGAGCTCTTCCTTGGTGGTGTCCTTGATGTCCACAGTGCCCATATACTTGCCCTTGCGCAGAACCGTGCAGCGGTCTGCCACTGCCATGATCTCGTTGAGCTTGTGGGTGATGAAGAGGATGGATTTGCCCTCCTTCTTGAACCCACGCATGATCTCCATCAGCTCGTCGATCTCCTGCGGGGTCAGAACAGCGGTGGGCTCATCAAAGATCAGGATCTCGTTGTCGCGGTAGAGCATCTTCAGGATCTCCACACGCTGCTGCATACCAACAGAGATATCACTGATGAGTGCATCGGGGTCCACACGCAGGCCGTACTTCTCGCTCAGGGCCACGACCTTCTTGCGGGCCTCAGCCTTCTGCAAAAAGCCCAGCTTATTGGGCTCCACGCCCAGAATGATGTTATCCAGCACGCTGAAGCATTCCACCAGCTTGAAGTGCTGGTGCACCATGCCGATGCCCAGTGCATTTGCATCGTTGGGGTTGCGGATGGCGACCTCCTTGCCGTTCTTGCGGATCTGACCAGCCTCCGGCTGGTACAGGCCGAACAGCACGCTCATCAGCGTACTTTTGCCGGCGCCATTTTCGCCCAGCAGGGCGTGTACCTCGCCTTTGCGCAGCTGCAGGGTGATATCATCGTTTGCCTTGATCCCAGGGAATTCCTTGGTGATGTGGAGCATCTCGATCACAAAATCCTCTGCCAATCTGCTCACTCTCCTTTCGTGCCGTATCGACACCTATACTATTCTATCTTTCATTATACCTGATTTCCGACAATTTGCACACGGCTTTTTTCGTTTTTGGCAGAAAGTACAGATAAAAGTATTACTTTTGAAGCATTCTGCACAGTTTCCGCCGGGTCTGCCCTGCCCGGACACACAAAAACAGGGTGCCCACCTGCAATGGGCACCCTGTTTTTGCATTGAGTAATTCATAAAAGCGGCCTGCCGGTTTGCGGCCCGCAGGCTGCGGGAAACGCCGGGTTACTGGATATCGTTGACGGTGGTGAACTCGCTGACGGTGGGCTTGACCCCATCATCCGAGCTGTTGTCCACGGTGATCTCGCCGGAAGCGGTCACGGTCAGGAATTTGCGGCGGGAAATTTTTATCTTGGGTTCTCCTTGAAATAGTATGACTTCTGGTTTTTGATACAGCAAAAGACGGGGTGTCCCTTTCGGAACATCCCGCCTGGGGAAGCTCTTTACTGGATGTAGTTGACGGTAGTGAACTCGCTGACGGTGGGCTTGGTAGCATCGTCGGAGTTGTTGTCCACAGTGATCTCGCCGCTCTTGATCTTTTCCTTGACGGTCTCGTACTCGTCCTTGGTGAAGGTCTCGAAGTTCCAGCTGTCGTCTGCGGTGGGCAGGCCGATGTAATCGCCATCCTCCAGACCGAAGTTGCCGTTGGAAGCAGCGATCTCGCTCCAGTCACCGGCCTCGATGTCGGACAGAGCGGTGTTGACAGCCTCAGACAGACCCTTCATGGCAGAGGTGATGAACGGGTTGTAGGCATAGGTGCCGTCAGCCACGCCGTTTGCGCCGATGTAGTTCTGGTCAACGTCCACGCCGATGACGTAGCCGTTGTTCTTCAGAGCAGCCTCCACAGCGGAGGTGTAGATGCCGCCGCCGCAGGCAAACACGACCTGAGTGCCGTTGGAGTACCAGCCCTCCATACGGGAGGTGATGTTGGCATCGCCGTAGAACTGGCCGCCGTAGAAGTAGTTGATCTCGATGTTCTGGCCCAGCTCCTGTGCGGCAGCATCAGCGCCCTGCACGAAGCCGTAGCCGTAACGGATGACAGCGGGCACAGCCATGCCGCCCAGGAAGCCCAACTTGGTCTTGCCGTCCTTGGCGATCGCGTAACCGGCCAGGTAACCTGCCTGCTCTTCCTTGAAGGTGATGCAGTAGCAGTTTGCGGGGATGGTATCGGTGCCGATATCGCCCTGGGTCACGTCCACAGCGATGAACTTGACATCCGGGTACTGATCAGCAGCCCAAGCCAGAGAAGCACCGTACAGGTAGCCGACGCAAACGATCACGTCTGCACCGTCGTTGACAGCCTGACGGATCATGGTCTCACGATCCTCATCAGAAGCGTCAGCCTCGGGGATGTAGTACTGGCAGTTGTCGCCCATGTAACCGGAAACAGCAGTCCAGCAAGCCTGGTTGAAGCTCTCATCGTCGATCGTGCCGGTGTCGCAGGTCAGAGCGACCTTGACGATCTTCTCGCCGCCCTCAGCAGCGGAGGAAGCAGCAGCGGAAGAAGCGGTGCTGGTGGAAGAAGCGGAAGAACCGCCACAAGCGGTCAGAGCAGCGGCGGCGGCAGCGGCACCAGCCACAGCCAGGAAGTTACGACGAGAAATCTTCATAAGAAAGTCTCCTTTATTTTCAATCCATCGCGTGCCGGCCTGCAAATGCAGGCACTTGCACATTTACTGGTTCAAGTATAGCGAGAAGATGTGTGAGATGCAAGCACTTTTCGATTACAAAACATTTACAAAATCTTTGTAAATATATCCAAAAAGTATTGCTTTTGCACAACTCCCTGCCGTTCCGGTTTTGTGCCGGGAAGCGATTTATTTTTTCACAGCGGCATTTCCGGCCACATTGGAAGGCCCGAACCCAAAGGGCAGCAGTTCGTCCATGCTGCGCTCGATGAAATCCTCCGGCGTTTTGGCCATGATCACGTTCAGCTCCGGCCCGCCAAACTCGAACAGTGCCTGACGGCACACACCGCAGGGCGAGGTGATCTGTTCGTTCACCTCGCCGCGGCGGCTGCCCACCACTGCAATATCCGTGAACTCGGTCACGCCGTCGGCCACGGCCTTGAACAGGGCCGTGCGCTCTGCGCAGCTGGTGGGGGTAAAGGACGCATTTTCCACGTTGCAGCCGGTGTAGATGCGTCCGTCCTTTGCGCGCAGGGCAGCACCCACCATAAAATTGGAATATGGTGCATAAGCCTTTTCGCGGGCAGCCAGTGCCATGCGGATCAGTTCCTGCTTTTCTTCCAGGGTCAGGTTCGTCATAAAATGTTCCTCCTTTTGGGGGCGAAAACAGCGCGGCCGGCCTTTTTGCAGGCAGACCGCGCTGGATCTTCGGTTGGGTTTCTCAGTACTCTGCGCCCAGAGCCACCTTCATCATGTTGGTAAAGCTCGTCTGGCGCTGCTCGGCCGTGGTGATCTCCGGTGCCACAAAGCTGTCGGAAATGGTCAGCAGGCAGGCCGCATGCTTGCCCAGCACCTGTGCGTTGGCAAACAGGGCAAAGCTCTCCATCTCCACGCACAGGCAGCCGCGCTCATCCCGCAGCTTTTCCCAGTAGGTGGGCTTTTCGTCGGAGGGCTGGCGGTAGAACACATCCGAAGAGTGGATGTTGCCCTCAATGAGGGGAATGCCCTGCTTGGCGGCAGAAGCGCGCAGCTTGTCGTTCAGGCTCTGGCTGGGCAGGGTGATGTCCCCCTCGAAGCCGCTCTGTACCCGGGCGTAGTTGGACTCGCTCACCGCACCGGTGGACAGCACCACGTCGAACAGCTTGGCCTTTTCGGTGTAGCTGCCGGCAGAGCCGATGCGGATGATGTTGTCCACATCGTAGAACTTGTACAGCTCGTAGGAGTAGATGCCGATGGAGGGCATTCCCATGCCGCTGCCCATCACACTGATGGGGCGGCCCTCATAGGTGCCGGTAAAGCCCAGCATTCCACGGACACCGGTGACCTGGCGGACATCCTCGAGGAAGGTATCCGCGATGAACTTTGCCCGCAGCGGATCGCCGGGCATCAGGACGGTCTTTGCGAAATCGCCTTTTTCAGCGCTGATGTGGGGTGTTGCCATAATCATTCTCCTTTTTGTTTGTAAAATAAACCTCTCAGGCGCTTCACGCCAGCATACGAGTTGCGGCTCCCAGCGTCCACTTCGTGCAAAGTATTGCACTCGTGTCCTGCTGGCCGCTGCCCCAACAACGCCTCCCTTCATCCGCCACTGGCGGCGGTCGTCGTTGTTGCCTGACAGGGGAGCCAAGTTTATGCCTCTACTATCTTGCCTCTACTATTAGGAGAGATGGCAATGCGAAGCACTGACGGAGAGGTTCTGTTCTGATTTATCGCTTTCCGGAGAACACGCTCTGCGGTGCGATGTACGAGCCATTGCGGCGGATCTCGAAGTGGCAGTGGTTGCCGGAAGAGCGGCCCGTACTGCCCACATAGCCGATGAGCTGGCCCTGCCGCACGGTCTGGCCCGCACTGACCGCCAGAGACAGGCAGTGGGCATAGACCGTGGTATAGCCGCCGGAGTGGCTGATGATCACAGAATAACCATAGCCCGTACCGGCACCGGCCTTGTTATAACCCGCCTTGGTCACGGTGCCGCCCGCCGATGCATAGATGGGCGTACCGGCAGAGGCACAGATATCCACGCCCTTATGGCCGCTGCCATACCAGCGCGAGCAGTTGCGGTAACCCGGCACAGGCCAGATAAACTGACCGCTGCCGCCGATGTATGCCGCCGCACCGTTCTTTGTGACCTTCTTGGTGCCAACGACCACTTTCTTATTCACCGGCTCCCGGATGGTCTCAGTGGAAAGGATGGTCTGCTCCAGCAGCACGCCATTGGTATCGTAGACGTTCTGCATGGTGACGCGGCGCAGGCCGTTCTCGCCCTCCTGCAGGGTCTTGGTGGTTCCCTTGGTGTACTCGTTGGACTGGGTTGTCTCGGTACTGAAGGGGATTTCCTCCTCCCGCGTCTCCACCTTGGTGATGCGGACTTCCAGCAGAGCCTCCTGCTTGGTCACGATCAGCTGATCGCCCTCCTGGATATTGGAGTCCTCGGCCAGGGGAGCACCCTTGAAATTCGTATTCAGGGCACACAGCTCCCGGAAGGTCAGGTCGTTCTTCTGGGCAATGGCCCACAGGGTATCGCCCGCCTTGACCGTGTAGATCTTCTCCTGCTGCTGCACGCCGGTCAGCATATTCTCAATGGAATTGTCATCCTCAAAGCTGTCGTTGAAATAGACTCCATCTTCCAGCGTCACATTTTTGCTAAAGCCCACGCTGACATTCTCGTCTGCCTGATCCTCGTAGGGGGCCAGCAGGCTCTCCAGATAGCCGCGCAGGGTGTCACCATCGGAGCAGACTGCCGTCAGCTCCCCATCCAGATACAGAGCGGTGCCCTCACTGATCTGGTCACTGGCACTCTGCAGAATGGCGTTTGCCGTCTCGCTCTCGTCCATGGTCTTGTGGGTCACGGAGATGGTATAGGTCGGCTCGATGGTCAGCTCGGTCTTGTCCGAACCGGCGTAGTTGATGCGCTGCATCACATCCTCTTTTGCGAGGTTGAACACCTCCTCATTGGCCACATAGCCAACGGTCTGGCCGTTCACCTGCACAGCCAGCGCATAGGGCTGGGCCATCGTCCTGTTCCAGACCGTAACGAACACGGCCAGCATACACAGGGGCAGGATGTACATTGCTGTCCGGGGCAGCAGGCTCAGGTTGCGCTTGAGCCCGCCCACAAAATAGCGCCCGGCCGCTTTTACGGAAGCGCCAAAGCCCCGCTCCCGGCGCACATCGTTGGCGTGGGCCGCCACAGCGCCAAGGCCCTTGAAAAACAGGTAAAGCGGTGCCAGCAGATCCTTGAACATCTGCGCCGCACCGGGAAAGGCTGTTGCAATGATGGTATGCAGGGCATTCCTGCACCAGCGGGCCAGTTTGCGGGCCACGGCAGCAATACCGCGCCCTGTGCGCACCACCATGTACTCTGCCGCAAAGCCCAGTGCATAAAGTGCCTCGCCAACTGCCAGCACCACGGCACTGGCCCGCAGCTTTTTGGCCACATCATTCATGTGCCGCTGCGTTTTGCGGCGGAAACGGTGCCGCCGCAGCAGGCCGGAGATCTGGACCTTTGCCCAGAAGCTTCGCAGTTTTTCTCTGCCCTTCACCGGCGCTGCAGGAGCCTGGCTCTGCGGCTCCTTTGTTTTTTCTTCGATCAAAAGGGGTTGCTCCTTCCTGACGTTTTGGGTCGAAAGTTACAAATTTATATCAATTATACACCCTGCCCGGGCTGATACAAGGTTTGTCACAGAATTTGGGCAGAGCTTTCACAGAGGTTTCACTTTATTTTCATATTTCAGCGTCCAGCAATGCCCGCATATCCTCGGGCAGGGGGCTCTCCACTGCAACGGTGCGGGCGTGTTCCGCCACCGGCGTTTCCAGCCGGATGCCGCCGGGCACCTCGGTGTAAGCCGGCACCCGGAAACTCTGCCGGGCACAATGGAGCGCCTGCCGGGCAATGCGGTCTCGATGTCCGCCGTAAAGGTCGTCTCCGGCCAGCGGGTGGCCGATGGATGCAAAGTGCACCCGGATCTGATGGGTACGGCCCGTCACGGGAACACAGGCGGCAAGGCTCAGGCCATGCTCTGCCTTTAATATGGTATACTCGGTGCGGCTGGGCTTGCCCTCGGGGGTCACGCACCGCCCGATGATGCTGTCCCCTCTCCGGCCAATGGGGGCATCGACGACTCCGGGGCCAAGGGGCAGTTCGCCCTCTACAATGGCGTAATAGAGTTTCTCTACACCCTCGGCCAGCAGGGGCGCGGCATAGCCGTTCTTTGCGGCCAGCACCAGCCCGCTGGTGTCTTTATCGATCCGGTTCACCGGGCGGAACACCGGGCTTTCGCCGTGGGCAGCCGCCCAGGCGGCATAGCCGTTGGCCAGGGTATCCCGGGGGTAGTTCAGTGTGGGGTGGACCGCCAGATGGGGCGGTTTTTCCAGCACCACGGCAAAAGCATCCTCGTAAACGACCCTGACCGGGATCTCAGGCTGGGGCTCCACGCCGGGGCCGTCGGCGGGCAGCGCAAAGCGGATCACCTGCCCTGCCTGCACACGGCGGTTGGCCAGAATGGGAACATCGTCCGCAAAAAAGCCGCTGCCATGGAATTTGACCGCCCGGGCCAGCTCCGTGGAGACGGCACACCGGCGCAGAAAGCCGCGCAGCAGCACGCCATCGGCTTCGGGCGGGACATTGAAAAGCAGCTGCATCCTTTGTTCCTCCCAAAAATTTCACGCCATATTTAGATTTATTATACCAAATTTCATCGTCACTTGCAAATCTTGTTTTTTTATGGTATCATGAGGAACGGAAAACGAGTGGAACATACGGCGGCGGGGCG
>ERZ773190.2629-NODE-2629-length-13422-cov-44.558540_pt1 | contig 13422 bp, 9 predicted proteins | sample MGYA00511111_ERZ773190 | MGnify/ENA primary metagenome ERZ773190 (study PRJEB29015, sample SAMEA2737777) | human gut metagenome | biome: human gut; feature: human-associated habitat; material: faeces | place: China | collected 2012 ... | reverse complement strand
CTGCCGCACCTCGCTCGCCGTATCGGCACTTAGAATTATGCGGTATTGCCTTATAGAATTTATGGCAGGCAATCGTATTCTTCTTTATGGTTTCTACACAATTCAGCCGTAAACTGAATGTGTAGCAAACATAAGGAGGATGATGAGATGCTGCAAACAACACACAAAGGTCTGTCCGGCACGGCGCTCAAAACCATTGCGCTGGTACTGATGCTGATGGATCATATCCACTACTTTTTTGAGTTTACCGGATGCATCCCGGAATGGTTCAGCATGCTGGCGCGCCTGTCGGCACCGCTGTTTTTGTTCTGCACGGTGGAAGGCTTTGCCCATACGCATGACCGCAAGCGGTATTTCTTCCGTATCTGGTGCATCGGTGCGGGCATGGCGGCGGTGCAATTTTTCATGATCTATGCCAAGGCGTTCCGCCGCGGGGATGGCTTTTACCCGCAGAACGCGATCTTCCAGGATTTTGTTCTGCTCTGTGTGATCTGGCAGGGCATCGACTGGGTGCGCGCCAAAAAGTATGGGAAGGGCATTGCCGCTATCGTGGCAGTGGTCGGCTGGCCGTATCTGTTTGCTGCAGTGCTGGGAATGTTCCCGCAGCTTATGCAGAGGCCGATTGTCAGCGCCGTGCTGGCGTTTGTCATCACCAGCCCGGTGCCCATGTGGACCAGCATCACGGACGGTGGTTGGAGCTACCTGGTTGGCGGCGTGCTGCTGTATCTGCTGCGGAACCACCGCAAAGCACAGGTAGCTGTGTGGGCGCTGTACAGCTTTTTGTGGGATTTTGTGCTGGTGTACCTGCAGCTGCGCGGTCAGCCGGGGTTTGAACTTTCCCAGATGTTTACCACCTATTACGAATGGTTTGGCGTGGCCGCCGCGGTGCTGATGCTGGCTTACAACGGCATGCGCGGCAGCGGGCACAAACAGCTGTTTTACTGGTTCTACCCGGCCCATGTCTACCTGCTGTATGGGGTGTCCTGCCTGGTGTATCGCCTGATTGCATAAAAAGGAGGAAGATGTTATGGCGCATATTCTTGCGGTTGATGATGACCCAGATCTTTGCACACTGCTGAAAACGGCACTGGAACGGGACGGCCACGCGGTAGAAATCCGCACATCCGGCGTGACCGTGACGGAAAGCCTGTGCCGCTGGGCGGACTGCATCCTGCTGGATGTGATGATGCCCGGCGAGGATGGCTTTGCCACCTGCCGCCGCATCCGCGCCATAACGCAGGCACCGATTTTATTTTTGACTGCCCGCACCGATGAACAGTCGGTTCTGACCGGCCTTGGCATTGGGGCGGACGATTACCTGACCAAGCCGTTCCGCGTGGCGGAGCTGCGCGCCCGCGTGGCCGCCCACCTGCGGCGGCAGAACCGCGCCCCCGCCAGCCGCATGGTGCGCGGCGGAATCGGGTTCGACCTGGCGGCCAAAACCGCGATGGTGGGGGAGCAACCGCTGCCATTCACCCGGTCGGAATACGCAATCAGCGAGTATCTGGCCCTGCACGCGGGGCAGACGTTCAGCAAAGAACAGATATATGAAGCTGTTTTTGGCTATGATGGCACAGCGGACGATACGGCAGTGACCCAGCACATTAAAAATATCCGCGCCAAACTGCGCACAGCGGGCGTTGCCGCGCCGGAAACCGTACTGAAAACAATATGGGGAGTGGGCTACCAATGGAAAAGCGAAACCTGACCCCGCTGCGCAATGTGCTGGTGCGCTACCTTGTGGTGTGCGGCGGTGGAAGCATTGTGATCCTGCTGGTGTGGTGGGGGCTGTTTATGTCGCTTATACGCAATGGGTTTTTGCTGCCTCCCGTTACCGGGGCGCAGGTGTGCAGCGAAGCACGGGATTACGCCGCAACCGCCACCGTTGAAACCTTTGACCCCAACGCCATTGACCCGCTGTGCCGCTATGCCATATTACAGGCCGGGACAGCGCATGTGCTGCAAACCAACATGACAGCCGGCCAGCTGAAAAAAGCGAGGAACATATTAGCGGGCGGCAGGCAGTGGGTGATGGCATCATACCAATACGTGGTGGATATGGCGGATGGCGCACGCTGCATTTTGCAGTATGATTATTCGGTGCCCTATGCGGACCCGGCACTGCGGGAAGTCCTGCCGGATTTCCAGACCATGTATATTCTGCTGCTGATTTTGCTGGAGGTGATATGGCTGGCGCTGTGTACCCACTGCACGGTGAAGGTGCTGACGGGGGAGACCCGCAAGCTGACCAAAGCTTCCGCAGCAATCGCCGCCCAGCGCCCGGAAGAAATCGAGGTTTCCGGCGCTAAGGTGAGGGAGTTCGCCGAAACGTTGCGGGCTATGCAGACAATGGGCAGCCAACTGACAGCCAGCCTGCAAAGCCAGTGGAAGCTGGAACAGCAGCGCGCCGAGCAGACCGCCGCCCTGGCCCATGACCTGAAAACCCCGCTGGCGATCATAACCGGCAACGCCGACCTGCTGGCGGAGGATGAGAACCTGACCGAAGCCCAGAAAGCCCAGATTGCCGCCATGCAGCGCGCCGCGGAAAAAGCGGACCGCTACCTGCAAACCCTGCGTGCCGTCAACACCGCCGAAACCAGTCCGCAGGAGCCGATGCAGCGGGTGCAGGTGCAGGAAATTCTGACACGGTGCGCTAATGATGCCAAATTGTTGTGCAATAATAAAAATATACAATTTGTACTAAACAACGCAATGGAAAACGCCCGAAGCATCCCCGCACAAAGGCAGGCACTGGGCCGGGCACTGGATAATATTTTAGAAAACGCCGTTCGCTTTACCCCCGCTGGCGGAACCATCACGCTGGATGCTGTGGAAGAGGGACAGGAAATTGTTTTCACTGTAACGGATACCGGGCCGGGGTTCAGCCCGGAAGCCCTGCAGAAAGCGGGCCGGGAACTCTTCACCACCGATGCCGCCCGCGGCCAGCACTGGGGCCTTGGCCTTGCTGCCGCCCGCCGCACCGCCCAAACCCATAACGGCACCCTAACCGTAAGCAACGGGGAGAACGGGGGAGGAAAAGTGGAATTGAGAGTTAGGAGTTAGGAGTTTTTTGGGTCGCAGATACCGTTAAAGGTCGGCCAAAATATATAAATTAAAATGTAGGGAACGGTCTTGACCGTTCCGTTGCCTTGGCAAACATCCCATGTGAGGAGATGATTTTGAGGTTCCGGAACGGTCAAGACCGTTCCCTACAGATATTTTATAATGTTAATTGCAAAACCTAAAACCGCCGCAATAACTCCTCCCTCCTAACTCCTAAGGCAACACCGCACAATTCCCGCCTGACGGCTTAAGCACCGCTCCGGCGGCTGCGGCACGGCATCTGCGTTGCCAAAATGCTCGATAAGACATCCAGTATTATCTGCGCTTTTGGCTTAGCATCTGCCGCACCTCGCTCGCCGTATCGGCACTTAGAATTATGCGGTGTTGCCCTAACTTATTTTCTCGTTTCGGTCCAGTACTCTCCCATGCTTGCTCCCGGCTGGCCGGTGCATTCATTGGAGAGATAATGGGTCAGGGCATCGTCGGCGGGAGTCCAGGCGCGTGCGGTGGGTTCATCGGGGTATTCCACTTCGGCATACATAAAATGGCTGGGCAGCCCGGCGTCCACATCGTTCACTTCCAGCTTCAGGCCGTTCTTCAGGGCATAGGTGCGGCGCTCCTTGGCAATCAGCGGTTTGCCGATCAGGCGTTCCAGCTTTTCAAACAGCTCCGGCGGGATCTCGGTTTCTATCTCTTCCCGCATCAGGCCGGTTTTGTCCGGTGCGCCCTTAAAGCAGAGCACCAGCGCGGTGCGGCCGCCCTGCAATGCTTCGCGCCGGATGCGCACTGTGGGGCGCACGCTGATGTACCCTTGGTCCATGCGGTAAGTTTCCAGCAGGGGAAGCCCCTGGGGCCAGCCCTGCACCATCCATTTGCGTTCAATTTCCATGGTGTTCACCTTACTCTTTCCTGATTTTTACCCGGAATGTCGTGCCATCCTGCCCGGATTCCGCCCGGATAGCGGCGTGATGTGCCTGGCAGATGCTTTGTGCAATCGCCAGCCCCAGCCCGGTTCCGCTGCCGGTGTGGGATGGGCGTGCCGGTGTTGTGCACCGTCAAAACCGCCTGGCTGCCCGCTGCGGCCAGCCGCAGGGTCACGGCGCCGCCGGTGCCCGCGTACTTGATGGCATTATCCAGCAGGATCACCGCCAACCGATGCAGGGAGGCGGCATCCCCCTGCACGGTCAGGCCGGGGGTTCGTCCGCTACAATCAGGATATTCACCGGCAAATCTCCTTCGGCTTTCTTCAATTTATAGATACAGTATACCACAATTAGCTGAAAATAGGCTGAAAAAATGCGGCAGGTTTTTGCGCCTGCCGCATTTGCGTTACTCTTCTTCCAAGATCTCTGCGGCAACCTCTGCACGGTCGCGGCGGGTATCCATGGCGGTCTTTTCAATCATGCGGTGGGCTTCCGCTTCGCTCATGCCCTTGTGCTCGATCAGATAGCACTTGGCACGGTCCACCAGCCGGATCTGGGCAATCTTATCCCGCAGTTTGTCGTTTTCCTGCCGCAGATAATCCAGGCGGCGGCAGCAGGCGGCGGCCATCTGAACGGCCTGGCGGAACTGCACCCCGGTAAAGGGCTTTGCCAACACCAACACACCGTGCTGCTGCAATTTATCGGAAATCTGGTCTGCGGTGCCCGCCTTGGCAAGCAGAATGACACCGGCGTTTGATTTTTCTACCGCATAGGTCGAAAGTTCGTGGCCAAACTCGTCCGGCAGGGGGGTGTTGATGATCACGACCTCGAAATCAATATCCCCCATGCGGCGGCGGGCTTCGCCGCCGCTGGCCACAATGGTGGGGCGCAGGTAACCCAGCTCCGCTACATGCTTTGCCAGGTATTCATTTGCGTTGTTCCCCGCAGAGGCAATCAAAGCTGAAGGCACAAACACATCACCGCCCATCTGTTAGATTACAAAATCTGCCCTGCTTTGGGAAACATCAAATCTTCAAAAAGCAGTTTTCACGCTCCCATGCCTGGGGGTCGGGGGCACTTTCGTAACCATGGCACAACTGGGTCTGGTATTCAAAGTATTTGTTCATCAGCGGCACAGGCAGCTCTTTGGCGATAAAGTCACTCTGTGCGGCAATGGTGATGGCTTCGCGCAGACTTTCGGGCAGGCTTTCCAGCCCTTCGGCGGCGCTCTTGTGGAACAGATTGCGGTTGACCGGAGCGGGCAGCGGCATCTTTTTTTCAATGCCGTCGAGCCCGGCGGCCAGAATCAGGCCAATGACCAGATATGGGTTGCAGGAGGGGTCGGGGCTGCGCAGCTCCAGGCGGCAGAATTCGCCGGTGGCGGAAGGCAGGCGCACCAGCTGGCTGCGGTTCTGGCGGCTCCAGCTCACATACTTGGGGGCTTCGCAGCTGCCAAACCGTGTGTAAGAGTTGGGAATCGGGTTGCAGAAGCAGGTCAGCTCCCGTGCGTGCGCCAGAATACCGGCAATAAAATGTCCGGCCTCGCTGTCGGGGGCAATGTCGCCCTGGAACAGGTTTTTGCCGTCCCGGTGGATGGAAACATTCACATGCATGCCGCTGCCGGCCTGGTCCTGCATGGGCTTGGGCATAAAGCTGGCAAACAGGCCGTTGCGGTCCGCAATAGCTTTGACGGTGCTTTTGAAGGTGTTCAGGTTATCAGCCGATTTGAGCGCGGTGGAATACATAAAGTCCACTTCGTTCTGGCCAAAGCCGCTTTCGTGGTGGCTGTGCTGGGGGCGCAGGCCCATATCCTCCATGGCAAAGCAGATCTCGCGGCGGATGTTCTCGGCCTTGTCCAGAGGGGCAATGTCAAAGTAGCCGCCGTGGTCCATCGGGATGCGGGTGGGGTTGCCGTGCTCGTCGGTCTGGAACAGATAGAACTCACATTCACAGCCCACATCGCAGCGCAGGCCCATGGCCTTGGCGCGCTTGACCACCGATTGCAGGTACCCGCGGCTGTTGCCGGCAAAGGGGCGGCCATTGGGGAGGGTGATATCGCAGTACATGCGCATCACGCGGCCCTCGGTGGGGCGCCAGGGCAGAATGGTCATTGTGTCCGGGTCCGGCCAAAGCACAAGGTCACTCTCCTCAGTGTTCATAAACCCGGCAATGGAGCTGCCGTCAAAGCAGACGCCCTGCTCGAAGGCATAGGGAAGGTCCCCGGCAAAGACAGAGATGTTTTTTTGATTGCCGAAAATATCGCAGAACGCCAGACGTACAAATTTTACGTCGTTATCTTCGACATAGTTCAGGATATCCTGTGCAGTATGCTTCATGGTGGAATCCTCCAATGTTTGAGCTACATAGTTGGCAGAGAGGGGAGAGTAGTTAGGAGGTAGGAGTGAGGAGTTAGGAGTTGATGCAATTAGAAATTAGCAATGAGCAATTAGAAATTCCGTAGGGCGCACAATGTGCGCCCGTCACTTTGCGATTGATCCCATTATAGCATATAAAGCAAAGTTCCGGAACGGATTGAGCAGAAAAAGGAATCGGGAGTTTATTCAGCATTGAACCCAATAAACTCCTCCCTCCTAACTTTCAACTGACTCCTACCTAAACTCGAAAGGCCCACCTCGCGGCGGGCCTTTCGAGCTGGTGTAAGAAATAGGAAAAGGAGAATGGCGTGTTAAAAAGCCGTGCCCGGCATTTTGTGCAAAGCACAAACCCTTGCTGCCGGGGGCTTTTGGGGTCACTGCTTACTCAGTGTAAAACAGCATACGGCTGTAGCACGGCAGCGGCCAGTAATCCTCATCGACAAGCTCTTCAGCAGCGTCAGCGGCGGCGCGCAGGGTATCCATGGCGGGCAGAACCTCATCATGGAAAGCATGAGCCTTAGCGGTCTCATCGTCCAGGGCGCTGACCTTATCGGTCACAGCCTTCAGAGCGTCGGTTGCATCAGACATCTCGTCAGTGTATTTGGAAAGTGCAGTCAACAGCTTTGCTTCGGACTTGGTGGAGATGCCTTCCACAGCAGCGGTCTTGGCTGCGGCGGTGCTGGCAACTTCGCCCATATAGCTGGTGGCGGCAGGAATCAGCTGCTTGGATGCGATCTTGAGCATGGTGCGGGCTTCGATGTTGATAATCTTGGAGTAGTGCTCCATCTCAACTTCGTAACGGCTCAGCATTTCGGTCTTGGTCAGAACGCCGAACTCTTCCATCAGGGAGATGTTCTTCTCTTCCTTCAGGGCGACCATGGCATCGGGGGTGCACTTGCGGTTGGGCAGGCCACGGCGGGCAGCCTCAGCTTCCCAGGCTTCGGAATAACCGTTGCCGTTGAAGATCACACGGCGGTGGTCGTTCAGGGTCTTCTTGACCCAGGCAGCGGCAGCGCACTCAAAGTCAGCAGCGCCCTCCACATCGGCAACAAACTGCTTCAGCTCTTTGGCAACAGCAGTGTTCAGGATGGTGTTGGCATCGCTCAGGTTCTCAGCGGAACCGGGCATACGGAACTCGAACTTGTTGCCGGTAAAGGCGAACGGAGAAGTACGGTTACGGTCGGTGGTGTCCTTGCTGAACTTGGGCAGAACATCAACGCCAAGGTCCATCTTCATCTTAACAGGGCCGGCATAGGGGCTGTCGGTGCAGACAGCATCGATAACAGCTTCCAGCTCTTCGCCGACAAAGATGGAGATGATGGCCGGGGGAGCCTCGTTAGCGCCCAGGCGGTGGTCATTGCCGGGGGTGGCAACAGAGGTACGCAGCAGGTCAGCGTATTCATCGACTGCCTTGATGACGGCGGTCAGGAAGACCATAAACTGCAGGTTTTCCATCGGGGTATCGCCGGGATCCAGCAGGTTTTCGCTCTTGGTGCTGATGGACCAGTTGTTGTGCTTGCCGGAACCGTTAACGCCCTCGAACGGCTTTTCGTGCTGCAGGCAGACCAGGCCGTGCTTATCGGCAATCTTCTTCATCATTTCCATGGTCAGAAGGTTGTGGTCGATGGCAACGTTGGTGGTATCGTAAATGGGGGCGAGCTCATGCTGGCAGGGGGCAACTTCGTTGTGCTTGGTCTTTGCGGGGATGCCCAGCTTCCACAGCTCGGTGTCCAGATCCTTCATAAAGTCGGAGACAATGGGGCGGATCACACCAAAGTAGTGCTCTTCCAGTTCCTGGCCCTTGGACGGTGCAGAGCCAAACAGGGTGCGGCCGGTAAGAACCAGGTCCAGGCGCTTGTTGTAATCCTCTTTGCGGATCAGGAAGTACTCCTGCTCCGGGCCAACGGTGGTGGCAACGCGCTCAACATCCTTGCCGAACAGGTGCAGTACCTTGCAGGCCTGGTCGCTGATGGCCTGCATGGAACGCAGCAGCGGGGTCTTTTTATCCAGTGCTTCGCCGGTGTAAGAGCAGAATGCAGTGGGGATGCACAGCACGTCATCTTTTACAAAAGCATAGCTGGTGGGGTCCCATGCGGTGTAGCCGCGGGCTTCACAGGTGGCGCGCAGGCCGCCGGAAGGGAAGGAGGAAGCATCTGGTTCGCCTTTGATGAGCTCCTTGCCGGAAAACTCCATGATGGCGGTGCCGTCCGGCTGGGGGCTGACAAAACCATCGTGCTTTTCACTGGTGATGCCGGTCAGGGGCTGGAACCAGTGGGTGTAATGGGTAGCGCCCTGTTCAATCGCCCAGCGCTTCATCACGCTGGCCACAACATTGGCTACTTCCAGGTCAAGGGCCTGACCCTTTTCAATGGTTGCCTTCAGGCTCTTGTAGGTCGAGCTGGGCAGACGCTCACGCATTTCGTGCTCGTTGAAGACTTTGCTGCCGTACAGTTCCATAACGGTTGCTGCCATACTTACCGAACTCCTTTTCCTCTGTGGTATCATCACGCAAATAAGTCGGACTTTTTATAAAACAAAAGGCACTGCGAACAGGATTTGTGTTCGCAGCGCCCTTGCTGTTTATGTGTTTATTATACGGGCCAAACGCAAAAAAAGCAACTGGCAGAAATGACAAACCGGATTGGAGTTTGCCTTGATGTTTTAGGAAAAGTGCTTGTATTGGGGGATGGAGCCATCCAACCCCCAATGCGGCCTAATAAAATAAACCGGGCCGCCAACCCCGCTTGGGGGGGCGACAAGCCCGGTAGAGTTTAGACAGTTAAACGTGTGCTGCGTTCTTTTGGCTTTTGCGGTACAGCACAACAGTGGCTGCAATGCCCAGCAGGCTGATGCAGTCCGCCGCGCGCCAGAACCACATTCCAGTCCAGCGCACCTGTACGCTGCCCTGCCAGCCGGGAGCCAGGATAACGGTCAGGTAACCGTTCTTGTGGGTCAGTGCGGCTCCGTCCGCAGCGGTCATATGGTAGCCGGGGTAGTAGAATAGCGGCAGCCGGATGGATGCTTCGGTATCGCCGGTGTTCTGCGCCGCCAGCTGAATGGTCAGGCCGTTTTTGGTGTACTCTGTCAACTCTACGCCGTCGTCCGCTTCGGGGGTCAGGCGGCCCCAGACGCTGTCATCGGTGGTGGTGTCCTCGGTGGGCAGGTATTCGCCGCCACCCACCTGACCGGGCAGGTCATCCACCGCGGCAAGGCTCATGTAGGTAACGGCTTCGCTGGTGGTGCATTTGTCATACATCAGGTACCCGGCGGGGATGATGGTCAGCGCCAGCAGGGCGGCGGCCATTGCCTTGGCGGCTTCGGGCCGGACTTTGCGGTACAGCACCACCGTACAGCAGGCGCACACGACCAGCAGCATGGTGGCCGGGGTGAAGAACCGCCAGGCAAACTGCAGCTTACCCAGAGTCTTGCTCAGCGCCTGCAATGGTTCGCAACGGAACAGCGCGTACCAGGGGCAAAGATCGCTGGCGCACCAGGCGGCCAGCAGGCCAAAGCCCAGTGTCAGGCTGCCAATGCGCGCGGTATCGCGGCTGCTTTTGCGCACGGCGGGGTCCAGCACAGCCAGCAGGAAGAAGAATGCTCCCGCGGCCAATGCCAGGCCCAGCGTCTGCGGCATTTCGCCCGCAATGCCGCTCTGGATGCTCTCCGCCACGCCGCTGCTTTGGCCGAACATCAAAAACATCTGGCCCAGGTAAACGGAGCTGTCGTACAGGTAGGCGGCATCATACTTGCCGCTGATGCGGCACACCCCCTGCACCATGTATTGCAGCAGCGGCACCATAAACCACAGGTTCCACACAATGGCGGCCCCGGCGGCTTTGCACAGAGCGGGCAGCACCGGGCGGGTGAAGGTCTTTTTGAAATACAGCAGGCAGAAGGCGGCGGTAAAGAACACCGCAAGTTCGGTTGTCAGCAGATGGCTCTGCAGCAGGCCGGTAAAGCCCAGGGCAAAGGGCAGCCAGCACCAGGGCTCGGCCTTTTTGCCATCGGCAGGGGATTGGCGATAAATCCGCCACAGCCCGTACACGACCAGCGGCAGGAACGCCATGGCGGTATATTCGCCCACTGCGGCGCGCACAAACACGTTGGTCAGCCGGTAGAACGAAAGGGTGTACAACGCGGTGCCAAGCAGCGCGGCACAATCGCTGCGGAATATTTTGCGCAGGGCATAAAACGTAACGCCCACGGTGGCCGCTGTGATGGATGCAACGTAAACTTTGTAGCTGGTTCGCAGGCTGAAACCCAGAATGCGCAGCACCGCAGCCGGGTACAGGAACACATCGGAGTACATCAGGCTGAACGGATAGCCTTTTTCGTTGATGATGGCCGGGTCCATGCGCACGGGGAACTGCCCGGCCAGCAGCCCGGCTTTCAGCCCTTCAATGCGGGAAAGGTGGATGGAAAGGTCGTGCCCGTACGTCAGGTAGCCGAGCCCCAGCGGCAGGCAGGCAAAAACGCCGATGCCCACCAGCGCCATGGCGATATACCGCCCGCGCAGGGTATGGATGGGAAATTTGACCCGGCGGGTCAGCAACAGGATCACCCAGTCCAGTACAGCGCAGAACACAAGCCCCGTCAGCAGCCGCACATACGCCCACGCGTGGGTGGGTACGATCTGTGCGCCGGTAATGTAGATGACCTGGTTTTTGCCGCAGTCCGCGGTAAACTGCAGCTGTGCGGTTTCGCAGCCGTAGGGCATCCACAGGCTGAACACCGTGCGGGTGCGCTCAGCGGGCAGCTTGGCGGCATCGTACTGCGCGGTGGGCATGATCTCATCCAGAAAGCTGACCTCGCCGTCCTCGCCGTCATTCACATAGTTGATGCAAACCTGGTAGCTGCCGCGCGGCAGGTCGATCCAGCGGGTGGTGGCAAACAGGCCGGTAAAGTTTTCCACGCGGGCGCCGCGGTCATCATTGGTACATTCCTCCGCGTAGGGAATGATCAGGTCCGGCGTAATATCAATCACGCCGCCTGTGCGGAAATCCCCCACAAAACGCAGCGCCAACACCATAAATTCCACCAGAACCAGCAGCAGGACCAACCCATTCTGGCGGCTGAAAATTTTTTTGAGCTTTTGCAAACAAGCACGCTCCCTTCTCAACATGATCTTAAATACTATCTTATTAAATACTATCTTATTTATTATAGGGGATTGTACGATGGTGCGCAAGAGAATTTGCACCAAACAGGAAAAAAGACTCTTGCTTTTGGAAATAAAAGTGATGTATAATAAAGCGTCCATTTATTTGTGGTAGTTGTGGAGAGGATGGTATATATGGCGACAAAGTACGTTTTTGTTACTGGCGGCGTGGTCTCCGGCTTGGGCAAGGGCATCACAGCAGCCAGCCTGGGCCGTTTGCTGAAAACCCGCGGCCTGAAGGTGGCTTCTCAAAAGCTGGATCCTTATATCAACGTGGATCCCGGCACCATGAGCCCGCTACAGCACGGCGAGGTGTTTGTGACTGATGACGGAACCGAAACCGACCTGGATCTGGGTCACTATGAGCGCTTTATTGATGAAAACCTGAACAAGTACTCGAACCTGACGACGGGCAAGGTCTATTGGAACGTGCTGAACAAGGAACGCCAGGGCGCTTATCTGGGCCAGACGGTGCAGATCATTCCCCACATTACCAACGAAATCAAGAGCTATATCTACAATCTTGCCAAAAGCACCGAAGCCGATGTTGTCATCACCGAAATCGGCGGTACCACCGGTGATATTGAGAGCCAGCCTTTCCTGGAGGCCATCCGCCAGGTCGGCATTGAGCAGGGCATGGAAAACTGCTGCTACATCCATGTGGTTCTGGTGCCCTATATTTCCGGCTCGGACGAATATAAATCCAAGCCCGCCCAGCATTCCTGCAAGGAACTGCAGGGCATGGGCATCGCCCCCAACGTCATCGTGCTGCGTGCCGATGGCCGCGTTGGCAGCGATATCAAGCGCAAGATCAGCATGTTCTGCAATGTGCGCCCTGATTGCGTGATTGAAAACCTGACCATGCCCAGCCTGTACGAGTGCCCGCTGATGCTGGAAGCTGCCGGCCTGACCAACGTTGTTTGCCGTCAGCTGCACTTGGAAACTCCGGCCAGCGACCTGACCGAGTGGAAAGAGCTGATCTCCCGCATTGCCACCCGCAGCAAGACCTGCACCATTGCCCTGGTTGGCAAATATGTCAAGCTGCATGACGCATACCTGAGTGTAATGGAGTCCCTGTATCACGCCGGCTTTGAGAATGAGTCCAAAGTGGAGATCCACTGGGTGGACAGCGAAAACCTGCTGGATCAGGAGCGCTGCGCTGAAGAGCTTTCCGGTGTGGATGGCATCATCCTGCCCGGCGGCTTTGGCGACCGCGGCATTGAGGGCATGATCCAGGCCGCCCGCTATGCACGGGAACAGAACATCCCGTATTTTGGCATCTGCTTGGGTATGCAGATTATGGTTATGGAATATGCCCGCGATGTGCTGGGCTATGCCGATGCCAACTCCAGCGAGTTTACGCCGGACGGCGAGCACAATGTTATTGCTCTGATGCCGGACCAGCAGGGGAACATCCCGAAGGGCGGCACCATGCGCCTGGGCAAGTACCCCTGCATTACCGCCGAGGGCACCAAGCTGCGTGAGTGCTATGGCAAAGAAGAAATTGACGAACGCCACCGCCACCGCTATGAGTTCAACAACGACTACCGTGCAGAGATGCAGAACCACGGCCTTGTGATCTCCGGTACCAGCCCGGATGGCCGCCTGGTGGAAGCTGTTGAGCTGCCCGGCCGTGATTTCCATGTGGGCGTACAGTTCCACCCCGAATTCAAGAGCCGCCCCAACCGCGCACATCCCCTGTTCAAGGGCTTTATCGCTGCTGCGCTCAAGTACCAGCAGGAGCACACCATCACGGACCATCAGCCGATGGCAGATTGATCGGCATCCTGACACCATAAATACCACAAGGCACCGAACCTGTAATTGGCCCGGTGCCTTGTTTTTATGTGTTAAGGCAACACCGCACAATTCCCGCCTTGCGGCTTAAGCACCGCTCCGGCAG
>ERZ773190.2615-NODE-2615-length-13488-cov-3.317576_pt1 | contig 13488 bp, 13 predicted proteins | sample MGYA00511111_ERZ773190 | MGnify/ENA primary metagenome ERZ773190 (study PRJEB29015, sample SAMEA2737777) | human gut metagenome | biome: human gut; feature: human-associated habitat; material: faeces | place: China | collected 2012 ... | reverse complement strand
CATGGATCGGGTCGGCGCTCATCCTGTTGTTGATCATGGCCGTCAGCCGCCGTATCAAGGACATCATGGTAATTCTGATTCTGGGAATGATGTTCGGATCGGCCGTCGGGGCGCTCGTCGAGATTCTCCAATACATGAGCAACGAGGCGGCTCTCAAATCGTTCGTCGTCTGGACGATGGGATCGCTCGGCGACGTGACGATCCCGCAGCTGACGCTGCTCGTGCCGGCCGTGGCGGTCGGTACGGGATTGACGTTCGCCGTTCTTAAACCGTTGAATCTGCTGCTGCTGGGCGAGCGCTACGCCCGCACGATGGGGCTGAATGTCGGCCGTACACGCACGTTGATCTTTCTGGCCACGACGTTGCTGTCGGGAACCGTGACCGCCTTCTGCGGCCCGATCGGTTTCGTGGGGCTGGCCGTGCCGCACCTGGCGCGGATGCTCTTCGCCAGCGCCGACCACCGCCTACTCATGCCCGCCTCGATGCTGCTCGGTGCGGCGATGCTGCTCGTCTGCGATCTCTGTTCGAAACAGCTGGCGCTGCCGGTCAATACGCTGACGGCGCTCATGGGCATTCCGATCGTGGTGTGGGTGGTGGTGCGTAATAAGAATATCGTATGACACACGTCGAATTGCAGCATATCACTATCGGCTACGGGCACCGGGTGCTGCTCGAAGATGTTTCGGCGGCTATCGGCGGCGGACGGCTCGTCGCGTTGCTGGGACGCAACGGCACGGGAAAAAGTACGCTGCTGCGTGCGGTCGCGGGGCTCGAGGCGCCGCTGTCGGGCGGGATACGGCTCTGCGGACGCCTGCTGAGTGCGACGCCGGCGCACGAGCTCGCGCAGGTCGTGAGTTTCGTCACCACCGAGAAGGTGCGCATCGCCAACCTCGCCAGCCGCGACGTGGTAGGGTTGGGGCGGGCTCCCTATACCGACTGGCTGGGGCGTCTGCGGCCCGGAGACCGTGCGGTCGTCGACCGTGCCTTGAATCTGGTGGGGATGGGCGGTTTCGCCGACAAGCCGATGGATCGCCTGTCGGACGGCGAGGCGCAGCGCGTGATGATCGCGCGTGCGCTTGCGCAGGACACGCCGGTGATCTTGCTCGACGAGCCGACGGCTTTTCTCGACATGCCCAATCGCTACGAGTTGTGTACGCTGCTGCGCCGGCTGGCGCATGACGAGGGGAAGTGCATCTTCTTTTCGACGCACGAACTGGACATCGCGCTGACGCTGTGCGACGCCGTCGCGCTGATCGATCCGCCGCGGCTGCACCTCCTGCCTACCGACGAAATGATTCGCAGCGGCCATATCGAACGGCTTTTCGACAACGGGACGGTGGCCTTCGATGCCTCGACGCGCACGGTAACGGTGCGGAGGTGACTGCGGAATAGATTGCGTTTGTTCTTGCAGTGCGTTGATTATCGGTAGATTGCAGTTTAAAATGCGTTTATTTCGCAATTTTTTTATTCCATTTTTTGTTTCGATCGCTTTTTTGCTTATCTTTGCACCGCTAAAGTACGCTGCGAGGCGGAAATAGCGGTGAGTAGGCCCATTCGTCTATCGGTTAGGACGCAAGATTTTCATTCTTGAAAGAGCAGTTCGATTCTGCTATGGGCTACAAACGAGAGGCCGCGGGGCTGCCGGAAGCGGGAGGGACGGAACAGAAGTTTTGCCCGATACGGATCGGCGAGGTGGGCGGCTTTCACGGGTGATACGTTGCAGGAGCGGGTTTTAGCGACCTATCCGAGGGCGGCTACGGCCGTTTTGCTTATTGACGAAAAGTGAAATAAAATAAAAAAACGAAATTATGGCAAACCATAAGTCATCCAAGAAGCGGATTCGCCAGACCGTTACCAAACGTGCGCACAACCGTCTCTATCACAAGACGGCGCGCAATGCGGTGAAGGCGCTGCGCAACACCAGCGAGAAGAGCGCTGCCGAAGCGTTGCTGCCCAAGGTAACGTCGATGCTGGACAAGTTGGCCAAGCACAACATCATCCACAAGAACAAGGCCGGTAACTTGAAAGGCGCGCTCCAATTGCACGTCAACGCGCTCTAAGCCGGATCGGGCGGGATACGCCGCGGAAAAGAAAACGGGAATCGTTTCATAGGAAACGGTTCCCGTTGTTTATCGGGGGGGCGTCGTGCCGGTCGGAACGGAGCGGGACGGGCGGAAATCTCCTGCTTGAACGAACTTTTCGGGAATTCACGGAGCAACGTGCCGTGCAGGCCAGGTTTCGGCCTTGCGAAACCCCACAATCCGGCTTGAAATATTGCGGACCTTTGCGCCGTGCGGGTTGAAGTCTCCGCCTGCGGAGGCCCGCCACCGTGGGCGTGTCCCACGGCCTTCGGCCCGCAGATACGACGCAGCCGATCTTGACGTCGGAATTCTTTCCGGAGAATCGATTTCTTCTGTCGTGCATTTTCTTTCTTCTTGTGCTTTTGTCTTGATCCAAAAGCACCAAAAGATCAAGCACGGCGAAAAGTAGCAGGTGCCGCCATCCGCGCTCGCTGAGCGGGCACAAAAGACTGCGCTGTTTTGCACGCCCGCTCCGGGCGCTCGAACCGCCGTCCGATCTGATTCCTCCTCCGGTGCAATGCGGAATTTGCGGTGCGCTGCGCGCAACGATGATTATTTGCTGGTCTCCTGTTTTAACAGGTCTCCGGCCTGCCGGATCGCACTGCGAAAAGAGCGGAAAGATTCCTACGCTCCACTGCATTCCGCCCGGAATGACAAATCCTGTCATCCTCAGGAGGAAGTCCAAACCAATTCCGACACAGGCATCGCCCCCTGCATCGCCCAGCAAACAGCGGAGAAAAAGGCCGTGTCCGATCGGTTTTCGGCACATTTGCCCGAAAACCGAAAAATAATTCGTAACTTTGCCGGTCAATCTATCAATTGTCGGGCACGAATATGAAGATCAAGCTCTTTACCATTTCCAACCTGCTCACGCTCTCGAATCTGCTCTGCGGGATGATAGCGACGGTGGCGATACTCACCGACGGCGACCTGCATCTGGCCTTCTGGCTGCTGGTGCTGGCGGCCGTCTTCGATTTTTTCGACGGCTTCACGGCACGGCTGCTCCACCAGTCCTCGCCGATCGGGTTGCAGCTCGATTCGCTGGCCGACATGGTTTCGTCGGGCGTCGCACCGACGGCCGTCATGCTCACACTGGCATGGCAGGCCGGCAGTTCGTGGTGGACGGCCGATACGGGAGGCCCTTGGAGCTGGATCGTACTGCTGCTGGCCGTCGGGACGGCGCTGCGGCTGGCGAAATTCAACATCGACGACACGCAGCGTACCGAGTTCTGCGGACTCCCTTCGCCCGCGGCGGGCCTCTTCTGCGCCTCGCTGGGTCTGCTCCACGCCGAAGGGACGCTCTCGCTGCCCTATGAAGCCGTACTGCTCGCCGCGGCGGCGACGGCCTGGCTCATGATCAGCCCGATCCGCATGTTCGCACTCAAATTCCACGGCTTCGGCTGGAGGGGCAACCGGCTGCGCTATCTCTTTCTGGGGGCGTGCGTCGTACTTATTCTTACGCTCGGCGCATACGCAATTCCCGCGATTTTCGTTCTCTATGTCGTAGTCTCGCTCGTCCGGTGGCTCCTGCAAGGACGCAGGGCGACCGAAGCCTAAGAAAGAAAACGCATGTCGAAACGGCTCGGAACATATCTGCTCCCGGCAGTGCTGCTCTTGGCGGCGCTGCTGCCGGGGCGTGTCTGTGCCCAGCTCGACGCCCGTTCGCTCATGCGCGCCCAGCAACGCGGCGAAAACACCAACCTCTACGGAGTACCGAACCCCGCGCCCGAAGACGAGGAGGGGCAGGCGCAGCAGCCCGTCGACTCGACCAAGGAGAAGCGCATCAAAAAACCGCTCGAATCCTACTTTTTCAGCGACTCGATCCGGGCGCTGCCCAACTTCAAATGGAACGTCTCCCAGGATTACAACCGCGTGCGGATCGAACCGCTCGACACCACGCTCACGGCGTGGCGAATCGACTACCCCTTCTACCGCAACGGCGTGGGTGATGCGCCGATCGGCGCGCTCGGCCAGGGATCGGTTCCGCTCAACTATTTCGAGCGGCCCCAGTGGCAGGATTTCAGTTTCGCCTCCCCGTTCCACTCCTATATTTACGACATGCGGAACGCGCCGTTCTACAACGGCAAACGTCCCTTCCTGCAAATGACCTACATCGAATCGGGACAGAAACGCTACCGCGAGACCAATTTCGAGATCCGCCACGCACAGAACATCTCTCCCTCGACCAGTTTCAGCATCGACTACAAGTCGCGCGGCACGCGGGGACTCTACGAATGGTCGCGTACCAAGAATCAGAACATCGCCGTGACGGTCGCCCACACGGGCAAGCGCTACTCCGTACATGCCGGTTACGTCAACAACCACATCGAGACGCAGGAGAACGGCGGCGTGGTGGGCGAATGGGCGATCCGCGACACGGTCTTCGAGATGCCGTCGGGCGTACCGATGCGGCTGACGAACGCCAAGGCCGAAAACATCTACCGCAACCACGCCTTCTTCCTCACGCAGTCCTACGCCATTCCGCTGCAACGCGTCACCGAAAACGATTTTTCGCTGGCCGACCTCTCGGCCGTATTCATCGGCCACTCGATCGAGTACGACATTTGGAGCAAGACCTACACCGACATCTTCGGCACCTACACCGACGAACGCGGGTCGAAAGACGAGAACGGCAACTTCGTCGCCACCGAGGGCCACGAGTATTACGACAACTGGTTCATCCACCCCGACGCCTCGCGCGACACGCTCTGCGAACGAAGGCTTTCGAACCGCCTGTTCGTGCAGGCGCAGCCGTGGGACCGCAACGGCGTGATCGGCACCATCGACGGCGGCGTGGGGTTCGACATACACACCTACTCGCAGTTCGCGCTCGGCGACTACATCACCGGCAAATACCGCCGCACGCGAAAGACCAGCTATTTCGCCTACGGGTCGATCGCCGGCAAAATCAAGAAATACGTCGACTGGGACGCCAGCATGAAGGTCTACCCGTCGGGGTACAGAGGCGGAGACATGTCGCTGGGCGCACACCTCGCGCTCAAAGGCTATCTCCGCGGTCACGCCCTGATTCTCGAAGGACGTTTCTCGAACGAGAAGCGTTCGCCGGGTTACTGGCAGGAGAATCTCTTCTCGAACCACTACGTGTGGTCCAACTCCTTGGCCAAGGAGAATGAAACCCGTATCGAGGCTTCGTTCCGCGTGCCGGACTACGCGCTGGAACTCGCCGCATGGCAGGGTGTCGTAAAGAACAAGATCTATTACGGCCCCGTCGGTCCCGGCGACTCCAACGTAGGCGTCCTGCAACACGACGGCAACGTCAGCCTGACGAGTTTGTATGCCCGCAAGGATTTCCGCATCGGCGGACTCCATCTGGACAACAGGGTATTGTTGCAGTGGAGTACAAATCAGGAGGTCATACCCGTTCCGCTCGTGAGCGCCTTCCTCTCGTATTATTACGAGTTCTGGGTGGTGCGCGACGTGTTGAGGCTGCAAATCGGTCTCGACGGCCGCTACAACACGAAGTATTACGCCCCGGGCTACAATCCGGCCCTGTCGGCGTTCTACAACCAGCGCGAAACCGAGGTGGGGAACTATCCCTACACCGACGTTTTCGTCATGGGCAAGTGGAAACGAATGCGCATCTTTCTGAAATATCAGCATGTCAACAGGGGGCTGTTCAGCAACGGCGACTACTTTTCCGTGGCCCGCTACCCGCTCAACCCCGGCATGTTCAAGATGGGTATTTCGTGGGGATTCTACGACTGATCGATCGGTGTACTGTACGGCACGCAGAGAGCTGCCCGCAACGTAAAACTTTATGTTAAAAAAGACATTTTTAACGTTCGTGTTCTTAACATTGCTGACTACCTTCTACGGTCTGAACGCCAATTTCGACCCCTACGGCAACCGCACGGCAGGCAGCTTCATCGGCAGCGCCGAAAGGACGGAGATCGCCCACACCATCTCGGTTTACGACGAACTGATCCGTTCGGTCAGCGAAGAGGAGGGTTACGACTGGCGTCTGATGAGCGCCATCGCCTACCACGAATCGCGTTTCTCGCCCGACATCGTTTCGAAACGGGGCGCCGCCGGACTGATGCAGATCATGCCCGCCGTGGCGCGCCAGTTCAACGTGACGGGCGACCGGCTCCTCGATCCGGAGACCAACGTCCGGCTGGCGGCACAGGTGCTCTCGAAGATCGACGCCGGACTGCGTTTCGCGCCCGGCACGCCGGACGACGACCGGATGAGCATCATCCTGGCCGCATACAACGGCGGCATCGGCCACGTCAACGACGCACGCCGGCTGGCGCGCAGCCACGGCGAGAATCCCGATTCATGGGAGACCGTGGCCCGCTATCTGGCGCTCAAAGCGCTGCCCGAATACTACGAGCAGCAGGAGGTACGCTGCGGCCGGTTCACCGGCGGCAGCCAGACGAGGGCCTACGTCCGCGACGTTCTGAAACGCTACGACCGTTACTGCCGTATCGCAGCACGTTGAGAACCCGATCCCGATTCCGGAATAGAAAACAGCGAGGCAGTTTACCTCGCTGTTTTTTTATCGAACTGCCGCCAGCCGAAATTCAGTACGCGCCGTGCGGAAATCAACGGCCACCTTCGCTGCTTCGGGATCGCGCCAAAAGCGGCAAAAGATCGAGCGGCGGAACGAGCGGAAGAGAATCCTTTCGCCGCACACCTACAACAGCAGCACGGCGAGCGTCGCGACGATGAACCCGCCGGCATAACCCGCGGCGACCTGGCGGATCGTATGGCATCCCAGCCACAGACGTGCCGAGGCGAGCGCACCCGCCGCCAGCACGGCCACGGCCAGCGCACCGGTCAGGTTCCCTGCGTTGCCGAAGGTCAGCAACACGAGCAATGCCGCGGCGGCTCCCTGCGCAGCCAGATGAAGACTTATTTTCCAGTAGAAGGTCACCGCCAGACAGAACAGTTCGCAACAGGCGCCCGCCAGCATGAATTTGCGCACGATCATCGCCGAAGGAATCCGCGCCACCGTAGCGGCGCAGAGCAGGTAGCAGACGATACCGATCGCCAGCGGCAGAATCCGCTCGCGCCGGTCGTCGATCGCAAGCGACGAAATACGCCCCACCGAACGGAGCAGCCCCACCGAGAGCAACGGAATGACGGCCGTGTAGAGCACGGTCACCCACAGCAGGTAGAACTTGACCGACGCGGGGAAATAGGAGAGCTGGGTCGGTCCCGCCACCAGCAGCAAGATGACGTAGAGCGGCATCACCAGCGGATGCAGCACCACCGACACCGCTCTGGACAGGCGCGTGGGCAGGCTGCGGTCGCTACGGCGCAGTGCGGAAGAGGGATCGGCAATTCGGGATTCGTCCATCAGATCTGTTTTCGCAGACGCGCCACCGGAATGCCCAGCATTTCGCGGTATTTGGCCACCGTGCGGCGCGCGATGCAGTAACCTTTGTCGTTGAGTATATCCATCAGCGTTTCGTCCGTCAGCGGACGGCGCTTGTCTTCGTCGTCGATGCAGCTACGCAGGATGTTCTTGATCTCGTAACTCGAAACCTCCCCGCCCGATGCGGTCTGCATCGCCTCCGAAAAGAGCGATTTCAGGAGGATGATCCCGAACTGCGTCTGCACGTACTTGCTGTTCACCACGCGCGAAATGGTCGAAACGTCCAGTCCCGTGCGGTCGGCGATATCCTTGAGGATCATCGGGCGGAGCTTCGACTGGTCGCCCGTCTTGAAATACTCCTGCTGGAAATCCAGTATCTCCTGCATGGTGCGCATCAGCGTGTCGCGCCGCTGCTTGATCGCCGAGATGAACCACTTGGCCGAATCGATCTTGTTCTTGACGAACTGCACCGCCTCGCGGTTCTTCTCCTGCACGCGGCCGTCGGACGACACCATATCGCGCATCATCTCCACGTAACGGCGGTTGATCCGCACGTCGGGAACATTGTAGGAGTTGAGCGACAGTTCGAAACGGCCGTCGTGATAGTCCAGGATGAAATCGGGCACCACGTAGGGCGCGGCGTCCGACCCGCCGTCGGAGTAGCCGTTGGCGGGCTTGGGCGAGAGGTGGCGGATCTCGGCGATGGCATCGCGGAACTCGTCCTCGGTGACCTGCAACCGCGAGATCAGCTTCTCGTAGTGTTTTTTTGCGAATTCGTCGAAATAGGAGGTCAGGATCTTGCGCGCCAGCCGCCGCGAACGGGTCGTCATAGGCAGTTGCGAGAGTTGCAGCAGCAGACATTCGCGCAGGTTGCGCGCACCGATACCCGCGGGTTCGAGGTCGTGGATGACCTTCAAGATCGCTTCCAGCCGTTCGGGCGAGACCTCTTCGCCCAGCGTAAAGGCGATGTCGTCGGCCACCGATTCCAGATCGCGGCGCAGATAGCCGTCTTCGTCGATGCTTCCCACCAGATAGACCGCCAGCCGCATCTCCTCTTCCGAGAGGTTGCGGTAGCCGAGCTGTTCGATCAGGTACTCCTGCAACGACCGGCCGCCCGACAGGGGAATCTGACGGGGCTTGTCGTCTTTCGAATAGTTGTTGGCCCGCATCTTGTAGGCCGGCGTGTCGTCTTCGCGCAGGTATTCGTCGACCGATATTTGCTGGGGTTCCTCCTCCTCGTTCTGCTGTTCGGCCTCTTCGAGCACGATGTTCTCCTCGATCTCCTGCTTGATGCGCTGTTCGAGCTGCACGGTAGGCAGTTCGAGCAATTTAATCATTTGGATCTGCTGCGGGGAAAGCTTCTGCTGAAGCGTCATCACCTGTTTCTGATGAATAGCCATGGGTCGATAAAGTTAAAATCAATGCACACGAGGAAGGGAGCCGCCGCACACCCTCCGCACACCCCGTATGCCCGATTTTCGGTCGGCGGGCCGCTGCGCCTAAAATTCGGCGTGCTGCGGGGTGCGGGGGAAAGGTATCACGTCACGGATATTGCCCATGCCCGTAACGAAGAGGAGCAGACGCTCGAAACCGAGTCCGAAACCGGAGTGGGGAGCCGATCCCCAGCGGCGGGTGTCGAGGTACCACCACAACTCGCGTTCGTTCATGTTCAACTCCTTGATACGGGCACAAAGCTTGCCATAATCGGCTTCGCGTTCCGATCCGCCGATGATTTCGCCGATTTTGGGGAATAATACGTCCATTGCGCGTACCGTCCGCCCGTCGTCGTTCTGCTTCATGTAGAAGGCCTTGATCTCCTTGGGGTAGTTGACGAGGATCACCGGACGCTTGAAGTGCTCCTCCACGAGGTAGCGCTCGTGCTCCGATTGCAGGTCGCATCCCCAGTCGCACGGGAACTCGCGGCCCGAAGCTTTCAGAATCTCGATGCCCTCGGTGTAGTCGAGCCGCTTGAAATCGTTGTGCAGCACGAATTCCAGCCGTTCGATCAGCTCCTTGTCCCACATCTTGCACATGAATTCCAGATCCTCGCGGCAGTTCTCCAACGCATAGCCGATCAGGTATTTGAGGAACTCCTCGGCCAGCTCCATGTTGTCCTCCAACTCGTAGAAGGCCATCTCCGGCTCGATCATCCAGAACTCCGAGAGGTGGCGCGGCGTGTTGGAATTCTCGGCACGGAACGTGGGGCCGAAGGTGTAGATGCGCCCCAGCGACAACGCGCCCAGCTCGCCTTCGAGCTGTCCCGATACGGTCAGGTTGCAGGGTTTGCCGAAAAAATCCTGCGAATAGTCGATCCGCCCGTCCTCGGTGCGGGGCGGATTGTTCAGATCGAGCGTCGTCACCTGGAACATGGCGCCCGCACCCTCGCAGTCGGAGGCCGTGATGAGCGGCGAGTTCCAGTAGTAGAAGCCGCGGTCGTTGAAGAACTTGTGGATGGCGAAGGCCATGGCGTGACGGATGCGCAGCACCGCGCCGAACGTATTGGTACGCGGACGCAGGTAGGCGATGTCGCGCAGGAATTCGAGCGAATGGCCCTTTTTCTGCAACGGATAGGTCGCAGGGTCGGCCGTGCCGTAAATCTCGATCGAAGAGGCCTGCACCTCGACGCCCTGGCCCTCGCCGGGCGACTTCACGAGCCAGCCGTCGACACGGATGCAGGCGCCCGTGGCGATCTGACGCATCGTCTCGTCGTCGAACTTCGCCAGCTCGACGACCACCTGAATGCTCGCCACGCACGAACCGTCGTTCAGGGCGATGAAGGCGACGTTCTTGTTGCCGCGCTTGGTACGCACCCACCCCTTGACGGTCACATCGCAATCGACCGCATCCGACTTGATCAATTCTACGATTCGTAGTGTTTTCATAACGTTTTATCTATTTTAGCATTTTGCAGAATTCCGGCGCAGACGACCGCACGGGCGGAAACGGAACGGCCCCGATTCCGCGGTCGATCCGCATCGTCTTCTCCCCGAGTTACAAAAGTACAAAAAAAACGCATACAATCGATCGTATCCGACGACGATTTATTACGACTCCGCACTGCCGCCGACACTTCATCCGCTATTTTCGCAATGCGACCGGACCGGCCTGCCGGCCTGTCAAAACCCGCAACTCCCGCTGCGACACTGCGGCGCCACGGCGCCGTGCGGGCCGAGCCTTCGCCTGCGGAGGCCCGCAGTACGCGTCCTCCGCAGATTTCGCCTTGCAAATACGAAAACCGCCGATCCTTACGACGAAAGCCTTTGCAGACTGTGCCCTTAGGACGATAAATCAGAATTTTCAATTGCAAGGCATCACTTTTGCGCTCGGCAAAAAGCAAATAAATTTGCATTGCCCTCGTTTATTCGTATCTTTGACTTCGTCTTAGATACTTCGCCTCAGCCATGCAAATAAAATAAATTTGCATGGCGCTTGGCTTAATCGTATCTTTGTCCTCGACCTCCGGCATGAAGAGGCGGCGGGCACTGCGGTACGATCGGACTCGCTCCGTTCTCGCCGGCCTGCGACATTGCGGCCGGTAATTTAAGAATATCGAGATGAAACGATTCATTACACTCTGGGCGGCTCTTTTCGCCCTTGCGGGCGCGGGAGCGCAAACCGCCGAGGTATTCCGTTCGGAATTCGTCCCCTTCGACACGCGCGACGACGCCGCGCTGCTGCGTCGGGGCAACATCGCCCATTACGAAACGTTCTCCCCGCAGATCGTCGTGCAGCAGGCCGACACCACCACGGTGGGACAGGTCGTCGAAGTACCGCTGCTGCTGACCGACCGCGACATCTACCTCCATTTGGAGAACGTCGGCTCGGCCTACACGCTTCTGGTCAACGACGCCCGCGTAGCCGACGTCGAGGACGACCGCACGCCGCGCGAATTCCTCATCTCTCCCTACATCCGCCCCGGACGCAACGCCGTGATGCTCGACCTGCGCCCCTCGAAGACTCCGCAGTTGCAGGCCGACGCGCCGGCGCCGCGGCTGGCCTACGCCAACAGCTACCTCGTCTTCCAGCACCGGCTCCACATCGACGACTATTCGGTGGCGCTCGTTCCCGACTCGACGCGCAAATACGGCGTGCTGAAACTCGACATCGTGGTCGAGAACTCCTACAACGGCGAAGAGCCGATCACCGCCGGCTACGACATCTACGATCCGAAGGGCAAGTTGCTCGACTACGGTTCGCGCGAGATCATGGTGGAGGGCCGCTCGCGCGACACGGTGCACATCGAGCGGCTCATCTACCACGCCTACGCCAATCAGTGGGACGACAAGCGGCAGCCGCTCTACAAGGTGACGCTCTACACCAAGCGCAACAGCATGTTGTGGGAGTATATCCCCCTCTACGTCGGCTTCGGAGAGAGCGAATACCGCGACGGCCGCTTCTACCGTTTCGACAAGGAACTTTCGCTGCGGCCCCAACGCTACAACGCCGCAGCCGACGAGAAGACGACCGCCGCCGAGATGAAGGCGCTCAAAGCCCGGGGCATCAATACCCTGCTGCCCGATTATCCGCAGCCCTACTGGTTCTACACGCTGGCCGACCGCACGGGGTTCTACGTGGTCGACTGCGCGGCGATTTATGCCCCCGACGCGCGCGACGACCGCTCGGTAGGCGGCACTCCGTCGAACGACCCGCGTCTGACAGACGAGTATCTCGGCCGCGTGAAGGCGATGTACCACCGTTCGCGCAACCACACCTCGATCATCGGCTTCGCGCTGGGACGCGATTCGGGCAACGGATACAATATGTATAAGGCCTACCAGTGGCTCAAATCGGTCGAACCGTCGAAACCCGTCTTCTACGTCGGCGCCGACGGGGAGTGGAACAGCGACGCCATTCCGTTCCGAGTGCAATGAACATCGAACTGCTGGTCGTCGGAAAAACCGACTCGAAGGAGGTCGAAGCGCTCGTGGAACTCTACGCGCGCCGCGTGAACCGCTACTGCCGGTTCGCCGTCACGGCGCTGCCCGACGTGCGCAACACGCGCTCGCTCACGCAGAACCAGCAGCGCACGGCCGAGGGCGAAGCGATCCTGCGGCAGCTGGCCGCCGGCGACCATGTCGTCCTGCTCGACGAGCGCGGCGACGAGATGCGTTCGGTGGAGTTCGCATACTGGCTCCAAAAACGGATGCTGGGCGGCGTGCGGCGGCTCGTGCTGGTCATCGGCGGACCCTACGGCTTCTCGGATGCGGTCTACGCCCGCGCCGACGGCCGGCTGTCGCTTTCGCGCATGACCTTCTCGCACCAGATCGTGCGGGCGATCTTCGCCGAGCAGATCTACCGCGCCTTCGCGATCCTCAACCACGAACCCTATCACCACGAATAACCCATGCAGCCCCACCGTCCCGCCATCGCCGTCGTCACCCCCTCGATCCTCACGGGTCTGGGGCTGGAAAGCATCCTGCGCCGCATCATCCCGATGGCCGAGGTGGAGGTCTACGACCGTTTCGAGCGTTTCGCAGCCGACCGCCCCGACCGCTTTTTCCACTACTTCGTCGCCTCGCAGACCTTCGTCGAACACAACGCCTTCTTCCTCGAACGGCGGCACAAGAGCATCCTGCTGACCGACGGCGCGCCGCAGTCCACGCTGCGCGAACTGCATTGCCTCGACATCGCCCAGAGCGAGGAGGGGCTCGTGCGCGACATCCTGCGGCTGCACCAGCACGCCCACCGCGAGGGCTATCCCGACGGGACGGCCGCCGCATATCCGGCCACGCACCCGACGCATCCCTCCGCACGATCTGCCTGCGACCCGCACGGCCGCACGACGGACGAGACGGTGCAGCCATCCCTCACGCAGCGCGAAATCGACGTATTGCGGCTCGTCGTGGCGGGGCTGCTCAACAAGCAGATCGCCCAACGGCTCGACGTCGCCCTGACGACGGTCATCTCCCACCGCCGCAACCTCGTCCGCAAGCTCGGCATCCGCTCCGTGGCCGGACTGACGATCTACGCCGTGACCAAAGGGTACGTCGACGCCGAGCAACTGGGAGAACAGTAAAAAGGCACCGTCCGACCACCGCTATCGCCGGCATCCGAACGGCTCCGCGA
>ERZ773190.2611-NODE-2611-length-13514-cov-14.227729_pt1 | contig 13514 bp, 16 predicted proteins | sample MGYA00511111_ERZ773190 | MGnify/ENA primary metagenome ERZ773190 (study PRJEB29015, sample SAMEA2737777) | human gut metagenome | biome: human gut; feature: human-associated habitat; material: faeces | place: China | collected 2012 ... | reverse complement strand
CAAACAGGTTCAGCAGCAGCGCCTTTGCGTTGGCGGTAAAGCCCTCGCCCGGGTCTCCCTTGACGCCTGTGGCGGCGGCTGCAATGCCATCCTCCATGTGGTTCAGCTGGGCAGCCGTCAGGGTCTGACCGTCCACAAAATTCTGTTTTTCGTAGCTCATTTGTTCCTCCCTAAGATCATTTTTCCAAGGACTGCCTGCCCCAGCACAGCAGAAGCCGCATCCATCGGCGGATCCGGCTGCGGAGGGTCGGGCTGATCCGGAATGCGGTCTTTCGGCCATGGGTCACAGGTTGCGGTGATTTTCACGGAAGCCTTGTACTCGCCGGGGGTCATCTCCACATCCAGCTGCCCTGCCCAGACCTCGCCGTCCCGGGTAAAGTAGAAACGCAGCCACTGCCCCTGCAGCAAAGCTTCCAACCTAGACCGGATATATGCCCATTGTGTTTTAGGACGGTCGCAGACAAACTCCATCGAGATCTTCCGATTTTTGTGGTGTACGCTGCCATCCACCGAGCGGGTCAGATCCAGCAGAAAATCTGCGCCGGGCACCTCAACAAGCATAGAATCGGTTTCCGGTTTGCCAATTTGTGGAGAGTCGCGCTTGAGCCACAAGCCAAAGTCCGACCGCATGGAGAGCGTGCCCTTTGGCGTTGTGATACGCATATCGTTCAGGTGGGGGCTTTGGGCGGCGAGCGCTTCCAGCGCGGCATAGTCTCTCATGTGTAGGTCACCTCGGTTCCGTCATCAGCGATTTGCACTGCAGGTATTGGAGCGGCGGGAGACTCAGGCGGGCTGTAGATTAGTTTTTTGCCGTCCCATACATAGTCGCTGCAGCTCGTGCCGTTTCCAGTCTCGGGAAATTCGTCAAAAACAGCCTCGTTGGGCTCAGGTACGGGCAAAAAGCTGATATGGTACCATGCGCCATTGTATAGTCTGCCATCAGAGCAAACCTTTGCCAGATACTTAAAGCCTTCTTTTTTCATTACATAAACCCATAAATCTTGTACGGCACGCACATGCCGTTGCTTTTGCTCCAGCCGTCGCTCGTGGGGGACTGTAGGGAAAAGTAGGTTGCGGCGCCGAGGACACCGGTTGTATAACTCGAAGTTCTTTCGTACCCCTCGCCAAAAACGATGCGGTCTGTATATACGGTCACGCTGCGTTTGTGCACGGTGTTCCATGGGTATACCATGCTCATTTCCACGCCATTCACGGGCACGATCATAGAGACCAGTCCCGCATTGCCACCGCCAGAGAACCACGTTCCGTCTTTCTGGCTGCGGAACAGGATCAGCAGCGCAGAGTAGCTGGACAGGCCGCTCGGTCGGATAGTCTGGGCACCAAAAGTCGTTTCGCTGTTATACCAGAGCTCCTGCTTGTTTCGAATGCCGTTGAACGTAATGGCACCGCTGCTGATGGAACAGCTGCCCATGCCGTCCGTAATGGAGATGGCGTTGGACTGGATACTGACCATGCTGCTGCCATCCATGACCCGGATACCGTCATTCATGATCTGTACCCGCTTTCCGGGCAGGGAATCATGCCGGACGATCAGACCGTTCTGCGGAGTGTACTCCAAAAAGTTTGTAGCGGTCTTGGCGGCTTCATCGGAATCTTTTTTTGCTTGCGCGGCATATTCAAACAGTCGCTTCAGCGTGTCCTGATGGTATTTTTCGGAGGAATAGGCGCTCTCCTGCAGCAGGTTGGTCGTGCCCATGTTCGCCACCTGACGGTCGGTCATGGTGCGGCGTGTCATGCCGAAGGTAAACTCCTTTTGTCCGGGCTTTTCCAGCGGCTCTACCAGCTTTGTGCAGAGCATGACGGCATCCACACTGTGCGGTGCGCTGACTATATGGGAGTACATGGCAAAATCCAGCCGGTCTGTATTGTAGCCTGCGTCTACGAGGTCCACCGCCCGTATGACGTAGCTGGTCTTCATGGCGTAGTTCTGCTGCAATGCCTGAACACCGGCGGCAAAGGTATCGTTGGCACTGTCTGTGTCCAGCTCTACAATGCGGGTAATGATGCCGAACTTCTGCACGGCTGCATCGTTCTGAATCCAGCCCTCTTCCAAGTTGTAGGAGTAGCCCGATGCAGGCAGATACTGCGCAACAGTAGCGGCATCTGTTTCCATGATGCCCCAGCGCTCCTCGTGCTTATCCTTGGAGGTGTCCCGCCACCACATGAGCTTGTAGTACCACTTGGAGGTGTCCACCGTGTGCTTGGAGCCGATAGGATAGATGCGGGTATAAAGGTCGGTGGCGTCGGTGGTCTCGCTCAGGTTGAGCAGGTTGCGTCCACACTCGATTTTCTGGGCGGTCTGCCGCTTGGCTTCCACTGCCTGATCGCAATAGTTCAGCACGTTCAGGCCGGTGGAGGAATCGAAGCTGCAATAAAAATACCCGCCGAACACCTTGAGCACCAGCTTGTCCAGAATGTCCCACACTTTACCGTAGTCCTCGCCAACGCCGTACTGGTCGGCATCGCCGAACTGCACCACAAGGTTGCCCAGCGCCGCCGTCACGGTGCCAAGCTGGAAGCATTTCATCTTGCTTTTGACCTGATCGTTATGTGCGTCGATCAGGTGCTGCAAAAACTGGCGCAGCGTGCCCTTGTAGTTGAAGGGGGTGATGGAGGAGTCGTTGAAATAGCTCAGCGCGCCCTCGCAGTACACTACCCGCCGGTTATAAAAATCGGCCTCGTGCTTCAGCACCCGTCCGCGCCAGATTTCTTTGCCATCCCGCCGCACCTGCACCACCGTGCTCAGCTTTTGCAGCATATCGTACTGTGCATGATCCCGCGTCATGGTAAAAACAAGGCTGCCGCCCAAGCTGACCTCGCGGGTCAGCTTGGGGGACAGCACCAGCGCCTGCGGGTCGTTGGGACGATAGAGCAGCAGCTTTGCGTCCGGGTTGCCAAATGGGTATGCGTAGATTTCGTACATGGTTAGTTTCCTCGTTCGCTCAGCACGGTAAGGTCGCCCAGGCTTCTGTTTACGCTGGGGGTAATGATGCGTCCCACCTGCTCGCCGTCAAGCGCGATCACGCTGTTTCCGGCTTCCGGCAGATATTTCTCCACCACACCGTAGAGCCGCTCCATCTGCGCCTGCATTTTGGCCTGATATGCCAGCATGGCGTTGTTGTCCGGGTTCATGACGTAGGGATCGGTGCGGTAATCGTAGCCCGCAAAGGCACGCTCGTTACCGTACCAGTAGGCGTCCTGAATGTCCTTGTAGGAGTGTGCTTTTTGCGTGCTGGTAGTGCCGCTGCTCTTGCCCTTGCCAAACTTCGCAAACAGCGCAACGCCCAGCGCCACCACGCCCGCCACAATGGCGATGATCGCGGCAACCTCCGGGTTCGAGATAATCAGGCTGCCCACCTTTGCAATCAGCCCGCCGACGCCCTCTGCGATCGTGCCAAGGCTGCCCATGCTCCCGGCAAGGCCTGCAATTTTGGCACCAGCTTCGGTTGCAAAGGTGCCCATGCTCGTGCCGATGGTGCCCAACACACCCATAATCTTGCTGCCGACGTCGGAAACGTTGATGTTAAGTCCATTCAGGATATCCTGCACCCCGCCGTCCTTGCCCAGCGCATTGCCCAGACCCTTGGCGATGCCGTCCGCGATGCTGCTGCCGATGTCCCAGGCTTTCTGCGAAATGCTGCTGATCTTATCACCCAGCGCCTTGTTCAGCTGCTGGATGAGGTTCTGCCCGAAGTCGTCAATGAGCTTCTGGCTTTCCGGTGCAAGGCCGTTGTACAGGGTGGACAGCACCCACTGGCCGATGGACTTCCAGTCCTTGCTTTTTACGGCAGAGACCAGCGTGCTGAAGGTGCCCAGCACGCCCTTGTCGGCCTCCTTCTTCCAGCCTTGCAGCAGACCTGAAAAGTTCTTGGAGGAGGCTTCCTCCAGCGTTTTTGCCACCTGCTCGGTGCCGTCGGCGGCGATGGTCTTTACCTCCTTCACCGTGCGCAGCGCACCGTCGATGATGGCGGTGTAGGTCTTGGTGATGGTCTGCTTCTGGCTCTCGGTGCCGTCGGTCAGGGTATCGGTCACGGTCTGGGTGGTGGTGCGGATGCCATCCACCAGCGCCTCATTGGTAGAGGTGACAGAGAAGGCAAGTTCCCGCACCGTTTCCATGGTCTGCTGCACGGTCTTTTTGCCGTTTGCGCCGATGGTGGTAACAGTCTTGATATCCTTCAGCACGCCGTTCACCAGTTGACGGCTGGTCTCGGTGATGGTTTGTTTCTGCTGCTTCTGGCCGTTGGAGAGCACCTCGTCGGTGATCTGGGTGGTGCGGGTGACCTTGCCCAGCACCTCGGTGACAGTGTCGGCGTAGGAGCTGACCACAGAGGCCGCTGTGGCGGTCTTGGATGCCGCCGCAGCGGCAGCATCCCCGGACTTGGTATAGGCCGGGATGGCGACCTCTGCCATGGTCTGGGCGCTGCTGCCAAGGCTTGTGTTGTCACTTGCCCAGCTGGCAGCCCAATTATCCTGCTTGCCGCTGGCGGTCTCGGCCAAAGATATACCGGCAGTGACAGCGGTGGCGGCATTGCTCACCACATTGCCCTTGCCGGTCAGGCCCTTGATAAAGCCCTGTATCAGGTTTTTGCCCCACTTCACCGCCTGCGCGGGCAGGCTCTTGATCCAGCTCAGCGCGCTGGAAAAGCCGCCCTTGAAGGCGGTCAGCATACTGGAGCCCATGCTCTTTACGCCGTTCGCCACGCTGGTGAGGATGTTCTTGCCGATGTTCAGCCAGTTGATGGCAGAGATCACAGACAGGATCGCCTGTAAAATTTTCTGCCAGTTGGCCAGCAGGGCAGGCACGGCCTGTATGATGCCCGCGATCAGCTGCACGATGATGGAAACACCCTGCGCAAGGATCTTGGGCATATTGTCGTTGATGATGCCCGCGATGTTGATGATGATATCCGGCACATAGGCGATCAGCTGCGGCAGACCGGCGATCAGGCCGTTGAGCAGCTGGGTAATGCAGTTAAGACCTGCATCCACAAACTGCCCCGCGTTGGCGCGCAGCTCCTCGGTAAAGGAGAGCAGCTGCGGCAGGGCAGTGGAAAGAAACGCCGGGATGCCCTGCGCAAATCCCGCTGCCAGACTGCTGACAAGCTCTGTGCCGGTCTGGATCACCTCCGGTACAAGGCCGTACACCAGCTGCGGGATGCCCGCCAGCACGTTGCCGATCATGGGCAGCAGGTTACCCTGCAAAAAGGTGCGGGCGGTATCTGCCAGCGCCTGCATGGGCGCGGTCAGGTCTGCGCCGGTGCTCCAGTCGCCCAGTACGTTCTGCGCTGCCGCCTTCATGGCTGCAAAGCTGCCGGTCAGGGTGGTGGCGGCTTCCTTCGCCGTGGTGCCGGTGATGTCCATCTCGGTCTGGATGACATGGATGGCGCTGTACATATCGGCCAGATTGCCCAGCTCGTAATGTACGCCGGAAAGTTTCTCTGCATCGGTCAGCAGCCGCTGCATCTCTGCCTGCGTGCCGCCGTAGCCTAGCTTGAGGTTGTCCAGCATGGTATAGTTCTGCTTGGCAAAGCCCTGATAGGCGTTCTGGATGGACGCCATGTCAGTGCCCATCTTGTTGGCATTGTCGGCCATGTCTACCATGGCCATGTTTGCCAGCTGTGCGGCGGCGTTGGTATCCTTGCTCACGCTGGACAGCAGACTGGCGGCAAAGCTGGTGGTCTGCTCCATGTATTCGTTGGCGGACAGACCCACCGTCTGGTACGCCTGTGCAGCGTAGGCCTTGACCGTATCAGCGCTCTCTTTGAACAGGGTCTCCACGCCGCCGATGCTCTGCTGCAATGCGCCGCCAAGGTTCAGAGAATCCGAGATCATCTTGCCGATGCCCGCAGCAGCGATCACCTTTTTCAGGGTGCCCACCAGCTTTGTGCCCAGCAGCGTGCCGGCGCTTTCACCGGCGGCAGAGGCCTCGCCGCCCATGATATGGCTGATGCTGCCCTGAATACCATCGGCAGAGGGCACGATCTGGACATAAGCCTTTGCCAGCTCAATGCCGTTTGCCATCTGGTTCACCTCCTTCTGCGGCGCGCATCGCCGCCTCAAATTCCTCGGGACTGTCAAAATATTGCACCGGGCTGTCCTCGGATTCTGCTTCTGTCCTGCCCAGCAGGGTGTTCAGAATGGATGTGGGCGGTTTCTCGTCCGCATACGCAAGCCGTCCGATACGCCAGCAGATGGCCTGCAGGGTGTCTAGTTCAGCCGCCTGCAGGGTCTGTGCAAGGGTCAGCTTCTGCCCATGCAGCACCATCATGCTGCGGCTGTCCGGCGGCAGACCGGCGGCCAGAGTGGCCGCCAGCCGCACCGGCAGGGTACGCCAGTTCAGCAGGTTGTAATACTGGACAAAATCGCAGATCAGTGCGTCCTCGTCCGTTGCGATCAGTTCGGCGAGGATGCAGAGTTTTTTCCGGCGTTGATGGACTGGAACAGCTCCATGATGGCGCTCTCAACGGCAGACGCAGGCACGCGGCCGTCCTCGGTACGCAGATGGTCGTACAGGCGCTTTTTGCCGTCCTTGCCCAGCAGCTTTACGACCAGCCGGGACATGGCCAGTGGGTTGCCCTCATCCAGATCGGACAGTGCGTCCAGCACCTCCATGTTGTCCAGTGCGCTCTCTTCCAGTTCGATGGAAAAGCCGGATTCGGTCTTTGCAGTGATCATGATGTTCCTCCTTACTTACCGGCGCTCTGCATATACTCGTAGTGGGTCTTGCCATCCGTGTCAGCAATCGCGGTGATGGTGGTCTGGTAACCAACGGCAGTGCCGTCTGCATAGGTGATATCACCCACAGAGGTCACAGTGCTGCAGGGGATGACTACGCGCTTTTTCACATTGTTCTTCAGCACCATCTCCACGACGTAGGCATAGAAGGGCAGATCGTCGGCGCTGGCCTTGACGGTGATGCCGGTCTCCAGCGTGCCGGTGACGTTGTCGGCGCCGTATACGGTCTTCAGCACTTCCACGTTCAACGCCTCGATCAGCGTGCACTGGAAGGTATCCGGGCGCTCGGTCATCAGGCTCAGCACGGTATCGCCGCCCCATGCAGCGGTGTTTTCGTTAGAGGGGGAGTTTGCGTTGGTCAGGCCGTCCTTGGAGATATAACCCAGAGACTTGAACTCCGGGTCCAGATCGCTCTTGGCGTCCGTGGGCAGAGCCGTGCCCAGCGGTGCGCACCAGATGGCGCCGCCGACCTTGGGCTTTGCTGCGGTCACATTTTTTGCATTCATAGAAAATGCTCCTTTCGTCAGTAATGCACCACCTCAAAAACTGCCTGATACCGGGGCAGCTTGCGGGTGGTGTCCGGGAAATTGTAGTCGGTGTTCAGCGTGCAGGAGACGATCTCCGGCAGAGTGTCTGCGTCCAGCATGGTCTGCACCACACGGTGGCTCAGCTGCGCAGCGGCATAGTCGCTGCTGCCGTAGGACTGCACCGCCAGCGTAGCGGTAAAGATGCCGTCCTCATAGCTGGAGCCGGTCTTTTCCAGCACACAAAAATTGCCGGAGGGTTTCTCCGGCACGGACAGATAACAGGGAAAAGCGTTTTCACGCAGATAGTTCTGGATGATTTCTTCGATCATATCACTTCAGCGCCTTCAGAATAGAGTTGGTGTCGGCGTTTTCCTTGCGGGCGGCAGGGCTTTCGGCGCTCACCTTAGCCACCACGCGGGTGTCGGCTTTATAGTAGCTTGCCTTGTAGCCCTCGCCAAGGCGGTTTTGCGCCGCAAAGGCAATGCCGGTCAGGGCGTTCTCCATCTCCGGGCTTTGCAGCAGCAGCCGCACGCCCTTGCGGTTCAGCTTGATGGTCACCTTACTCATAGCGTTCCACCTGCACTTTCTTATTCCAGCGCAGCGGGATCATGGCTTCGATACCCTGCACAGCCCCGCCACAGGTGCGGAAGGTCTGCCCGAAAAACGCCACCCGGACGTTGTCCCAGTTGTGGGTATCGCCCTTGGGGATTGCCAGCGTATAGGCGATGCGCCGCCCGGTCAGCTGCAATTCGGTGGTGATCTCCTCGGCAGTGGGCTGCCCCACCAGCACGTTGTGCACGGTGACGGGGCTTTCCTCGTAGATGGGGTCGTGGAAGCCGTCCTCGCCGGTCTTGGTCTTTTCGTACAGGATGATGTCGATTCCCTTCAGCATAAGTCCTCCAGCGGGCTGTGTGTGCCCACGCGGCTGCCCACGCCCAGCAGCTTCTTTTCCAGTTTGGAGAGATACAGCTCGCCGGTGGAGCCGCCGCTCATGGTCCAGCTCTGGCTGTAGCCCAGCGCCGTGGCGGTGCCCTGCGTTGCGCCCATGGGGAAGGTGACAGCGTCCCCGCTGTCGTCCTCGCCCAACTGACGGCGCACCATCCGGCAGGATACCAGCCGCTTGCGGTCAGCGTCGGCATCGGCATTGTAGGCGTCGATGATAAGCGCCGCCTCGCTCAGCAGGGCGGTGCAGCGGCCGCGCTCCTCATCCGACAGGACGCGGAAGCCCGCCTCCACGTCCTGCAGTTCTGCGTAGCTCATGGCGGCACCTCATCAGGTGGCAGTCTCGGTGCGCTTGATGTACAGGGTCTGGGGCTTGGAGACCTTCAGGCCGTACACCTTGCGGCCCTGCACAGCGGATGCGCCGATGTATTTGCCGGAGCCGGACAGATCCTGCAGGTGCACAGCGGTCTGCCACTCCATGACGCGGTGGCACCAGTTGGGATGACCGGCGATGAACTCGGTGGTGGTCTTTTTGCTGCTGACGCGGGTGGTGGACTCGTAGTCCATGTTGTTGCTCTCGAACACATTGAAGCCCGCAATGCGGCCAACAACGCCCTGCTGCACCATCTCCTGAGAAAGGTCGCCCTGCTTGATGAAGTGCTCGTCCAGCATCAGCACCTCCAGATACTCCGGGGACGCGATGAGGAAGCGGCCCTCGTTGGGCACGCCCTTGCGGCCCAGCACCCGCTTGGCCTCCAGTGCCAGCTTGTAGGCGTTGGCCTCGGTGGCGGCGGTCTTGGTGGCGCTGATGGTGGCACCGGCTGCGCTTTCCAGCGCGTCGATGGACTTCTTGTCGATGGACAGCGCCAGAGAGTAACCGGCACTGTCCAGACGCTCTGCCACGATGTCATCGGGCACGCTGTCGGCATCGTAGCCGTCGATCAGCTCGTTGACCGCCTCGTCGTGGTCGATGTTCAGATCCAGATAGGTGGTGGTGCCCACGTCGGCAGAAACGCCGTTGGCCTTGTCGTACTCCTTGACGGCCACCTCGGTGTCGCGCACCGGGATCTTGACCTTGCCGGAAGTGGGGTCGCCCTCGTAGCGGCTGTTGAAGATGAGATTGTCGCGGGTCACCAGCGTGTTACGCAGCTTTACGTCCACATAGGATGCCCAACGCTCCTGATTTGCATGTGCCATAAAAATACCTCGCTTTCTCCGTGCTGCTGCACGGGTCAGATTTTCAGATTCGGATTCAGTTTGCTGAAGGCAGCCAGAACGCCGTCCGGCTGGCTGGGGTTATGGTTCGGAGCACCACCATCTTTAACATTGGGATACCCGGCAGACTGGGTGTCGCCGAACGCCCACGGGTTCGCCTTGACCGCATCCTCCAGCGCCTTGTTGATGTCGGTGGTGCGGTCTTTAGAGCCCTTCAGGGCATCCAGATCCAGCAAAGCGCGCACTGCATCCACGCTGCGGCCCTTCTTGCCGAGGATGGCGGTGTTCAGGGCACTGTCAAAGGCAAAGCCATCGGCCTGCGCCTGCATATCCGCCTTCAGCTTGGTCACCTGCGCCTGCAGCCCGGCAACGTCCACACCGTCAAAGGCCTTCAGGCCGTCCTGTGCGGTCTTGAGCTGTGCCTGTGCGCTGTTCAGCTGGGTCTGCAGGGCTGCGGCTGCGTTTTTCTCCCGGGTGATGTCGCTGCCGTTCTCCTGCATGAGCCAGTTCAGCTGCTCCTCGGTAATGCCGGGGATCTTGTTCTTTACGTCTTCGCGTTTCATGGTGGAAACTCCTTTCTATCTGTAAAACCTCGGTTTGGTGACGCAGTTCTCCGTCTGCGTCCGGTTGTGGACAGGGTACGCACTGCCCGCTGCGATGGTGCCCGTTCCGTCCTCATGCGGGCAAAATGGGCATAATAAAAGCACGGTGCAAGCTGCATCGTGCTAAAAATGGGTAAACAAAAACCACGGTGCGTGTGCATCGTGGTCTAATCCTTATCTGCAAGGGCTTTGAGATATTCACCGTACAGACGCTTCTGCTCGGCTCGTTCTGCCTCAATCTCAGGGGTGGAAATCGTAGCACGGCTCGGAACGTGATGCGTCCTTTTGTACTCTGCGACAAGGTCACGCTCCCGTCTTACACTTTCCTTCCACAGTTGTTCTATCTGCTCTTTGGTGTGGCTCACTTGTGCACCTCCCAGCGACTATAACTAGTCACGCCAAGCTGCTTGCAGGTTTCTTCAATGATAACGTGCAGCTCGTTTTCTTCGATATCATCAACGCCCATTCCACGCTCGGCCATGTACAGCAGTGCATGATCTTGCACATCACTTCTGACACGATCCCACTGTTCAAAAGTGATGTTTTCAGGAACTACAAAGCGATACCTGTATTTGTGATCAACCGCTTCCATGATTCGGGTTCCATCTGCAAATGCTGCCGGAATGTCCGCATCGAGGCTAAAGGAATACTGTGTAGTATCTGGCGGGTGTGTATGGATGTTGTAACTATCTTTCAGTTTACCATCCAAATACGAACAGTCAACCCCTCTGGGATTGTTGTCTGTCATATAATAGACTTCGCCGTTCCGGGTGATGACCATCATGTTCTCGACTTTGGAACTGGCGTAATTGCTGCAAAAAGAATCCTTGAGGGCTTCTACCTGCTGAGCGTCGTTCAAATCAACTTTTCCAAGGAACCTGTGAACTGTTTCACCGTTTTGCCCGGAAGAGCCACCGCTGCCGCGCTGGCTGTGTAGCGTGGCCTCAGCCTTTCTTACCGCATACGCCGCCCGCTTCTGGGCGTTGATGGCATCTTTCCGGGCGGCATAGTCGATGCGGCGCATTGCGTTCACATCGCTGCCCGCTGCCCGGTACTGCCGGAGATATTTCTCCGGGTCGTAGCCTGCCACGCTTGTGCCGGAATGGAACCGCACCGCAAACTCACAGTCGCAGTTGGAATGGATGTGCTCCGCGTGCCCGCCCTTCAGCATCTTTTTGCTGGCTCTCTGCCAGCCACGGGAGGCCAGCGTGATGCAGAAGGGGCAGGTATCCCCGTGAGGCACCCACGCCCACTCGGCACCGTCCCGCACCGCGTTGTGCAGGGTGGTGTCCGCGCCCGCACGCTTGACCAGACGGCTCACGCCGCTGGGCAGGTTCTCGGGGTTCTGGTCTTTTGTGGCGTGCACCATGCGGGCTACCTCGCCATAGCTGGCAGTGGCGGCAGGCTCTGCTGCTGGCAGTAGAACGCCCTCGGCCTCGGCCAGTGCATCGTACATCTGGCAGGCCAGCTCCGCGCTGCCTTCGCCGTACCGGGTGATGACCGCGTAGGCGTAGGAGATCAGCGCCTCGGTATCGTCCGTGCCGTGCAGCCGGATATACTCCCGCATCTTCTGCCCGGCAGCCTCGTTCAGCCGGGAGAGCCGGGCAATGTAATTATTCCACGTCCGTGTCGTTATCCGCATCGTCCATCTCCATCAGCAGCGCCTGCCCGCGCGCCCGCTGCTCCTGTGCCCGGATACGCCGGATATCCGCCTGATCAAAGCCGATCATCTCCAAAAAGGTGTCGGTGCTGGCAAACTCCTGCCGGGCAGTTGCAATCTTGATGGCTGCATCCGCAGTCACCGCCACACTGGGCATGGCGGGGTTTTTGAAGTGTGCCATCACGCCACTCTCCTCCTCGGTCAGTTCGGTCAGGGATACGTTCCGGGCAATGGCCTGCGCCATACAGGCGATGGTATGCAGGGCATCGCCGTTGCCGGTGTTCAGCTGCTGCGCCATCAGCACCAGCGTCTGGCTCTGGGCAAGGATGGCATCACTGCTGGTGGGGTTGGCATCGTTCACCACGCCCACGTCCGTCACGGTCAGACCGGTGGCTGCCGCAAACTGGGTGGCGGTCATCCGCATTTTCTCCACATGGGGCTGTAAGCTGCCCTGCGCCAGCTGCCCAAAGACCGGGTTTTCGCCGGTCTCCGGGTTGGAAGTGGCGGCGATGAGCGCGCCGACATACTGCTTGAATTTATCGGACGAGATGGCATCGAACTGCTCATCGGTCACGCCGAGGATGTACTTCTGGGGTGTGGTGTCAAACTCCAGCGCAATGGTGGCGTTGGCCACGGTGCGCACATAGTCGTCGATAAGGGAACGGATGGCACGCTTCAGGCGGCTGCGGCCAAAAGGCTTGTTGCTGGTGGCGTTCCAGATCAGCGGCTCCATCAGAGGGCGGCCCATACGGTGCCGGTGGCGTGTGGCTCGCCACTGGTTCTGCACCATTTCCAGCACGATGACCGCCTCATCGGTGTAAAAGTTGACAAGGCGGGGCAACCAGCGCCCTTTGAACTGCTCATCCGGCACGGTGTCAATGATGGCAAGCCCGCAGTCGATGCGCCCTTTTTCGCCGCTCCACAAAGCCGCTGCTGTGACGGGGCTGTGGAAACGGACCCGGCAGCCTATGGCATCATCGGCGGAGAGTGAGGCAAACACACAGCCATATTTCAGCTCATCCCGGCAGGCTTTTGCGTATTCGCTGACCAGCTGGTTTTTCTCGACGATCTCCGTCAGTGCCGCAGGGTCATTCCCTCCGGTGCCCACAAAGCCGTCAAACATGGAGCGTGCCGCCAGCACGTCCACGGCCTTCTGCCCCCAGCTGCAGCCCACTTCCAGATTGTGCAGCCCCTGCGGAAGGGCAATGCCAAGGTTCACGTCGTTCAGGGTGATATGCCCCTCATAATATTTGTCCTTGGCGGCGTTGCGGCTCTGGTGGTAGTTGTAGGCATCGGCAAGGTCACGCAGCTGTTTCTGCTCTTCCTGTGTCAGCCCCTGCACATAGCCGAAATTCAAAGTCTGCATAGTTCTCCTCTTAACCGATCTTCATCTTGCGGGTGGGGTCGCGGCGGCTGGTCTTGGCTCCCCAGAGCGCCAGTGCACAGGCTTCCACCGGCAGGCTGTTCTCGCCGCCAAAGCCAAAGCCGCCCGCAAGGGGGCGCTTGGTTGCGGTGACGGCGCTCTCATTCAGGGCGGTCTGGGGTGCGTACCAGGTCAGGCTGCCCTCGCTCACCGCGTTGGTGAACAGGCTCACGGCGGCGATCACGTCCCGTGCTCCGGGCCGGACGACCGCGTTCTTTGCCTTCCAGACTTCCCGGATGCGCTCCACCAGCACGTCCACGCCGTTGCGGCCGTCAATGACCACACAGCTGGCGCGGTCGTAGCGGACATTCAGCCAGTCGGCCAGCCAGCCGTACCCCTGCCCCGAGGGCCGCATCTCGATCAGCGAGACGCGGGCAGGTCCCTCTTTC